>Ga0207676_10000587_pt1 | contig 29892 bp, 31 predicted proteins | sample KBSSwiS72_FD_184307 | JGI IMG/M metagenome (GOLD analysis project Ga0207676, IMG submission 184307) | Switchgrass rhizosphere microbial communities from Kellogg Biological Station, Michigan, USA - KBS Switchgrass S7-2 (SPAdes) (version 2) | ecosystem: Host-associated > Plants > Roots >...
CGATCTCGTGCGGTCGCGGTGCGACACCCTCGTCGAGGATCTTCGCGCCTTCGTTGACCATTGCGTAGAGCAGTCGCTCGCGAATCTCGTCCTCACCGATCTCGCGACGCTGCAGGCCGTGCTTCTCCGCATGGCCGGCGATAAGTGTATCGGTGTCCGGATTGTGGCTCGCCTTGCGCTTCTCGTCATAGCAATACCAGCCGGAGCCGGTCTTCTGGCCGAGACGTCCGGCCGCGACCATCTGCTCGACGAAGTCGGCCCGCAGTTCGCGTGCCGTCGCCGATGCGCTGCGTGCCTTGCGCGCGGCCGCCTGCACGTCGAGCCCGGCCAGATCGCCCAGCGCGAACGGACCCATCGGAAACCCGAACGACGACACGACCTTGTCGATCGCCTCGGGCGTCGCCCCTTCCTCGACCAGAAAGAACCCCTCGCGCGAGCGTTTGGCGAGCATTCGGTTGACGATGAAGCCATCGCACACGCCCGACATTATAGGCAGCTTCCCGATGCGTTTGCCGAATGCCATGATCGTCGCCGCCACCTGCGGATCGGTCGCGGCGCCTCGTACATTTTCGAGCAACCGCATGACGTGCGCGGGGTTGAAAAAGTGCATCCCACAAACGTCGGAGGGACGACTGGACGCGTCGGCCAGTGCATCGATGTCGAGATAGGATGTATTGCTCGCGAGGATCGCGCCCGGCCGTGTGATCTGGCCGAGCCGGGCGAATACCGCCTTCTTGGCCGCGATATTTTCGGCCACCGCCTCGATCACGAGATCGACATCGGCGAGCGCCGCCGGATCGATGGAAGGCGTGATGAGCGCTACGCGAAGCTCCATCGCCTCTTGCGCCAGGCTACCCTTCGCGACCGAGCCGGACCACATTCCCGCGATCGCCTTCATTGCCGCATCGAGATGCTGCTGGTCGAGCGCGACGGCGATCACGGGGATGCCGGCGGCGGCGATCGCCATGACGATGCCGCGCCCCATCGGCCCAAGCCCGATCACGCCGACGCGAGATATCGGCCGCTCGGCGGTATCGGCCGGAAGGTCGGGAATCTTGGCCACTGCCCGTTCGGCGGCAAAGACGTGCCGGAGCGCCTTCGATTGCGGTGAGGCTATCGCCCTGCGGCAAAGTGCATATTCCTCCTCCAGCGCGCGATCGAAAGGCAGATCATAGCCGAGCCGGATTGCGTCGAGCGCAAGCAGCGGCGCCGTCTGCCCGCGTTGCCTGCGGCCGATCGTCTTGCGCGCCTCGTCGAATAGGGCTGGGTCATCCGCCGGCATTGGCAGGTTGCCCGCGCGACGCACGGGGGCGCCCTGCGCGACCAGTTGCGCCGCATAGGCACGGGCAGCCTCGGCGAGACCACCCTCGGCAATGCGATCGATCAGTCCGGCGGAAAGCGCCTTATGCGCGCCAATCTGGCTGCCGCCGGTTACCAGCTCGATCGCGACCGCCAGTCCGGCGAGCCGAGGCGTGCGCTGCGTACCGCCGGCACCGGGAAGCAGGCCTAGCGTCACCTCGGGAAAGCCAAAGCGGGTCGCTTTGTCCGCGATGCGGTAATGGCAGGCAAGCGCCAGCTCGAAGCCGCCGCCCAGCACCGTACCGTGAACCGCCGCGACCACCGGCTTGTCGACCGCATCCAGCTTTGCAAGCAACACCGGCAAGGTGGGATCGATCATCGGCCTGCCGAATTCGCGGATGTCAGCTCCGGCCACGAAGGTGCGTCCGGCGCATCGCAAAAGCATCACCTTGAGCGCAGGATCGGCGGCAAAGCGATCGATCGCCTCCGCAAGGCCAACACGCACGCCCCCCGATGTCGCGTTTACCGGGGGATTGTCGATCACCACCTCCGCGATCGCGCCCCGGACGTGGAAAGCCACCATCTCCGTCACCTGCCGTCTCCTTCCAGACTCTTCACGGCGAGGATAACCTTGCCCCGCGCGCGCCGCTTCATGACGTGATTCAATGCTTCCCCCGCGCGATCGAGGGGGAACACCGCGTCGATCGATGGCCGAATCCTGCCGGCCATCAGCCAGCCGATCAGGTCATCGATATTGGCGGCGTGATGCTCCGGATCGGCGCGCAGCGAATTGCCCCACAGCACGCCGATCGACGCCGCACTCTTGAGCAGCAGCAGATTGGCCGGAATGTCCGGAATGTCACCGCTCGCGAAGCCGACAATGAGATGCCGCCCGCCCCAGGCCAGCGACTTGATCGCGGTCAGAGTCATCGCGCCGCCGACCGGGTCGTAGGCGACATCGACCCCCTTCCCGCCAGTCAACTCCTTCACCCGCTCGCGCAGGTCTTCGCTGGAATAGTCGATCGTCTCAGCCGCGCCATATTCACGGGCCAGCGCAAGCTTGTCCGGCGTCGAGGCGGCAGCGATCACGCGCGCGCCCATCAGCGCGCCCAGCTCGATCGCTGCCAATCCGACACCGCCCGCCGCGCCGAGCACGAGCAAAGTTTCGCCGGATTTCAGCGACGCTCGATCCTTCAGCGCGTGGTAGGATGTGCCGTAGGTGATGAGCATCCCGGCTGCGATGGTGAGATCGGCCGCTGCGGGCAGATGAAAAACCTGCTTTGCCGGCACAGCGACCCGTTCGGCAAAACCGCCGGTGCCGCTGAAGGCGACGACATGATCGCCCGGCGAGAAGCCCGTCACGCCGTCGCCGATCACGGCGACGATACCGGCAAGCTCGCTGCCGGGCACGAAGGGCAGCGCTGGCTTGGTCTGGTATTTACCCTGGACGATCAGTCCGTCCGGGAAGTTCACGCCCGCAGCATGAACGTCGATCAGCACGGTCCCCGCCGTAGCTTCTGGCTCGTCAGCTACGCCGATGCCAAGCTCCTCGATCGGGGCGAACGACCGGCACAGAACCGCTTTCATTACAGACTCCAACACCTGTATGAAACACTTGTTCGAATGCTTTTCGAGTCGTGTCAATCGCCCTTTTTGCAGCTAGGCATCAGTCATGACGATGGGCAACATAGCGGGCCATGCGGCCCGATCCGGCGACGCAGCGGCAGACCAGGGCGCAAAAAAGCGCCTTTTCCTTGCTGCCGAGACGCTCATTGCGGAAGAAGGGTTCGAGGCCGTATCCTCGCGCAACATCACTGCGCGCGCAGGCGTCAATCTGGCGGCGATCAACTATCATTACGGTTCAAAAACCGCGCTGCTGCTCGACATTTTCCAGACGCGCGCGGCTGAGCTCAATCGCGAGCGGACTACGCTGCTGCGGGCAGCGCTGGTAGGTGAACCGCCATCCCCGCGCGCTATCCTGCGCGCGCTGATCGAACCGCCGACATTGTGGATCAGCGACGCGCGACGCACCGCGCTGCGCTTCCTCAATCGTGCCCGCAGCGAGGGACCGGCCGAGATTCGCGCAATGATCCGCGACGACGTGCGGCACTTGCGGCGGTTCGTCGAGGCGTTGGAACAGGCGCTGCCGCATCTCGATCGTGCCGAGATCGTGTGGCGTCTGCATTTCAGCCTGGGCGTTCTCCACCATAACAGCGCGGCGGATTATCAGCGTCTTGCTTTGCTCTCGGACGGTCTCTGCACCCCGGAAGATCGCGAAGCGCTTCTGGGGCGGCTTCTTGATTTCGTCGCTGCGGGTTTCGGAGCATAACGCGCGACATCCTCTTGCTCACGCACCGCGCCGGCGTGAAACCAGGAGACCAAGCTCGTTCGTTATCTTGTCCGATCACCGTGCCGCCGCCCCGTGCATCATCGCGTCGATCCGGCGAAGCCGCTCGACGAGACGCGTCTCGCCCTCCATCGAATCCTCGGCCGGTTCGTGTTCGATCTCGACCAGGCCAGCATAGCCGCGATCAGCGATCCAGCCGAGGATCGCCGGCCAATCAAGTTCTCCCGTCCCCAGATCGGTGCGGTCCGGAACGTCGGCAGCCTGGATGCCGCCGACGATATCCCAGCAGCCCGCCAGTGCTGGCACGATCTCCTCCCCTGTCATCCGCACATGTGCAACATCGAACAGCAGGCGGACTGACGGGCTATCAACCGCGCGCACCATCGCGGTCGCGTCCGCAAGATTGTTCACCAGCAGCCCCGGCACCCAGAGATCGGCGACAGGCTCGACGAGCAGCCGCAGGCCGCCTTTGCGGGCAGGCTCCGCGAACCGGCGCAGATTGTCGATCATCGCCGCGATCTGCACACTGCGCGAGCGGGACGGATCGTATCCCGTAACGCACACGGCATCGCCGCCGCCGACACGGGCCGCGGCGGCGATACTGCTCTCCACGTTCCGCCGCAGCATCGCCGCCGCCGCCGCATCCTCACCACTCCACAGCGGCAGGTTCCATTCGGCCGGGTCGTTGGCGAAGCAGCCCAAGTCGAGGCCCAGATCGGCCATGCGGCGGCCCATCCGAGCTTGCTCGGCCGGCGGCCGCAGCTTGAGGAAATTGTCCTGCACACCCGCAAACCCGAGGTCGGCAAGCCTTTCCAGCTGATCGAGCGGATCGATCGAACGCGCGCTATGTCGAAACAATGGCCGTTCCGGCCCTCTTAAGCCGAGATGGCCAGCAAGGCGAACCCGCTGGTTGAGCGGCATCGGCATCTTGGCGCCTCCTCTCGTATCGCCCGTTCGATAGCCATTCACGCCGCGCTTTCGTCAATCCCGCTCAGATCGACGCCACCGGCGAACAGGCCGGTTCAGTCTCCGCCGCCGCGAACGGCAGGCAGACGCTGTCGAAGCCCAGCACATGCGCGACCCTGCCCAGGCCGACCCACGCCGCCACCGAGTGAGCAAGATCGACCAGCTCGCCGTCCGAGAAGAGCGCATGGGCCCGCACCCAGAAATCTTCGTCGTCGGCCAGCACTTTCGGCTCCTCGGCAAAGCGCTCGGCGAATTCGATCGCCATGCGTTCGCGCGGGCTGAACAGGGACGAATGGCGCCAGTCCGACACCGCCGCATAAAAGGCCTCGTCCGGCGCCGGCCCGTTGTCCGAGATGATGCGATCCGGCCGCACCCCACTGGCCGAAAACATCGCTGGGGCATCGCGTGCGGCACGGAATTGCTGACAGACGATGCAGCCGTTAATCTCCGCGGTGCGCGAGCGGGCGCCCTCGAACTCGCGCAACGACAGGGACGAATGGCGATAGACTGCCTTGGAGAAATCGCCCGCTGCTGCCATGATCTCGCGCGCATGGCTGCGGGCGGCATAGCCAAAAGGATCATGTCCCTCCGCGCTAGGTACGGTAATGCGGATCATCCTGCTCTCCTCTTTAAAATCTCGGGCTGCGGTGAAGCGCGCAACCGTCCTTCACGCGATGGCGAGTCCACCATCGATCCGGAGGTGTGCGCCGGTCACGAAATCCCCGGCTGGATCGGCCAGGAACATCACGGTACGCGCGATGTCGCCGGTACGGCCGAGACGGGGCACCAGCGCGGGATAAATATCGCGCGCCGCGTTGCGCTCGATCTCCTCCCAGCTTTTACCCCAACCGTTTTTCTCCGCATCGGATTCGAGCCATGCGCGCAGGCCTTCCGTTGCGATGAAGCCGGGGCTGATCGCGTTCGCGGTGACACCAGTACCGCGCAATGCCACCGCGAGGCTGGTCGTGAACGAGACGACGGCGCTCTTGGCGGCCCTGTAGTCCGGGATGGTCGAGATCGGATTATCGACGATCGCGCTCGCGATCTGGATGATCCTGCCCCAACCTCGCTCGATCATTGCAGGCGCTAGCGCCTGCGTCATCGCCACTGCCGACAACACGTTCGCGCGGTAAGATATCTGCCAGTCCTCCGGCTTGGCCTCGAACCACTCGGCGGTGCCGTTTCCGGCCGCCGCGCCGCCAGCATTGTTGACGAGGATATCGATCGGCCCGATCGCCAACGCCCGTGCCGCGACCGCCCGCGCGTCATCGGGGTCGTCGAGCGCACCGGCGAGGCTATCCACCTCGGCGCCCATGGAGCGCAGCTCTGCTTCGACTCCGCGAATCTTGTCTGCGTTCCGGCCATGAAGGATGACTGCCGCGCCCGCCGCCGCAAGACGGCGCGCGCTTTCCGCCCCAATGCCAGAACTGGAGCCGGTGACCAAGGCGCGCCGGCCGGCGAGCACCCCGCCGCTCACGCCGCCGTCTCCACGCCAGGAGGGCCACCGGTGATGACCGCCACCTTGCCTTGCAATCGGGTCATATCCTTCTCCTGGACATATGATTTTCAGGTGGTGAAGGGAGCTTCCTCCGCCAGGGTCGCCAGGAACAGCGGCCGCTCGCCACCGCCATGCACGGCCAGTTCGGTGCCTCCTTCGCCTCTCATCGGAGCGCAATCACCCGCTCTGCCTGCCGCTACCTCGGTACACCTGATCGCGCACTTCGGGTCCCGCGACTTGAATGCCGACGGGCAGCCCTCAACCATCCATTCTCCCACGCGAAACCCTACTCATTTTCGGGTTTTACAAGCATAAACTTTTCTATATGCGGCGCAATAGGATATAGGCACTACGCATACCGCGCATAACCTTTAAGCTTGGCATGGGGCTACGCGCGGGAATTCTACACCATTCTCAAGACGTCGCACGTCACCGGCTGAGCGACGGCGCCGTGGCGCTGCGGTGACAATTGGAGAGGACACAAAATGGGCGGACGCCTGAAGGACAAAGTCGCCATCGTCACCGGCGGCGCGCGCGGCATGGGCGAGGCGACGGTGCGGCTTTTCGTCGAAGCCGGCGCGCGCGTCGTGATCGCGGATCGCCTGATCGAGGAGGGCGAGGCGCTCGCTAGCTCGATCGGCGGAGCGGCGAGGTTTCACGCTTTCGACGTGACCGACGAAGCGGCTTGGGCCGCATTGGTCGCCGAGACAATGTCATGGGGCGGCAGGATCGATGCGCTCGTGAACAATGCTGGCGTCGTGGCATTCGGCCCGATCGAGGAGTTCACCACGGCCGATTTCGATCGCGTCTTCGGCGTCAACGTCAAGGGGCCGTTGCTGGGTTTGAAACATGTCGGACGCGCCATGCGTGAAGCCGGCGGCGGCGCGATCGTCAACATCTCGTCGGTCGATGGACTTCGCGGCGCCAATGCACTTGCGCTATATAGCAGTTCGAAATGGGCGGTCCGCGGGTTGACCAAGACGGCCGCGCTCGAATTCGGACCGCACGGCGTGCGGGTCAATTCGGTGCATCCGGGCGGCGTCGATACGGCAATGGGCAATCCGCAGGGGCAGAGCGGCGCGGAACGCAACTGGAGCTACGGTCGCGTTCCGCTTCAGCGGATCGGTGAACCGCAGGAGGTCGCGGCCGCCAGCCTGTTCCTGTGCTCCGATGAGGCAAGCTACATCACCGGCGCCGAACTGGCGGTCGACGGCGGATGGGCGGCGGGCTATTACCACTCTTACATGCCGGGAGCGCCCGCCTCGATACAAAGCTGACGGCAGACGCCAGGGGCAAAGCCCGGCAAGCGTCTTCGTGAAGGCGGTGATTGCGCCCTTGCTGGCGCCGCAGCCCGCCAAGAACGGGTGCGCGAACCGGCACTACTCGATCACGGCTATGACGAGACGCGTTCGCCCGGCGACTGGACGATCGGCGATCCGAGAGCAGCCGATCGGGACGAACGGGTCAATGTAAGGTCATCGCGCCTGAGCGACGCAACCGCGTAGGCGCGAACGCCAGGTCATTAACCCGCCGCTTCAGGCCGTGCGCCGCCGCGATCCGGCTTGCGCACTACCGCGAGCAGGAACAGCAGGCCGCCCGCCACATAAGCGCTGCCGATCACGATGAACGCAAGCGTCGTACCGCCGATCGCATGGATCGGGGCAACCACCACGGGGTTCAGGAACTGCCCGAGGAACATTGCGGCCACGTTCACGCCCATCACCCGATCGTGCAGCGGCTCGGGCGTCCCGGTCAGCAATTCCGATGCGATGGTGGGTTCGATGATGCCGATCCCCAGCCCGATCACGACCGTCGATACAAGAAAGAAACCCACGCCGGAAGACCATGCGGCGATCAGCATGCCAATCCCGATCGTCAGGGATATGAACACGAACATCTCTCGAAATCCGAGAGACCGGCGCAGTCTTCCGTAACAGGCACCGCCGACCGCACCGAAGACGGAAGAAAGTGCGATCAGTCGGCCGGCCGTCGAGGGAGAGGTGATTCCTTTCTCGCCCAGCAGGAACGGGCCCTGGATCACCAGGATGAACATGCCGATCGTGTATGCGGTGAGGAGCAGATAGATCGGCCAGCGTCGCAGAACCGGGCGCCAGCTAAGCACCACGCCTGTGCCCAACGCCTTGCCACCCGTGATCCCCACAACCGCAAACGGCACCAATGCGAGCCCGAGCATGTAAAAGAGAAACGGCGCCCGCCAGCCGAAGCGCTCCACGACCATCCCCATGAGAACGAGCAGCCCCACCGAAGCAATCGACGACGCCATCGACATGAAGCCCAGCAAACGCTCGCGGCGATGACCGGTGAAATATTCTCCGATCAATGCATAAACCGTCGTGAGCAGCACCCCGGCGGACAAGCCACCGATCGCCCGGCTCACCACGAGCGCGCTCAGGTTAGTTGCAAAGAATCCACCCACGCCGCCGACAGAATAGAACGCCAAAGCGCCGATGATAACGGCCTTGCGACCCCATCTTTCGGATAAATAGCCACACAGGGCCGCGCCGACGATCATCAATATCCCCGGCAACGTGAGCACGAATTGCGCCGTCATGTCTCCGAAAACTTGTGCCATGCGCAGCATGCCGGGCACAATTGCCAGCGGCAGCGCCGACACCAGCACCGGTATCGCCAATGCGAGGACAGCGATCGCCGCATTGGCAGCCGGACGGGGATCGCTCGGCCCGGCGGGAAAGGGGACCGTGCTGGTGTTGGTCATGACGGGCGCCTTATAAAGAATGGTGGAAACGTTGACGGCAGCAGGCGGAACGGCCGCTTACATGTCGTTGGGCTCGATTCCATTGTCGCGGAAGAATTCGGGCGCATTGATCATCGTTCCGCCGGCGAATCTGGCGGCGCCGTCGTGCGCCGCCAGCCAGGCGGCCGTTCGGGCCGTATCGATCGGGTCGTAGGGGTGCGTACCCGCGCCCAAGGTCATCGCCGCATCACCCCAGCGAGCCCGGATCGTATCGGTCATCGTAAACCGAGGCTCGATGAGGAAGGCCAGAATCCCGTCATTTGCATGCTCGAGCTGGATGAACTCGGGAATCTTGTTGAACGCCGCCTTTCCCGCACCGTACAGCAACCCCCAATGCCCCGTGGCCGGCATAGTCGAGGATGCCGAGGTGACGAATATCATGCGGCCACCACCTGCCGGGATCATGATCTCCATGGCCCGGCGACTGATATACATTTGGTTGACGACCGTGCCACGAAAATTGTCCTCAGCATCATCCATGCGAAACGTCGCGAACGGCTGCATGATCGCCGGTCCCTGATAGATGGCGTTGTTCACCAGCACGTCGAGCCTGCCGAATCTGCCGACGGTCTGCGCGATCGCGGCATCGATGGAGTCGCGACTGAGCAGATCCAGGGCGACCCCAAGCGCGGTACCGCCGCTGGCCTCGATCTCCTCAACTGTCTCTTCGATGCTTCCCGGCACTGGCTCGCTCGCGCCCCGGACGCCTAGGTCGCCCTGCCCTTTGCGCAATGTCCTTCCCGTGACCACCACGGCGAAGCCGCTGCCTGCGAGCGTGGTTGCAATGACCTTGCCGATTCCACGCGTTGCGCCGGTTACCAATGCGACCTTCATGTCCCTGCTCCCAATCAAATGTCGATGATGGGTATAGCTCGGACCGGCACCGAATTACTCGCCCAGGTCCGGCACCCATGACACGCCGTTGATATGCGCGCCGCCGTCGACGAACAGCGTGTTGCCGGTGAGATGGCGCGCGTCCTCGCTGGCGAGAAATAGGGCTACGACCAGGAAGACGCAGATCGTGATCGTCGGCGGGGGCGCCGGTGGCCTTGAGCTCGTCCGTCGCCTGGGCGCTCGCTACGGACGGCGACGGCACGACATCTCTCGACGAGGTCGGCTATCGCAGCCACTGTCATCGCTGGGGCTATCGCTATTTCTTCGGCACGCTGGAAGCGGTCGATCGCACTTCGCGCGATTACAGTCGTTTAGACACGCATTGGGACCGGTTGCGATCGGCTGAAATCAGGGTCTGGCTGGGGCGGCAGGATTCGAACCTGCGAATGGCGGCACCAAAAGCCGCTGCCTTACCACTTGGCGACGCCCCAACATGCGAGCGCAGGCCTTTAGGGGGCCGACGCTTCCGAGAAAAGCCCTTTAGTCGAGGCGGTCGAGCCAGCCATGCGGGTCAGGCGCGGCGCCGCGCTGGATGTCGACCAGCGACTGGCGCAGCTTCATCGTCGTCTGCCCAGGCCCGCCGCTGCCGATGGTGAAGGCACCGCTCTTCGACGCCATATGGCCGATCGGCGTGATCACCGCCGCCGTGCCGCAGGCGAACGCCTCGCGCAGCCGGCCGCTCGCCGCATCGGCGCGGCACTGGTCGATCGCATAGGGCTCCTCGCGCACCGTCAACCCCAGGTCGCGCGCCAGGATCAGCAGCGAGTCGCGGGTGATGCCCGGCAGGATCGTGCCGCCCAGCGGCGGGGTGACCAGCGAACCGTCATCGAACACGAAGAAGATGTTCATGCCGCCCAGTTCCTCGATCCAGCGGCGCTCGGCCGCATCGAGGAACAACACCTGGTCATGCCCCAGCTTGGTCGCTTCGGCCTGCGCGATCAGGCTGGTGGCATAATTGCCGCCGCACTTGGCGGCACCGGTGCCGCCGGGCGCGGCGCGGGTATAATCCTCCGACACCCATAGCGAGATCGCCGGCGCGCCGCTCTTGAAGTAATTGCCCGCCGACGAGGCGATCACCGCATAGATATATTCGGTCGATGGCTTCACGCCGAGGAACACCTCGCTCGCGATCATGAACGGGCGCAGGTAGAGCGAACCGCCGTCGATCGTCGGGATCCAGTCGCGCTCGATCCTCACCAGCTCGCGGCACGAGGCGACGAACAGCTCCTCGGGCAGCTCGGCCATCGCCATGCGTTGCGCCGAACTACGGAAACGCGCCGCGTTCGCCTCGGGGCGGAACAGCGCTGTGCCGCCATCTTCGAGCCGATAGGCCTTCAGCCCCTCGAAGATTTCCTGGGCGTAATGGAGCACCGCGGACGCGGCATCCATCTGGAACGCCGCGCGCGGGCCGATCTTCGCATCATGCCAGCCCTGCGCCTCGTTATAGCGCATGATCGCCATGTGATCGGTGAACACCCGGCCGAAGCCCGGATCTTCGATCAGGCTGGTGCGCTCGTTGACGCTGACCGGCGACGGGTGCGGCTCGAACGCGAAGACCGCGCTGCTGGTCGGGATGTGAATAGCGGTCGCGTGGTCGGCCATGGCTCGTTTCTACAATTTGTTACATTTTGGGGGTTGAAGGCCTGATAGGTCTGTGGCCAAAGCCGGTCAACATGGCCTCCCCAGTCACGTCCGCTTCGCCACTGTTCCTGCGCGAACCCGAGCTCCGTCGCGGGCTCGAGCTTTTGTACTTCGGAAACAGCCACCTCACCCGGTCGATCGACCAGGGCCTTTCGCAAGAAGGTCTCGGTCGGGCGCATCATCGCGCGCTGTATTTCATCGCGCGACAACCGGACCTCACCGTCAGCGACCTGCTGTCGCTGCTCGCCATCACCAAGCAGTCGCTCGGCCGCGTGCTGACCGAACTGACCGATCGCGGCCTGGCCGAGACGCGCCCCGGCACGCGCGACCGCCGCCAGCGGCTGCTGCGACTGACGCCGGCCGGCCTGAAGCTCGAGAACGAGTTGTTCGAGGCGCTGCGCGAACGGCTGTCGGCGGCCTATGCCAGCGCCGGCCAGGCGGCGGTCGGCGGGTTCTGGGCGGTGCTCGAAGGGCTGATCCCGCCGGACGAGCGCAAGCGGATCGAGAATCTGAAGGGCTAGGATCCTAGCGCGCGGCCGCCGCGATTTCGGCGTTGCGGCGTTCGCTTGCCGCCAATGTCTCCCTGAGCAGCGCGGCGAGGCCATCCTCGCGGTCGAGCACATTGAGCCCGGCGCGGGTCGACCCGCCGGGGCTGGCGACGCGATCGGCCAGTACCGCCGGCCCGACATCGGCCGCCGCGGCAAGCAGCGCGGAGCCTTCGACCGTTGCCAGCGCGAGACGCGCGGCCTGGTCGGCGGGCAGGCCGAGCGCCGCCCCTGCCCCGGCCAGCGCATCGATGAAGCGATAGACGAAGCCGGGCCCGCAACCCGCAAGTGCCGTAACCGAGTCGAACAGGCGCGCCTCATCGATCCACTCAACCAAACCGAGTGGTGCCATTAACGCCTCGACGGCGCGCCTTGAATCATGATCGGCGCTGTCCGACGAAAGCGCGACGACGCCCTTGCCGATCGCGACCGGCAAATTGGGCATCGCCCGCACGATTGCTCCCGCCTGGAAGCGCGCCGCCAGTGCCGGCTCCTCGACACCGGCGAGGATCGACACCAGCACGGCCACGCCGGCGATGCGTCCGGCATGGGTCGCGGCGACATCGTCGAGCTGTTGCGGCTTCATGCCCAGCATGACGATGTCGGGAAGCGGCCCGTCAGGCAGGGTGCGCGCCTGGCGAACGCCCGGCGGCAATTCACGATCGGAACGGTTGACGACATCGACCGCGCCGCCCGCAACGACGCCAGCCTCGATCCAGCGGCGCAGCATCGCCCCGGCCATGTTGCCACAGCCGATCAGCCAGAGTCGGGGGGAGGTCACGCCTCGCCCTGCGTCTCGGTCATTGCCGCGGCAAGCGCCTCCCTGGGCGTCTTGCCGCCCCACAGCACGAACTGGAACACGGGATAGAAGCGCTCGCACTCGTCGATCGCGGATTCAACCAGCAGTTCGGCGGCGCGCAGCGACAGCGTGCCGTCCTCGCCATCGACCATCGCGGCGTGGCGATAGAGCAGGATGCCGCTCGACGACCATAGCTCGAAATGGCCGACCCACATCTGCTCGTTGATCAGCCCGATCGCCTCATAGATCGAAACGCGGCGATCCTCGGTGACGCGGACGTCGGGGAAAGCGAGGAACTGGATGATGCTGTCGTCCTCGCGCCACAGCGCGCGCAGCTCATATTGCGTCCAGCTGCCCTTGACCTTCGCCACGACCTCATCGTCCTGGCGCTCATGCTCCCAGCCATGCGCGGCGAAATAACTTTCGAGCATGTCGATCGGCGCGGCGTCTTCGCGGTCATAGTCGGCTTCGTCGAGCATTATTCCACCTTAGCCCACACCGTTACCAGATGTGGTGCCGAAAGGCACGTAGCGGCACAAGCCGACTGTGGGCAGGTCTGTAGAGAAAGCTGTGGAAAAGATCGCTCAGCCTGCCTTCTTGGCGGGTTTCGCCGCCTTCGCTTCCAACGCATCGAGCCGGGCGCGCAGCGCATCGGCATCGTCGCGCGCGGCCGCGGCCATCGCCTTGACCGCCTCGAACTCGTCGCGGCTGACGAAGTCGAGCCCGCCAATCCATTCCTTCGCCCTGGCGCGCGCGCTGGCCTCGGCCTCGCGCCCCATGCCCGCGAGCGTGCCCGCCGCACCGTTCACGAACTTGGCGAAATCGTCGAAGATCTTGTTGTCGGATTGCATGGCGTCAGAAATCCCGTGTCGCGTCAGGTGATGATCTGGGTGGTCGCGCTCGACGGCACAAGGGTTTCGGCGCCGGGATTGAGCTCCATCAACTGATATTCGAGCACTCCGGCATAGATCAGCCAGGCGAGATAGGGCAGCAGCAGCAGCGCCGCGCCGATGCGCACCCGGCCGAACAACAGGGTCATGATCAGCGCGAGGACGAACATGATGCCGATCAGCACCAGGCTGGCGAACACCTGGTGCATGCCGAAAAACAGCGGCGACCAGATCAGGTTGGCGACCAGCGCGACCACGAACGACACGATCGCCGGGCCGCGCATGCGCGAGCCGCGCGCATGGATGATCATCGCCAGTGCCAGCCCGAGCAGCACGTAGATCGCGGTCCAGCCGACCGGGAAGGCCCAGTCCGGCGGCGTCAGGTCGGGCTTGGCGAGCGCGGCATACCAGCGATTATTGGCCCCGGACGGCGCAAGACGCGCCGAGGTGAAGCCGAGCAGCACGATGAACGGCACCGTCACCACGGCCCAGCGCAGGAACGCCCCACGCAATTGCCCTTTCGACGCAATTTCCCTCAAGCCCGTTTCATCCTTTGCGTTCTGCCCATGCCGCCTGGCGTGAGCGACCCATTATCGCCAAATCGGTGGCATCGCCACGCTTCATATTGCGCATTCGAAACAGTGCGGCGTCAAGCCGGGACATGAGAGGCGCCGAGCAGGAACTCGACATTGCCTTCCGGCCCGGTGATCGGGCTCTCGACGACGCCCTCCACGCGCCAGCCGCGCGACGCGACCCATGTCGCGACCTCGTCGCACACCCTGTGATGGACGAGCGGATCGCGCACCACGCCGCCCTTGCCGACCTCGCCGCGCCCGGCCTCGAACTGCGGCTTGACCAGCGCCAGCAGCCGCGCGCCGGCGCGCGCGAAGCGGAGCGGCACGTCGAGCACCTTGGCGAGGCCGATGAAGCTCGCATCGCAGACGATCAGGTCGACGGCCTCGGGGATGTGCGCGGCGGTCAGGATGCGCGCGCTGGTCTGTTCGTGGACGATGACCCGATCGTCCTGGCGCAGCTTCCATGCCAGCTGGTTGGTGCCGCTGTCGACGGCATAGACTCGCGCCGCGCCGCGCGTCAGCAGCACGTCGGTGAAGCCGCCGGTCGACGAGCCGACGTCGATCGCCACCGCGCCGGCGACGTCCCAGCCGAAATGATCGAGGCCGTGCGCCAGCTTGATGCCGCCGCGCGAGACCCAGGGATGATCGCGCCCGCGCACCTCGAGCACGACGTCGTCGGGCAGCGTCTGGCCGGATTTGTCGACCTTGCGCTCGCCGGCGAAGACCAGGCCGGCCATGATCAGCGCCTGGGCGCGCGTGCGGCTCTCGGCAAGGCCGCGATCGACGAGCATCTGGTCGGCGCGAAGCTTTGCCATGCCCCGCCCTACCAAAGCCGAGTCGCGACGGCAAAGCCTCGTCATCGCCGCCGCGCTTCGTCGTGGCAGGACGACAGACGGAGGCCGGATCACGACCGGATCGCCGCCATTTTCATCTCGTCGCAACCGGCCTTCCACTGGACGCATGACCATTGCCTATCAAATTAGTAGGAATAAGTTTCGGAGCGGGAGGCGTGGCCGCTGGGCGTCCCCCTAGAACCTCGCGCGGTCACGTCTCCTTTGTATCCCGCACCCCCCGATGCGGGACAGCGTGGAGACGGCACATGGGTAGCTTTTCGCCCTACGACCCCGTTCAACCGACCATTCTCACCGTGCCCGGGCTCGGCGGTTCCGGCCCTTCGCACTGGCAGAGCCTGTGGGAATCGGCGCGACCCGATACGCTCCGGGTCGAACTCGGCATGTGGAACACGCCACACCGCAATGCCTGGGTCACCAAGCTCGACCAGGCGATCCGCGCCGCGCAGGCGCCGGTGATCCTCGCCGCGCACAGCCTCGGCTGCCTTGCCGTGGCGTGGTGGGCGGAACTCACGCGGCAGCCTTATGGCTGGCCGGTCGCCGGGGCGCTGCTCGTCGCGCCGGCCGATGTCGACCGTGCGGACGCGCAGGATGATCTCAAGGCGTTCCGTCCGACGCCGCTGACCGCCCTGCCCTTTCCCTCGATCGTCGTCGCCAGCCGCGCTGACCCGTGGATCGAGATCGAGCGGGCGCACAGCCTCGCGGCGTCGTGGGGCAGCCATTTCATCGATGCCGGCGAGCAGGGTCACCTCAACGCGGCGAGCGGGATCGGCTGGTGGCAGGAAGGGCAGGAGCTGCTCGAACGGGTGATCCACGCCGCCGGCGACCGCAAGGGGCGGCCGCGCGCGCCGACCGACGCGCGCTCGATCCTGGCGGTCAACGCGACCGATGCCGCGCAGACGCATTATCTCGGCGCGGCGGCGCGGTAGCGGCGGCATCACGGCGCCAGCCTTCGCGCGACTTCGGTTTCGACGGCGGCCTTGAAGCGAGCCGCGTTCTCGGCCGCCTGTCGCTGGCTTTCCCGCGCGACGCGCTGGCGCCCTTCGCTGATCGCGCGCGCGATGTCGTCATGGGGCTTTTCGGGCGCCCCGGTCCAGGGCCTGGGCTTGCGGATGGCGAGCCAGTGCATCGCGGCGCGAACGTCGGCGGGGACGTGCATCATGTAGGGCATGACGACCGGGCCGCCGCCCTTGGGCGTAACGATCTTCTCGGCGGTGTAATCATAGCCCACGGCGCGCTGGTAGAGCGCGCGCTCGACGCGGTCGTCGGCGGCCTCCTTGCCGACGCGCACGGCGGCGGTGAACTCATCATGGAGCAGGCACCAGCGATAGAAGGTGCGCACCGAGATGCCCAGGATGTCGGCGACCTCGATATCGGTGGCACCGTTGCGGCACAGTCGCTCGACGATGCGGGCGAATTCCGGTTTGTACGGCGAAGGGCGTCCTGCGGGCATGGGGGTGGTAGATAGTGCTTGAACGCGTACGATTGAATCAGGCTGTGTCTGTCAGGCGTAAACGGTGTGCCGGGGCGGGTGTGACAAAATTCGGCCGGGTGCTTTGCGCTGGCGCATGGGTTTGCAAGGGCGGATCGAACGGCGGCGAGTGCGCGCCGGGGGGCGATTTTGTCAGGGGTGGTCGGGGGGGCTGTCGTTGGCATGGCGATGCGGATGAGTTTAGGGGTTATTGCACGTGTCACCGAAATAAATTGCCACCGCCCAGCGGAGTCCGCGATCAACCCCTATTTTTACGCTATTGTAACGTGCTCAGCGCCGCGCCGGCAGAACCCGCGGAAAGCGCAGTAGCGCGGCCGAGAAGAGCACGATGGGCAGCGCGACCGGCGCGGGCTCGGCTGCGGTCATGCCCATGCGCAAAAGGGGCCGGGCATAGAGAGCGCGCATGTTCGCCGCCTCCCGTTCGAGCTTGGCAAGCGCCTCGCCGTTCACGCCCCGCGCCCGAGCATTGTGGATCATGCCCGCAGTATATTCGTCCATGAAGGTGTAGTGGGTTAGCGCGAGATACAGCTCCCACACGGCGGCATAGGCGATGAGCGCGACCGCCGCGATGCTCATCCCCACCGCCAGCGCCCGCCAGAACCCCACCACGCCGCCGCCCTCCACATCGCGGTAGCGTTTCACCCCGATGAAGATGAAGCTCATGCCGAGCAGCATGACGAGATAGCCAAACCACAGCGAATGGCCGACGGCGCCGATCGTCATGGCACCCAGGATAATCAGAATGATCAGCAGCCCCGACAGCAATCCGTAGGTCAGTGCATATCGTGCCATGTCCCCCTCCATTGGCCGGTCACCGCGACGTGCCGCCGGCGACCGGGAGGCTGCCAGAAAAGCGGCAGGCGCGCCAGCATGGGCACGGCAGGGTGGCAGGTCGGTCGACGCCGTTGAATCCAACCATGCCGGCGACGCCCGGGCGGTGTGTGACAAAATTCACCCGGGCCAGGGACGCGGCAGCGACCTTCCACGCCTGTCACGGATCAACCATGCGGCGCAGGGCACGATAATTTGTCGAGAATCCAGGGCTGCGCAAAAGCGCGGCACGGGCCTGGCCTTACGCCGCCCCGATCCGCTGCAGCTTGGCGAGCAGGATGTGCTGGTCGAACGGCTTGGTGACATATTCGTCGGCACCGGCGCCGATGCCCTGGTAGATATTGGCGGTCTCGGACCGCGAAGTGCAGAATACCACTTTCGGTGCCGCGCCGCCGTCGAGCCGGCGCAGCGCGGCGACGAACTCGACGCCGCTCATCACCGGCATTTCCCAGTCGAGCAGGATCAGGTCGGGCATCGCCGCCCTGCAGCGGGCGAGCGCCTCCTCGCCATTCTCGGCCTCGATCACCTGATAGCCGAGCTCAGCGATGATGCGGTGGGCGACCTTGCGGATCACCCGCGAATCGTCGACCAGCAGGCAGCGTCGTGGGCGCGGCGGCGGTGCGGCGACGGGCGGCGACGCGACGGGCGGCGGCGCGACCGCCAAGGGCACCACCACCGGCGATGGCGGCGGTTCCGCGGGGACGATCCGCAGGCGCTTGATCAGGCCCTTAATGGCTGCGGCTCCCGCTGGCTGAGGATCTGGCTTGCCGCGGCGACCTCGGCCTGGTCGGCATCGGTCATGCGGACATGGATATAGGGCACCCAGATGTCGCCGAACTCGGCCTTCTGGTACCAGACGTCGATCACGTCGTAGGACGCCCAGAAGCCGTCCGGCTGGCGCAGCCGCAGGCCCTCGCCGATCCGCGGGACGGCGGCGAAGCGCAGCCCGAACTGGGTCTGGTGCGTCTCGTTCTGGACTTCGATCTCGATCAAGGACGGCGCCCTCCGGTGTGCCGCGATATTCTGGCCCTCTAATTCTTACCGAAAAGCGAACGAGCGTAACGCGTCGCGACGGAATGAGTTATCAAGCGGCTTGAGATGGGTTCAGCCGGATAACGGAACAGGAGGGAGCAATTGACCGATCACGGCACCGGACCGGCGGAGATCACGGTGCGCTTCGAGGAGGCGTGGAACAGGCACGACATGGACGCCTTCGCACGGCTGTTCCATCCCGACGCGACGTTCGTGAACCGCTTCGGGACCTATTGGCGCGGGGTCGAGCAGATCGTCGCCGGCCATGCCGCCATTCACAACTCGATATATAGCGACTCGACACTGGCGATCGACGCGCCGGATGTCGATCCGATCTCCGACGAGGCAGCGATCCTGCATTTCTGGTCGCGGCTCAGCGCCGGCGCGGCGCATCCGGCCGGACCGCACGATGTCGACACGCTTATCCTGGCGGTCGCGACCCGGCGCGACGGCGTGTGGCGCATCCAGGCGCTGGAGAATGTCACGCTGACCGATCCGCGAACCGGGGCGCCGATACTGCGCACCTGATCGCGCCAGCGAATTGAAGGCAGATCGGCGCCGGCACCGTCACGCAACTGACACGCCGCCGTCGCCGAACCGCAACGCAAACAGCAAAATTGTGCAACGCAGCGATCCTAGAGCGATGCGCGGCGGGCGGAACCGCGCCCCCATCAGCGATATCCAAAGGGGACTTTCGATGCGTCATGTTTTCGCCTGCCTGCTCGCGGGCACCATATTCTCCGCGCCGATCGCCGCGCGGGCCGCGACCGCGCCGGCGACACCCCCCGCCCCGTCCGCGCCCGACGCCGACCCCGCGCCCGACGCCGATGCGACCGCCACCCCCGACATCGTGGTGATCGGCCAGGGCGAGACGCGGCAGGTGCAGCGATTGAACCAGGCCGATGTCGCGATCCTCGCGCCGGGCACCAGCCCGTTGAAGGCGATCGAGAAGCTGCCGGGGGTCAATTTCCAGTCGGCCGATCCGTTCGGCGCCTATGAATGGTCGGAGCGCATCTCGATCCGCGGCTTCAACCAGAACCAGCTCGGCTTCACGCTCGACGGCATTCCGCTCGGCGATGGCAGTTATGGCAACATCAACGGCCTGCATGTCAGCCGCGCGATCAGCGCCGAGAATATCGGCGAGACGCGCGTGTCGCAGGGCGCGGGCACGATCGCGACCCAGGCGACCAACAATCTCGGCGGGACGCTGGAATTCTTCTCGTCCGACCCCAAGCCGGCATTCGGCCTGACGGCCAATGGCAGCTATGGCAGCAACGACACGGTACGCGGCTTCTTCCGGCTCGACACCGGCGTGCTCGGCGACAATGGGCCGAGCGCCTATGTCTCCTACGGCTATCTCAAGACCGACAAATGGCGCGGCGTCGGGCAGCAGCGACAGAACCAGGTCAATGCCAAGTTCACCGCCCCGCTGGTGACCGACCTGCGCCTCGTCGGCACGTTCGATTATTCGGACCGCCGCGAGCAGGATTATCAGGACATGTCGCTCGACATGATCCGGCGGCTCGGCTGGCGCTGGGACAATGTCTCGGGCAATTTCCCGCTGGCGGTGCTGGTCGCGCAGGTCGGCGCGAACAATGGCTATACCGGCGCGCCCGTGACCAACCCGGCGGTGGGCACGGCCTGGCCGGCACCCTTCGCCAATGCCGACGACGCCTATTTCGACGCTTCGGGGCTGCGCAAGGACTATCTCGCCTCGCTCGGGCTGGAGACCCATGGCGGGCCGGTCAAGGCATCGATCAAGGCCTATTATCACGACAATCACGGCCAGGGGACGTGGTTCACCCCCTATGTGCCGTCACCCAGCGGCGTACCGATCTCGGTGCGCACGACGGAATATGACATTCGCCGCAAGGGCGTGTTCGGGTCGCTCGGTACCTCGCTCGGGCCGATCGGCGACCTGACGGTCGACGCCTGGTATGAGCGCAACGATTTCCACCAGGCGCGGCGCTATTACGCGCTGGGCAGCCTGACCGCCCCGACGCGCGATGCGCTGCATTTCCAGACCGACCCGTTCTTTACCCAATGGGAATATCGCTACCACACCGACACGCTGCAATATTATGTCGAGGACAAGATCGACATCGGCGCGCTGACGATCGATCTCGGCTGGAAAGGCTATGACGTGCGCGCGACGGCCGACCCGATCGTTGCCGGCAGCCTCGCCTCGGGCAAGATCAAGACGACCGACTGGTTCCAGCCGCACGCCGGCTTCACCTACAAGGTGACGGGCGGGGCGGAGATTTTCGGCGGCTTCACCGAGGTGACGCGCGCGTTCGTCGCGGCGGCCACCAGCGGGCCGTTCGCCACCACCCCGGCGGGGTTTGCCGGGCTCGGCAACCTCAAGCCGGAAACCTCGGACACGTTCGAGCTGGGCGGGCGCTACCATGGCGGGATCTTCACCGGGTCGCTGGCGGCCTATTATGTCGACTTCAAGAACCGCCTGCTCGCCTTCGCCAACGGCGCGGGGATCGTCGGCAACCCGGCGATCCTGCGCAATGTCGGTGGGGTGAGATCGACCGGCATCGAGGCGACGGCGCAGGTCAAGCTGCCCCAGGGCTTCGGGCTGTTCGGCTCCTATGCGTACAACGTCTCGAAATATCGCGACAATATCTACAACGCCGACGGCTCGCTGTTTGGCGGCGTGGCGATCAGGGACAAGAGCGTGGTCGACGCGCCGCGCCACATCGCCTCGGGCGAGGTGACCTATGATGGCGAGCTGTTCTTCGGCCGCATCGGCGCGAACTATATGAGCCGGCGCTACTTCACCTACAGCAACGACCAGTCGGTGCCGGGGCGCGTGCTGTTCGACGCGACGCTGGGCGTGCACGTGACGCTGCCGGGCGAGCACAAGGTCGAGCTGCAGGTCAACGGGACCAATTTGCTCGACCGGAAATATATCGCCACGATCGGCTCGAACGGCTTCGGCAATTCGGGCGACAACCAGACGCTGCTGATCGGGGCGCCGCGTCAGCTGTTCGTGACGGTGAAGACGGGATTCTGAAGAAACCCCGTTCCGTCATGCCGGACCTGTTCCGGCATCCACTGTGCCGCGTACGCACATACCGTTTTTAACGCGGCACAGTGGACCCCGGAACAAGTCCGGGGTGACGGCATATTTTTGGGCTCGCGCCCCTCTCTTCATCCCCGCAACACGCCGCGGCCGGCGTACACCGCGCCCTCGCCGAGCTGTTCCTCGATGCGGATCAGCTGGTTGTATTTGGCGAGCCGGTCCGATCGGGCGAGGCTGCCGGTCTTGATCTGGCCGCAGTTGGTGGCGACTGCCAGGTCGGCGATGGTGGCGTCCTCGGTCTCGCCCGAGCGGTGCGACATGACGGCGGTGTAGCCGGCGCGGTTGGCCATCGACACCGCTTCCAGCGTCTCGGTCAGCGTGCCGATCTGGTTGACCTTGACCAGCAGCGAATTGGCCAGGCCGTCGGCGATGCCCTGCTTCAACCGCTTGGGATTGGTGACGAACAGGTCGTCGCCGACCAGCTGGACCTTGTCGCCGATCAGATCGGTCAGCGCCTTCCAGCCGGTGAAATCGTCCTCGGCCATGCCGTCCTCGATCGAGAAGATCGGGTAGCGGCGGGTGAGGTCGGCGAGATACTCGGCCATTTCGTGGCTGGTAAGGATCTTGTTCTCGCCGGAGATGTCGTATTTGCCGTTCTTGAAGAACTCGGTCGCGGCACAATCGAGCGCGAGCATGACGTCGTCGCCGGGCGTGTAGCCGGCCTTTTCGATCGAGCTCATGATGAAGTCGAGCGCGTCGGCGGTCGAGGCGATGTTGGGGGCGAAACCGCCCTCGTCGCCGACCGAGGTGGCCAGGCCCTTGTCGTGCAGACTCTTTTTGAGCGTGTGGAAGATCTCCGACCCGCAGCGCACCGCCTCGACGATATTGGCCGCGCCGACCGGCACGATCATGAATTCCTGGAAGTCGATCGGGTTATCGGCATGCTCGCCGCCATTGATGATGTTCATCATCGGCACCGGCAGGACGTGCGCCGAGACGCCGCCGACATAGCGGTAGAGCGGCAGGCCACGCGCGTCGGCGGCGGCCTTGGCCGTGGCGAGGCTGACGCCGAGAATGGCGTTGGCGCCGAGCCGGCTCTTGTTCTCGGTGCCGTCGAGATAGATCATCGCGCGGTCGATGTCGCTCTGGTCCTCGGCGTCGATCTCGCGGATCGCATCGGCGATCTCGCCATTGACCGCCTTGACCGCCTGATCGACCCCCTTGCCGCCCCAGCGGCTCTTGTCGCCGTCACGCTTCTCGACCGCCTCATGCGCGCCGGTCGAGGCGCCCGAGGGCACCGCGGCACGGCCGAAACTGCCATCCTCGAGCAGCACGTCGACCTCGACGGTGGGATTGCCGCGGCTGTCGAGGATCTGGCGGGCATGGATGTCGATGATTGCGGTCACGGAACGATCCTTCTAACGATGGCAATGAGGTTTTTACGGATGTCGCGGCGAGCCTCTATCGGCTTAGATCGCCCGCGGCAATTCGTTGCGGGTATGGAACCGGACGGACCGCTGGCCGGTTGAACGAAGCAGTTAGACTTGGCATTTTCTTTTGAGAAACGAGGACATCATGGCCGACGAAACGCCCAAGCCCGCCAAGCCGATCAAGAAGGCCGCGACCAAGGCGGCGCCGACCGCGAAGCCGGCCGCCGCCAGGGCGGCGCCGAGGCCGAGGGCGGCCAAGCCGGCGGCGAGCGCCTTTGCCGACGTCACCGGCACGGCGACCCAGTCGCTCAAGGAAGGCGCGGCCAAGCTGGGCAAGGAGGCAAGCGGCAAGGCGCGGGCCTATGCCGAGGACGGCAAGGCGCGGGTCGGCGGGGTGCTCGACGAACTGTCCAAGATGATGGGCGACGCGGCCGGCACGGTCGATGAGAAGGTCGGCGCGCAATATGGCAATTATGCGCGCAGCGCCGCCGAGGCGGTGTCGGGATTTTCGGAGTCGCTCAAGTCGAAGAATGTCGACGACATCGTCGCCGATGCGCGCGACTTCGTGAAGAAGAGCCCGGCGATCGCGATCGGCACGGCGGCCGCGCTCGGCTTCGTGCTGATGCGGCTGATCAAGTCGGGCCTCGATAATGACGACCGCGCCTGATCGATCGGGCGCGGGGGACACAGGTGGACGACACGCCAACCCCTGAGCATAAGGGGCAGGATCCTGACAGTATCGGTCACCTGTTCTCCAGGCTGATCGACGATGCCGAGCGTTTCGTGCGGGCCGAGGTCAATCTCTACCGCGCGCAGATCGTCGCGCGGCTGAACGAGGTCAAGGTGGCGATCCTGCTGGGCGTGACGGCGTTCCTGCTGGCCCAGTCGGCGTTGATCGCGATGCTGGTCGGGCTGGTGCTGGTGGTGCGCATGCAGGTGCACAGCGCCGCCTGGGCGACGGCGATCGTGGTCGGCGGCGCGTTGATCGTCGCCGGGATGATGGTCGCGGTGGCGGTGGCCAAGATCAAGAAGATCACCCGGATCAAGGACGGGCCGGAATGAGCGACGACGAACCCAGCCTGGCGATCGCCGAGCAGCGTTCCGATGCGGCGCGCCGGCGGCTGGCGGCCACCCTGGTCGAGATCCAGGGGCGGCTCAACCCGCGCGCGCTGGCACGCGAGGCGGCTCAGGAATTGCGCGAGACCGGCGAGGAACTGGCGCGCGAGGGCCTCGACGCGGTCAAGCGCCATCCGCTGACCGTCGCCGGCGTGCTGACCGCGGTCGGGCTGTTCCTGGCCCGGCGGCCCTTGCGCACCCTGATCACCCGGCTGCCCGATGAAACGCCACGCCCTGAAACCCAAAGAGCACCACCGCGTTTGACCCCCAAGCCACGCACACGAGGAAAGTCACGATGAGCGACACCGCCCCCAAAAAATCCGCCCCTTCCACCGGCGCGCGCGGCACGATGGAACAGACCTATCGCAGCGCGAAGGACGCCGCGGGCAAGGCGATCGAGACGACGCGCGGCGCGGCACGCGACGCGGTCAAGCGCACCGCGCAGAGCGCCGAGGCCAACCCGATCGCGGTGCTGGCGGGCGGAATCGCGGTCGGCATGCTGGCGGGCGCGCTCCTGCCCAACAGCGAGCAGGAGGCCAGACTGCTCGGCCCGGTCGGCAAACGGCTGACCGACACCGCCAAGGGCGCGGCGGCGGCGGCGAAGGACGCCGGCAAGGCGGAACTCGATTCGCTCGGCCTCAACCGCGAGGCCGCACGCGAGCAGGTCGGCAAGGTACTCGACGGCGTGCTCAAGGCGCTGTCCAGTGCGGGCGCCGCGGCGGCGAGCAAGTCGAAGGTCTGACCCGTTTTTTGAAGTTTTTGGTTCACGCGGAGGCGCGGAGACGCGGAGGTGTGGCGCTCGCTGGTGCCATTTCGCGTCAGCAAATCCTTCTCGCGGGTGGCAGCCAGTGCGACTTCGTGCGCTGTCGCGCGATCCGTCGCACACGCGCAGCCTTTGCGCCTTCGCGGGAATCAAGCAAATGGCCGTTCGATCGACCAGGCCGACATCTCGGATCAACAGGCGCCGACCTCAACGAACGGAACACCTCCGCGTCTCCGCGTGAACAAAAAATTGGCGGCGCGCGCTACATCCACCATCGGGCACGGGGTTTTTGTCGGTGACAGGTTCACGACGGGGACGATGCTGCTAAGTCGGTGACGAATCTTTCAGTGCGGAACATCCATCATGAGCAAGCTTCATCTCGTCTTCGGCGGCAAGGTAACCGATCCGAGAACGCTGGACTTCAAGGAAGACACGATCCAGGTCGTCGGGATCTTTCCCGACTATGCCCAGGCCGAAAAGGCATGGCGCGCGGCGGCGCAGCGGACGGTCGACGATGCCGAGATGAAGTTCGTGGTGGTGCACCTGCACCGGCTGCTCGAGCCCGATATCGACCTCGCCAAGGGCTGAGGCGCCGCGGGCGTCAGGCGCCGCGATAATGCCACAACAGCAGCGGCTGGGCGAGCGCGAGGCCGGCGAGAAAGCCGCCGATCGACGCGCCGACCGTCACCAGCGCGCCGGCCGCGAGATCACCCAGGCCGATCAGCAGCTGAATGCCGATCCACGCCGCGGCCAGCCAGGCGATCGCCACGACGCGCGCCGGGATCGGCCCGATCGAGCGGGCACGGGAGCGGCCGAACAGCAGGGCATAGGCGCCGAGCAGCGCGGACACCGCGCCATTGGCACCGATCAGCGGCCATGCGCTGGTCGGCTCCTGGAACCAGTAACCGGCGGCAGCGGCATAGGCACCGACCAGGTAGAGCGCGGCCGTGGCACGCCAGCCCAGCGTCCGCTCCAGCTGGTCGCCGCACAGCGCCAGCACCAGCAGGTTGAAGGCGAGATGCACCAGCCCGGCATGAACGAGCGTCGCGCTGAGCGGGGTCAGCCACACCGGCAGCATGAACGGCGCATCGGCCGGCACCGCGACGTGCAGCCGGGCCAGGCCGGGAATGAAGCCGGCGCGGATCGCGGCCTCGCCGGTCATGTCGAACAGCAACAGCCCCAGCGAGACGATCGCGGTCACCGCCAGGATCGTCAGCATCGCAGGCGTGTCGCGCCACTGCGCGGCGACCCTGTCGCGCATCAGCGACAGCCCTGACGGCTGGGCGATCAGATGAACTCGATCTTCGAGACGAGATAATAGCGATCGCCGGCGGGCACCGAGACCTCGATCTCGTCATCGACCTTGCGGCCGATCAGCGCGCGGCCGAGCGGCGAATTGTACGAGATGCGCCCGCCCTTGGCATCGGCCTCGGTCTGGCCGACGATCTGGTAGCGGATCGGCTTCTCGTCCTCGTCGAGCAGCGTGACGGTCGCGCCGAACACGATTTTGTCGCCCGACAGCTCGGTCGGGTCGATGACCAGCGCGCGGCTGAGCTTGTCCTCGATATCGGCGATCGACGCCTCGATCTGGCCCTGGCGTTCCTTCGCGGCGTGGTATTCGGCATTTTCCGACAGGTCGCCATGCGCGCGCGCTTCCTCGATCGCATCGACGATCAGCGGGCGCTCGGCTTTCAGACGACGCAGATCAGCGGTGAGCTTTTCATGCCCCTCGGCCAGCATCGGCATCTTCTCGACGGTCGCCATCCCTTGAGTCCCTCGTAAAATCTTCGACCCCAAGCGAACCCGGGGGTCCGCCCGCACCTGCTTCTCTTCTGTCGGGGATTAATTGTGCGAGTGCGAATGATAAGATTGAAGGGGACGAACTTCAAGGTCTCGCGTCGAAAGAGCGATGATCGCCTGTGCCGCCTCGACACTGGCGGCGGCGGTGGTGAAGTAGGGAATCTTCTGCGCCAGCGCGGAAGCGCGGATCGGTTGCGAGTCCTTGAGGCTCTGCCACCCTTCGGTGGTGTTGAAGATCATGTCGATGCCGCCATCCTTGATGCGGTCGACGATGTGCGGTCGCCCCTGCGCGACCTTGTTGACGCGCTCGACCGGCACGCCCTGGGCGGTGAGATAATCGGCGGTTCCGGCGGTCGCGACGATGGTGAAGCCGTGCTGCGCCAGGGCACGGACCCCTGACAAAATTACCGGCTTGTCGCTGTCCTTGACGCTGACGAACAGCGCGCCGCTGGTGGGCAGAATGGTCCCGGCGCCGAGCTGCGCCTTGCCGAAAGCGATCGAGAAATCCTTGTCGATTCCCATGACTTCGCCGGTACTCTTCATTTCTGGTGAGAGCACGGGATCGACCCCGGGGAAGCGATTGAACGGGAAGACGGCTTCCTTGACGGCGAAATAATCGATCGCGCGGTCGATCTTCGGCAGGTCGGCGAGCTTCTCCCCGGCCATCACGCGCGCGGCGATCTTGGCGACCGGCGCGCCGATCGCCTTGGCGACGAACGGCACCGTGCGGCTGGCGCGCGGGTTGACCTCGATCAGATAGACCTGTTCTTCAGGTTTTTCGGCCTCTCGGCCGCTGGCCTTGACCGCGAACTGGATGTTCATCAGCCCGTTGACCGAGAGGGCACGGGCCAGCACGTCGGTCTGGCGCTCGATCTCGGCGATGATCTCTGGCGAGAGGCTGTAGGGCGGAATCGAGCAGGCGCTGTCGCCCGAATGGACGCCGGCTTCCTCGATATGCTGGAGCACGCCGGCGACCACGACGTCGGTGCCGTCGGCGATGGCATCGACATCGACCTCGATCGCGTCGCGCAGATACTGGTCGATCAACACCGGCGAGTCGCCGGAGACCTGCACCGCGGTCTGGATGTAATCGTCGAGCTGGGCCGGCCCGTCGACAATCTCCATCGCGCGGCCGCCGAGCACATAGCTCGGGCGCATCAGCACGGGGTAGCCGATGCGCTCGGCCACCGCGATCGCCTCGTCGCGGCTGCGCGCGATGCCGTTGGCGGGCTGGCGCAGGCCGAGCCTGGTGATCAGCGCGGCGAAGCGCTCACGGTCCTCGGCGAGATCGATCGCGTCGGGCGAGGTGCCGAGGATCGGGATGCCGGCCTGTTCGAGCGCGTGAGCGAGGTTCAAGGGCGTCTGGCCGCCGAACTGGACGATGACGCCGACCAGGGTGCCGTTGCGCTGCTCGACATGCAGGATTTCGAGCACGTCCTCGGCGGTGAGCGGCTCGAAATAGAGCCGGTCGCTGGTGTCGTAATCGGTCGAGACCGTCTCGGGATTGCAATTGACCATGATGGTCTCGAACCCGGCATCGGCGAGCGCGAAACAGGCATGGCAGCAGCAATAATCGAACTCGATACCCTGGCCGATACGGTTGGGCCCGCCGCCGAGAATGACGATCTTGCGCCGTTCGGTCGGCATGCTTTCGCATTCCGGCTCACCGAAGCTGGGCGCCTCGTAGGTCGAGTACATGTACGGCGTCCTGGCGTCGAATTCGGCGGCGCAGGTATCGATGCGCTTGAACACCGGCCGCACGCCGAGCTTGTGGCGATGCGCGCGCACCTCCTCCTCGGTGACGCCGCCGGTCATCGCCACGACGACCTCGTGGATCAGGCCCGAGCCACGGGCGATGCCGTGCGCGCTGCCCTCGCGCAGATTGGCTGATTTCAGCGCAAGATAGGCGAGACGCTTGTCACTGAAGCCCATGCTCTTGAGGCGCCGCATGCCGGCCGCGTCCTGCGGCAGGCCGCCGCGGCAGACCTGCTCTTCCGCCGCGATGATCTCGGCGATGCGCTCGAGGAACCAGGGGTCGTACTTGGCGATGGCGTGGACTTCGGCGACGGTGAAACCCTCGCGCAGCGCCTGCGCCGCGACCAGCAGCCGGTCGGGCGTGGCGATGGCCAGCGCCGCCTCGATCTCGTCGCGCGGCGCGCCGGCGAGGCGATCGACCATGTTGAAGCCGGACAGGCCGGTCTCCAGCCCGCGTAGCGCCTTTTGCAGCGATTCGTGGATGTTGCGGCCGATCGCCATGACTTCGCCGACCGACTTCATCGCGGTCGACAGCACGGCTTCGGCGCCCTTGAACTTCTCGAAGGCGAAGCGCGGGATCTTGGTGACGACATAATCGATCGTCGGCTCGAAGCTGGCCGGGGTCGCGCCGGTGATGTCGTTGACGATCTCGTCGAGCGTGTAGCCGACCGCCAGCTTGGCGGCGACCTTGGCGATCGGGAAGCCGGTCGCCTTGGAGGCGAGCGCCGAAGACCGCGACACGCGCGGGTTCATCTCGATCACGACGAGCCGGCCGTCTTTCGGATTGACTGCGAACTGCACGTTGGAACCACCTGTTTCGACGCCGATTTCCCGGAGTACCGCGATCGATGCATTGCGCATGATCTGATATTCCTTGTCGGTCAGCGTCAGCGCCGGGGCGACGGTGATCGAATCCCCGGTGTGCACGCCCATCGGGTCGATATTCTCGATCGAGCAGATGATGATGGCATTGTCCGCACGGTCGCGGACCACCTCCATCTCATATTCCTTCCAGCCGAGCAGCGACTCCTCGATCAGCACCTCGCTGGTCGGCGAGGCATCGAGGCCCTTGCGGACGATCTCGATGAACTCCTCGCGGTTATACGCAACGCCGCCGCCGGTGCCGCCCAATGTGAAGCTGGGGCGGATGATCGCCGGCAGGCCGGTGCGCGCCAGCCCTTCCAGCGCCTCCTCGACCGAATGGGCGATCGCCGAGCGCGCGGATTCGAGCCCGATGCGGGTCATCGCATCCTTGAACTTGAGCCGGTCCTCGGCCTTGTCGATCGCCTCGGCATCGGCGCCGATCATCTGCACGCCGTACTTCTCCAGCGTGCCGTCGTTGAACAGCGCCAGCGCAGTGTTGAGCGCGGTCTGCCCGCCCATCGTCGGCAGCACCGCATCGGGGCGCTCCTTGGCGATGATCTTGGCCACCACCTCGGGCGTGATCGGCTCGATATAGGTCGCGTCGGCGAGATCGGGATCGGTCATGATCGTCGCCGGGTTGGAATTGACCAGGACGATTCGGTAACCTTCCGCCTTGAGTGCCTTGCAGGCCTGGGTG
>Ga0207676_10000597_pt1 | contig 29656 bp, 24 predicted proteins | sample KBSSwiS72_FD_184307 | JGI IMG/M metagenome (GOLD analysis project Ga0207676, IMG submission 184307) | Switchgrass rhizosphere microbial communities from Kellogg Biological Station, Michigan, USA - KBS Switchgrass S7-2 (SPAdes) (version 2) | ecosystem: Host-associated > Plants > Roots >...
GAAGCCGCCTGCGAACGGGTTTGCGGGGCACCGTGTAAGAACTGTCACTCTCATTGGAGCCGATTACCGGATCTTTATCTTTTCCGGCGCCAAAAAACACGCCATCGTTGATCCACTGAGTCTGAACGAACTCAAACTGTCGTCCGGGATGTGCACCGACAAAAGCGAACATCAAGCCTCGATCGACGCCGTCGTCTTCCAGAGTTCCTTCCGGAAGCATCGGTCCATAAGCGGTGCCACGCCGGATCATGCGATGAATTCTCGCTACACCGGCAATCGATGCATCGCGAGGATTCGTCCGGCGGATGTGCGAGCCTCCGGGAGTGTGGAAGCCTGCGGCGTCATCGGCTTCGTACAGAAAATCATTGTTGCGATGCGAGTCGGCGCCGAGTTCCGGATTATCGTGAAGCGGACACAAAGCCAGGGGTGCTCCGCTTCGCCAGCGCCCCATCATCTTCGCCGCCAGTAATTCCTCGTCGTCTGCGTTTGTCGAATTTGCCTTGAGATATCGGCGGAATTCCGCGACGCGCTGATGCAGCTTGCGGAAGACGACATATGTGCCATTGCGTCCGAGAAGTTCGGGCTCCGTTTTCTGAACGGTGCCCATCTCATCGATATAGCCGATGACGAACTCGCCGGCCTTTAACGGACGCTCCCTGGGATTCGTTCCCGGGATTCCGCTTCCTTCGATTGCGGGATGGCTGATCCCGTCGCGGAATCCAAACGGTTCTTTCTCCGTTGGCAACGCGTGGCAATCCTGTCGCCAGATTGCTTTGATTCCCCGCATGTCGGCGTAAGCTGTTCGAGCACGCGCGAGAACTTCCTCAAGCCGTTTCTCATCCGGTGAGACCGCCACCAGCACAACATGCAGGTCCGTTGCTCCAAGCGGCGCTTCCCAGTTCTCGGGTGCGCTTTCACCGGTATCCCCCAGTTCCTTTGCACGTGCGGCCATACCCTGACGAAATTCCCAGGCCAGGCTGTCGAGAGAACTTTGGGGTACAGCCAGTGCTTTGAGACCGGGATAGGTCAGAGCCACGCTCACCCATGTATCCGCCAGGGGGCTCGTTGGATTGGCCGACGAAGTCACGACTTTGCGGATACGGCCGATCAAGTCCCGGCCGGCTTTGGCATCATCAATGCGGAAACCGATATACGTGGAAGCATAAGGAGTCGGCCGTGGACGAAGAACTCCGCTTTGAATGTCGTCCAGTTCGAGTTTGACCTCTGCGCTTTCCGCCACAGCTCTCTCCTTCCCTTGTTTCAGATCACTTCGCCGTTGCAATATTCTTCCAGAAATTCTCCAGGCTCTCGGTTCCTCCAAAGAGCGTGGTGAAGTTCGTGGAGTCGACCATCAGGATGTCGCCGGCGCGTTTGTCGTTTGGCGGCAGCCAGAGCAGACAGTTGAATTCCGTGTTGCCCGCCGCAGTGAACGGATGCGGCCGATCGAGATCTATGGGCTGGCGTGCCAGAAGCATTACGGTCTTGCCATCGTCCTGCGTCAACGCGTAGTGCGGAAGATGCGGATGAAAGTTCAGGGTGGGGACTTTGTTCAGCAAGCCGGGTTTGTCCAGATCGCGAAAAGCGGTGAGGGGCGCGATATTCTTTGTTCCCTTGACGAGCGCGGGACGCAGTCCCCACTGATTGATCACAGGAATATCGAGGGCCTTGATCAGCGAACGCGTATATTGGCTGAAACGCTGCTGGCGTGGAACCAGCCTGTCGCCGTGATGCTCGTATTCCATCTGACGCTGCTTCAAGTCATCGGTGAACCCGACGTCATGATGAGGCGCGATCAGGAGGCAGGTGCCTTCTCGTTTCAGCCAATTCCGAATCGCGTCGATTTCCGCGGGTGTCGCCTCCAGTCCTGCAGGCAGATGATCCAGACCAAACACCAGAAGCGTGTCTGTGTCTGCGAGGATTCTTTCGTCAATTGGCAATGAGTATCCGGCCTGATCCACGCGTTGAAAAACCGCTACCGGATGGCCTGTGACTTCCCCGGCGATTTGCTGAAACCGGAGCGCCGATCGATGAAAAAGTTCCAGAGTACCCGCGATACCCTGCAAGAACTGGTCCTTGTTCCAGTCCGGTGTTTCATAGGCAGGCCAGACGACGTTGCGAACTTCGGTCATCGTCGAAAAACGATTCTCAATTCCGGCGGGGTCGCGTTGCGCCTCCCAGGGATAGTTCCACGACCAGTAGATACTGATTCGGCGTTTGCCGGGTGTGTACTTGCGCGTCACATGGCTCTGGTTATAAGTGCGGGCGATCGGCATCTCACTCATGGTGTTTCCTTACTGCATCTGATCGAGCATTGCCGAGAATGAGTTTTTGACATTCAGGGCCTTCTTGATCTCGTCTGCACTGACAAACGGATATTCTCCATATTCCAGAAAGCTGGGACATTGATGTTCCCGGACAAACTTGATGAATGCCGGTGCATTCGTCTGCCAATCCATCGGAAAGCCTTCCAGATTCTCAAACACTGTCTTGACTCCAAGGTTGGTGAAGAGCATCACGGCATCTTCGGTGTATTTATCGAAGTCGGTGTCGAAGATTCCCTGGTACATGAAATACGTTACGCCATTGATGGGGAACAGCACCCAACGCAGGTAATGCAGCATGAGGGGGGCGAGACAGTTGGGCTGGGCCGCCACCGCTTTCTCGATGTTCTGTGCGTACTCGTAAAAGACCGGTTCGCGGCCTGGAATAATTTTCGCAATGAGGGTGAACCCGTGGCAGGCCGGGCTCTTTGGATAGATGGGGCCGTACTTCCCCTTCTCGAGCTTGTCGGTATCCTTTGGCATGGCCATCGCCTGCGGTTTGATTTCCATATTGGTCTCCCTTTCGTGTGGTTCGGATTTGAAGATTGTAGTTACCCGGAGCAGCGATCGTTCCTGTCAGTCTGGACAGGTGTCGCGAAGCGGCAGGGGGGACCACATGGAATCTGGTTTCGCGCGTGACCAATCCGTATGCCGAGCCGGGAATCCTTTATAATGTCCGTCGAGCGACTTCTATATGACTTTTCGGAACGGGCTGATCATCGTTTCCATGATTGCCTTATTGGGCGGACGCTCGGCGGTCAGTCAGACGATAAATCTTCGCGATGTCGATGGTGTCGAACATCGGCAGACCGAATGGGAGAGCAAGCGCGCGGTTGTCATCTTCTTCACGACCACCGAGTGCCCGCTCAGCAACGGATACATTCCCGAGATGAATCGGCTGCAGAAGGAATATGCCGCTCGAAACGTCGCGTTTTACGCAGTGGAGGTGGACACCACCATTGCGGACCGTGACGTCCGCAACCACGCGAAGGATTTTGCGATTGCATATCCGGTATTGATCGACAAGCAGCAAACCCTGGTTCGCCTTACCGGCGCGACGGCGACCCCTGAAGTCGCGGTCTTATCGAACAAAGGAGCGCTGCTGTATATCGGCCGAATCGATAACCGAGTCGAAGACTTTGACCAGCATCGTAACGTCATCACCGAACACGATCTGCGTAATGCACTCGATGCCGTGCTGGCAGGTCGGACGGTTCCGCCCGCCTCGACGAAAATTGTCGGCTGCGCGATTCCGGTAAAACGCAGGGCACGATGACGGAAAGGAATTAGTTGTGAAAATCTCCTTAGTCGTTCCTCTTCTTCTCGTCGCTGCCGCGGTGCCGATGGCGCAGGTGCCCTCTTTCAACAAAGACATTGCGCCGATCCTTTATCAAAATTGTGCGATCTGTCATCGCCCGGGAGAAGTTGCGCCGTTTTCACTGCTGACCTATTCGGACGCCGCAAAGCGTGCAAAGCTGATTTCGACGGTGACGGAAAAACGATACATGCCGCCATGGAAAGCGGAGCATGGTTACGGGGAATTCGCAAACGAACGGCGTCTTACCGATGGGCAGATCTCTCTGATTCGCGCATGGGCAGATGCCGGAGCGCCCGAAGGAGACCCGCGAGACAAGCCGCCGGCGCCGGTATTCGCCGATGGCTGGCTCGGCGGAAAGCCCGACAAAGTGCTGACGATGCCCACGAAATACTCGCTCGCCCCGGACGGGCCGGATCAGTTCGAGTGCTTCGTCCTGCCGTCCAATGTGGACCATGATGTCTATTTCAGCGGTTTGGAGTTCAGGCCGGGAAATCGCCGGGTGGTGCATCACGCCCTTGTATTCCTCGATCCGAACCACGCGGCTCGGCGGCTGGCGTCACCGGATGGTTCTTACTCCTGCTTCGGCGGACCCAAATTCCAGGGTGCAAGTCTCATCGGCGGGTGGGCTCCAGGCTCGGTTCCCGACGCGAGCGCGGAACCGGGAACACGTCCAATTCCCAGGGACTCCGATCTCGTCGTTCAGATCCACTACCATCCCTCAGGTAAAACGGAGATCGATCAATCCTCGCTCGGAATCCGGCTGGCCGATCTTCCGGGCAAGCAGGGCCGCATGGCGGTGATTCTCGTAAATCGACGAATCGACATTGCGCCGAACGACTCTCACTACGTCGTCAAAGCGTCTCTGGAAATCCCGCGTGATGTGGAGGTGTCCGGCATCGCGCCCCATGCCCACTACCTATGCAAGGACATGAAGATCTCTGCGCACCTTCCCGACGGCACGGAAAAACCGTTGATATGGATCAAGGACTGGGACTTCAACTGGCAGGGATCGTATCGCTATGCGAAGCCAATTCCACTGCCGAAAGGAACACGGGTGGATCTGGAATACATCTACGACAACTCGGAAGCGAATCCGCGCAATCCCGCACATCCGCCCGTCCGCGTGCGATGGGGAGAACAGACCACCAATGAGATGGCCCTCGCATTTCTCACTGTGAATGTCCCGCCGTCTGAAGTGGCAGCATTTCAGCAGGAGATGCAGGGTGAATATGTGGCCGCAATACTAAGTCCCGGAGCAACGCTCGCCGATGTTCCACCGGAATTGACCGGTCAACAGCGTCAGAGCCTGACGCTGGCTTTCAATCTGTTTGATGCCAACGGCGATGGGGAACTGGATGCTGTTGAGAGTGCAGCGCTCCTTCGATTTCTTCGGAGTCGCCGTCAGTAATTAGAAATGGTGTAGACCGGTTGCGAGTTGTGACAGCTGGTTCAGGAAAGTCGCCCTCAGAAGTCAGGAAGGCCCGCACAATTGCAAGGAATTCGAGATCGGTCGATGGCGTATGCCGAGCGCATCCATGCGTTTCTGTAATGGCAAGTACGGTCGATACGACGCGGTAGAGTCCCTGTCTCTAAATTTCCACCGGGCTGGCGAGCGTGAAGAGTAGCCGGGTTTCAGGTGGATACTGCAGCTGTTTGCCTTTAGTCATCAGCACCGTGTCGGTGACCGCGTCTCCTGTTGTCGAGGCGCCCGCAGAGCGTCCGCTTCCGGCAGCGTCGCCATCCACCTTTGCATCTCTTTTGTGGATATGGTGCCCGATTCCCACATACAGCTGGGTCTGGACAGGAACGTCCTTGCCATTGTGCTCCACCGACGTCAGAACCAGGCTAAGCTGAGCCCGACCCTTTTCATGGCCCGGTTCCTGAGCATCCACCACGAGACCGTGAACAACAGAGCCCTTTTTAAAAGTGGTAAGACCATCAACGATGACATCCTTGCTCACCGTCCCGGTGAATGAGTCTCCGGGAGAGCTCTTTTCCGTGCTGATTCCGTCCTGTAATTCGACTGTTATGTACGTGCCGGACGGTACTGTGAGCTTTGCCGGTTGCGTCGAGGCATCATGGTCGGATGTGGTCGCCCTGGTGCATGCCAGCACCCCCGCCGAAAGCAAAAATCCAATTGTCACTGCGGTAAGTACGCGTCTCATGTCAGTCCTCCTTACTGGGGGATAAGGGCCGTCAAAATGCGGCGTCGGAACTGCCCTAGACCGTTTTGAAAGAATCAAATGGCGACCTCTATGTACAAGGAGCACGCTGGAGTCCTTACAGGCTAAAGCGTGGACGCCAGCCACTTAAGTCCGAACTCCGACTCCATCGAGGTGGCACTCGAAGGTCACTTTAAGGGCGTGCGGGCTCATGCCTTTAAGCGCGACGATGCGGGGTCCGATGGGCTTTGCCCGACCGAATTCCGGTGGAATTGTGCGAGGATGTTGGGGCATGCCTGATAAAAAAACTCTGCGGCTGGCGATTCCTAATGGCAGCTTGCAGGAACCCACTGTCGATTTGTTCTGCCGTGCGGGTTACAACATGAAAATTGGGGGGCGGTCCTATTACCCCATCGTCGCCGATGACGAAATTGAATGCCTGCTGGTGCGTCCGCAGGAACAGCCGCGCTATGTTCAGGACGGCCTCATCGATCTTGGCGTCACCGGGTACGACTGGGTCTGCGAAACCCAATCCAAAGTTGTAGAAGTCATGGAGATGGTTTACTCGAAAGTCAGCCGGAGGCCGACTCGCTGGGTGCTGGTCGTACCGGATGCTTCACCGGTGCGCGCCGTGGGCGACCTGGAAGGCAAGCGCATTGCCACTGAAATTGTGCGTCTGACTCAGGAGTTCCTTGAACGAAGGAACGTCCGTGCGCGTGTTGAATATTCCTACGGCGCTACAGAGGTGAAGCCGCCATTGCTTGCCGATGCCATCGTCGACGCGACGGAGACGGGGACCTCGCTTCGAGCCAACAGCCTGCGCATCATCGAAACCGTTCTCGAAAGCACGCCGAGGCTGATTGCCAGTCCTCAGGCCTGGGCGGACAAATGGAAACGTCAGAAGATCGAAGACATCGCGCTGATGTTGAAAGGCGCAATGGCTGCGGAAGGAAAGGTCTGGCTCTCGATGAATGCGCTTCGCCGTGATCTGGATGCCGTGCTCGCCATCCTTCCCGCGCTCGATAAACCAACCGTTGCCTCGCTATCGGATCCTGCATGGGCGGACATTACGACGATCGTCGACGAAAACGTGGTGCGCGTCATCGTCCCAAAGCTGAAGAAGGCCGGCGCCCGAGGTATTGTGGAATATCCGCTGAACAAGATTATCGAGTAGATGGAGTTCGCTCGCTGCCTGCCTTTCGGGCGGTCATGGAATCACATTGACGTCGGACGTGATTGAAGCTCCTTCGGTCAGGCGAATGGATTTACCGAACTCTTCGTAGGCCGCCATGAATTCCGCATTCATCCAGGCGTTTGCCGGGACTGTCACCCACGAGAACAATTTGTATTCGCCTGGAGCGATACCCGTGATGGTGAAGTTCCCTTTGGCATCGGACGTCGCCGCCTTGTATAACGCCAGATTCTGCCGGCGCGCCGTCGGCGGAATCAGAACGACTCTGGCAGATGCAACAGGTTTTTGTGCGGCATCACGAACCACGCCTATTACCTTCCCACCTTTCGAACTCACCATGACTTCGAGACTGTCCACGCTGCCGACCATGAAACCGTCGTCATACACCGAACGTTCCGCCGTGCGCACATCCGCGATATAGGAGTTCGGAGGAAGCGGAACAACGCTCGCGGAATAGCGGCCCTCCGGTACGTTGGTAAAAACAAACGCTCCGGAAGGATCAAACGTGAACTGTTGTGCCGCACTGTCGAAGGGTGCGGGAAAGGCTTCCATCGAACGCAGTTGAATTCGGTAGGTCGGTGTGGGGACCGGAGTTGTGGAAGCAGGCTGCCCCCGCGGTCCAGCCACAGGAAGTGTTGTAACTATACCGTTGTTAATAATGGTTGTGATGCCTCCCCGGGCAGCTGGGGGTGCCGCCATGGTGAACGGCACGGCACCCGTGTCCAGTACCAGACGCGCTTTCACTTCGAGTCCCCGGTTTACCGGAATCGCGACATCTTCAAGGTTGCCGCCATTCACATCCACATGCACGCGGCCAATGACCGGCCCATTCGCCGGATCCTGCACGGTTGTAATCAAGTCGTATGACCCCGGCAGTACCCCGCGAATTTCAAATTGTCCGTTCGTGCGATTGGGGGAGACGTTTGGGAAGTTCATTCCCGTTATGTCGGTGAACGCATTCGGATCACGAGGCATCAGATAAAAATTTGTCGCCGGAACGGGTTGTCCGTTAGGCCCGACAATCGACGTGACGATGCGTCCTGAAATGCTTCCGGTCGCATCGCCACGCACACCGATGTCAATTCCGCTGACGTCACTCCCTTCAGAAACTTTCACTCGCGTCGCCGCTCTGACGTCGGTGGTGCCGGGGAAAAATGTTCGTGCGTAGCTATCCTGAGCGTTTGGTACCGCATTGGCGCGTCGTGGTGCGACACCCAATATGAAGGCTCCCGGCGGAAGCCAGAACATGCGGTATTCGCCGCGATCGTCCGCGGTTTTCAGGTTGATCTGGGTCAGGACTTCGCGATTGTTCTGGTAGCCGATCACGTAGGCGTAAACCTGCACGCCGGAAAGCGGCTGGCCTTTCGGATCTCGGACGCGTCCGCTGACCGTCGCACCTCGGACCATGGACATATCGACACGAATTACGGGCTGCGTCGAGTCCATCGTTGCAGTCGTGGTCACTATCGTCGGGAGCGATGGCCCAGCACTTCCTGCAAGCGGTGGACCGAAATAACCCTCGCGTTGCGCGCGGATCTGATAACGACCGGGAACGACATTTGGAAACGTGTAATGGCCGGCTTCATCGGTGATGCCGCCCACTTGCGGCGGCGCGGCGGGTACCTCGGCCGCCAGTGCCGGTATCGCGGGCGCAGGCAATCCCAGTAGCTGAGCTTCCATGCGCAGTGCGGCATTCGCAACGACCTGAGGGGAAATGGTTACAGGAGCCGAGGCAATGAGAGCATCGAGCTGCTCCTTCATCGCGGGCGTCAGTGCGGGGTTCGGCGTATATAAACTCGAAATCGACTGCGGCGTTATCGTCTCATACGGGCCTATCAATGTAATCGAGACACCGGCGACGCCTTCCGAGGAACCCGAATGCGTCACACGAATATCGATACTCCCTTTGTTGTCCTGCGGTGCGGCTCTGCCGGATGTGAGAAGTAGTAGAAACGCTACGATGGCGATCCAGCGACCAAACCGTAGTCGCATAGCGATTGTTTGTCCCATTGCCGCGGCTCCGTATTCGAATTTTAATCGGGCTTGTTATCGGCGGCAATCTTAGCAGAATGGGCGGGAGTGAGAATCATTCACTTCTTCAGGAGCGGTTCGAGCGAGGTCATGACGGTCTTTACGACGATTGCATAGCCGTCAGAATTGGGATGAGTCCCGTCGGAAATCGTCAGAGCGGGATTGCCCGAGACGCCTGCGAGGAACGATGGAATCAGAGTGAGGTGGTACTTATTGGCGAGACGAACGTAGACATCTTCTCCGCCGGCCAGACTTCGTCCCGCCAATACCACGGCGATACGTGTTTTTTGAAAGCGGGCGATCATCTGATCCAGATTCTCCTCGGTTTGCTTTGGCGAAATCCCATTGGACCGGTCATTCGAGCCGAGTTCCAGAATCACAATGTCGGGCCCGGTACCCAACGCGCGGCTGAGTCGTCCGATTCCTCCGCGAGTGGTGTCGCCCGTGACACCCATGTTCACCACCCGGTATTTGTATCCACGCTCGTCCAGTATTTTTTGAAGCTGTGCCGGATAGCTGAGGTCCGCAGGCACGCCGTAGCCGGCAGTCATACTGTTGCCGAACGCGAGGATTACGGGCCGCGGATCGGGGCCCTGACTCCACCCGGGAAACGCGAGCAAGAGGAGCAGCAGTGCAGCGGCCGACGATGCTTTCATGGTTTGCGCTCCTCGAGCTTCTGGTAGGGCCCGGCCGCATAGACGACTTTGCCAGCGACGATCGTCAGCATCGATTCGATTCTGCCGATCTCCTCAATGGGCGCAGTCATGTAGTCCTTCGACAAGACGGCGAGATCAGCCACCTTTCCGGGTTCCAGCGAACCGAGACGGTCTTCATCGTGCGCGAACCATGCGCTGCCCATCGTGTAGAAGCGCAGGGCATCTTCACGGCCGGGAGTTTCGTCGGCTCTTCGCAGGGCGGCTCCGCCCGCTGTCTTGCCATCGAGTAGCCATTGCAGGGCTGTGAATGGATTGTACGACGCCACCCGATGCGCGTCGGTGCCGGCCCCGATCGGTACGCCGACTTTCTTTGCTGTCATGACGGGTGGCAGCAATCGATTCGCGTCATCGGAAAAATACAGCACGTCCTGAAACGTCCATCCCATTCCCAGCGCTTTCATACGAGCGAGGGAAGCCGGCGACGCGTCATTAAGGTGTGCGATGGACCAGCGAAGGCCTGTTATCGGAACTTCGTGATTCAGGCGTTCGAACAATGTCAGAAGATGATCGACCGACGCGTCGTTGTTCCAGTGGATCGTCAGTGACATGCCGCGCTCTGCGGCCCATTTGGCAATTTCGTAGAGTTTCGCCTTATCGGCGTCGCTGGGCGTGTCGTTGTTGTACATCGCAAAGGTGATTCTCTCGCCGATTCCATTGAATCGAAGCATGCCATCGCCAAATCCGCCGGGCAGCATTCGAGTCAGGTTCTGATACTCCTCAAATTCCGAACCCGCGGTCTGGCCATTCAACCAGTACGTCACGCGAACGGTCAATTGATGCTGCTGCCATACGTTGAACAATGCCCGATACTCCGGAGGTGGCAGGCTGTTGCCCCCCGGATCACCCACACCGGTGAGCCCCAGCCGGTTGAGTTCGCGAAAGAATTTCTTCGTGCCGTCGAGTTCCTGTTCGTACGTCGGTCGAGGGAGTTTGTCGTACAAGGCGACGATGGCCGACTGACTGCCGGTGATTCCGCCTGTGAGATTGCCGTTGCCATCTTTCTCAATCCGAGCCCCGGGAGGTAGATTGGCCTCCGATTCGATGTTCAGCAGTTTCAGTCCGGAACGGGAAAGGAGAACCCAGCTGTACCCAAGCTGCACGTAGATGGGATTGTTCGGCGCCGCCAATTCGAGTTCTGCCTGTGTGGGACGACGACGTTCCTTGAATTGATTTGTAGTCCAGCCGCCACCGACGATAAGCCATGCGCCCGGCTTCATGGTTGCCGCCGCCTGACGAATTCGATTCATGGCTTCGGTGATCGAGGGGACGCCGACCCAATTGACTTCGCTACTGTAGGTCAGTCCGGCGCGAATCGCGTGAATATGCGAGTCGATCATTCCCGGAATCATGGTACGGCCCTGCAGATCGATGACCTGCGTGCGCGGCCCCGCCGTTTTCCGGATATCCGAATTGGTACCAACCGACAGAATTCTCCCGTCGTGAATCGACAGCGCTTCACGGACGGAGAAATTGTTATCCACCGTCAGGATCTTTCCGTTGATGAGTATGGTGTCCGGCGTTTGGGCCCACGCGGGCGCAACGCCGAGACAGAGGCAGAGACAGACAAAGATAGTCGCGGTGAGGGGCCCCCGCAGGCGCGGTCTGTGACCGCGCACAATCCTCAAACCCAGGCATAATGCGCGCTCAAAGAACGCGCCCACAATTCGGGACATCTAATTTCGTGCTCCCGCAGCACTCCGAGGGAGCGCGAAGACATAAAGCGTAGCGCCGGATCTCCGGAATCGGATATCCGCGTCCGCAGCCGCAGTAGGCTGCACCTGGGTGTTTCCGCCCAACTGGCTGGCGATGATAGCCACATACTGGCGGCCATCCGGGCCAACGTAAGTGATCGGCGAACTTCGGAAATTGCTGCCCGTTCGGAAAGTCCACATAATCGCTCCTGTGCGTGCATTGAACGCCCGCATCACGCCTTCGTTCGGTCCGCCCTGAAACAGCAGATCTCCCGCCGTCGCCATGACCGGCGCATTGTTGACGACCTTCCACGGAACTCTCCATACGGTCTTGCCCGTAACAGGATCGTTCGCCTGCAACTCGCCGGCGGTTGTCGCTCCGGGCGCGAGCGGATTCGGAGTGATGGTCTCTTTCAACGTGTAATCTTCACCGGGAATGAACTTTCCTTCCACGACCTTCTGCGTTCCACACTGGTTTGATGCCGGCGTATAAATCAGACCGGTCCGTGGAGAGTATGCGTCCTGGAACCAGTTCCTGGCATTGATGCCAGGGCACCAGGTGACTGTGGTGTCTTTCACGTCCGGCAGATACTTTTGCCGATCCTCGAGTTTTGTGAAAAGCATCTTCGTGATGTCGTAGGAAGGCCGTCCGGTTTCCGTGTCGACGCCTTTGATGAGATCGTTGTGAACGAACGGCCAGGGTTTAAGAATCATCTCTCCCGTCGCGCGATCGAAGACGTAGAAGAAGCCATTCCGTGCCGGATGGACCAGGGTCTTTCGAATGCGACCGTTGATCTGTAGATCAATGAGGATTCCCGCGCTGGGTTCATCCAGATCCCAGCCATCCTGCGGCGTGACGTTATATGCCCAGACGAGCTCACCGCTGTCCGCATCGCGCGCCAGAATTGAAGCGCAATAGTTGTTCTTGTAGGACTTGAGTCCACCGTGTTCGTCGAGATCGACCTTGCCCCATTGTCGACGGTAATCCGGATTCCACGGGCCACAGTTGCTGGTGCCGTAGTAGAACAAATTCAACTCCGGGTCGAAGGTATACCAACCCCAAACGTCTCCGCCGCCGCGTTTCCAGGAGTCTCCGTACCAGGAGTCGAGCGCCGGATTGGGAAGCTTGTCGTCGGGGTAGAAGGGCTTGAAGCGCGGCCCGATGCCGACTTCGTTGTTCGGGCCCATGCTGTAATAGCGCCAGCGCATGCTTCCGGTCTCGATGTTGAACGCGGTGATGTGCCCGCGAACGCCGCGTTCTCCGCCCATCACGCCGATGATCACCTTGTCGCCCACAACGAGCGGCATCGCGCTCACTGTTTCGCCGGCGGCAAGATTGGCAGTCTCCGCCCGCCACACGACTTTGCCATTCTCTGAGTTCAGGGCAAAAACCTGACCATCCAGAGTGCTGTAAAAGATCTTGCCGTCCGCGTACGCCAATCCTCGCGTTTGAGCCCCGCAACATGCGGCTTTGGTCGCGGCTTCGATCTGCGGCATCTCCGGCCGGAACTCCCACTTGATCACGCCATCGCGGGTGAGATCGAGCGCGTAAACATAGTTGGGTTTCGGCGTGACGATGTACATCGTGTTGCCGATGACGAGAGGGGAAGCTTCATGCGCGTCGAGGATACCGAGCTGAAAGCTCCACGCCATGGAAAGATTCTGAACATTCGTCAGATTGATCTGGTCCAGCGCGCTGTAGTTCCAGCCGGAGTAGCTGCCGTTGGGCATCACCCATTGCTTTGGATCGGTCTGCATGGCAATCAGACCCTTGTGAGCAACCACAATTCCCGACACGCTTAGAAAAGCCGTAAGCGCCAGAAGCAAAATCCACGCGGCGCGACGCCAGTTCAATCGACTCATGCTGCACCTCCCACGATCGCTGTTTGCAACGGCATCGTACGCCGTCGTCGGGCGATTCAGCAAGAGTATGCGTCGTACTTCAATCGATCGATTTGAACAGGCGTTCGTCCAACGGACTGCCAAGGAACTGCTGAAGATCGTCGCGATATTTTTTCGTATGTGCGGCGGCGGAGTGTGCGTCGAGTGCTTTCCGGTTCCGCCACGTCTCGATAACCTCGAAATGATTGGCGCGCATGGTGTGCAATAGGACGTCGAAGCGCAGGTTGCCCTCTTCACGACGGCTCGCTTCCGCAAGCGTTACCAATAGGGGCGCGACTTTCGGATCCGGTGAAACGTCCACATGCGTGATGACGACTACAGCGCTGTCCCCGGCCTCCGCTGCGGTCGGCGGGACGCTTAAAGTCTTATAGGGGCGGATGTCCCAGTCGCTGAGACGTAGTGGTTGAATCGCGTCTGTGAGCTCCTTTCGGACAGCGCCATTTGCGTCGAAGGCGGCCTGTGTCTTCCACGTTTCGACAATCACGAAGCGTCCCGACCGCTCGACCTGCTCGAAGATCTCGGTTCGGATATGGTCGGCGTGTTTGTGCGACACATCCCGATATCGCCGGAGCGTTGTCAATGCCATCGATCGGGAGAGCGGATTCACTTCAATATACGAGACGGAATAGAACCGTTTGTCGTCCGGGGTCTGCGGGGAGGCAGAAGCGGGAGCCAGCATTGCAGTGAGGAGCAACAGCACGATACCTCGAATCATGTCCGTTCTCGGGGAGTTCATCGGATCAGTCTACACGGCATGCGAAACAGTCGCAAAGGTTGTGGGCGGACTTGAATTCAGGGGAGCAAATTGCCCTCCGGAGTCAAGGGCAGCGTGATCGAAGCGCGATCACGCGAGGGGTGGTTCCTAAGCGGCATTCTTCAGGGCTACGGCTTTGGAACCACCCCGGCGCTTCGCGCCACCCCTCCTGACTCAGGAGGGGACATTCAAGCCATGATTTTGGATTAACCGTTATAAGACGATCAGGCGGAGGAACCGGCGCTTGCCGACTTTAAAGGTGGCATCGACGGGTTGGGAGATATCGAGCTCAGCTTTGATGCTGGTGACGCGCTCGTCGTTGAGGTGAACCGCTCCGGATTCGACGAGTCGCTGCGCTTCGCTGACCGACGGCGCCAGTCCGAGAGTGGGGAGCAGCTTGATCAATCGAACGGTTCCCGTGCCCCGTTCCATCCTGCGTACTTCGATGTCGGTCGGGACTTCACGCTGGCTGAAGATGCGATTGAATTCCTCGCGTGCAGCCTGGCCTGCCGGCTTTCCGTGATAGAGCCCGATGACGGTTTCTGCGAGATCGCACTTCAAATCTTTCGGATGACGATTTCCGGATTCCACGTCTTGCTTCAGCCCCTGGATCTCCCGCAGCGAAACATCGGTGGCCAGCTCGTAGTAACGCCACATCATGGTGTCGGAGATCGACATGATTTTCCCGAATTGTTCTCCCGGCGTGTCGTTGATCCCGATGTAATTCCCCAGCGACTTGCTCATCTTCTGCACGCCGTCGGTGCCTTCCAGGAGCGGCATTGTGAGGACAATCTGGGATTCCTGTCCGTATTCGCGCTGCAGATCCCGGCCGACAAGCAGATTGAATTTCTGATCCGTCCCGCCCAGTTCGACATCGCATTCGAGCGCGACCGAGTCGTATCCCTGCACCAGCGGGTACATCAGCTCATGCATCGCAATCGGCTGCTGCTCTCTCATGCGGTTGGTAAAATCTTCGCGTTCGAGAATGCGCGCGACGGTGTAACGCGACGCGAGACGAATGAAGCCCTCCGCACCGAGCGCATTCATCCATCTGCTATTGAAATCGATAATTGTTTTTTTCGGATCCAGGATTTTGAAGATCTGCTGCTTGTACGTTTCCGCATTGGCAAGAACTTCTTCCTTCGTCAGTTGCTTGCGCGTGACATTTCGCCCGGAGGGGTCGCCAATCAATCCGGTGAAATCTCCAATCAGGAAGATCGCGGTATGCCCGAGGTCCTGAAAGTGTTTCATTTTCCGGATCAGCACGGTGTGGCCCAGGTGAATATCCGGAGCAGTAGGATCGAATCCGGCTTTCACGCGCAACGGTTTTCCCGTTTTCTGCGAGCGCTTCAGTTTTGCGATCAGCTCTTCCTCGCGGATGATCTCCACGGCACCCTTGCGGATGTATTCCATCTGTTCAACCAGAGGCGTTGTCGTGAAGTCACTCATTGAAATGACACCCGGCGGCCGTGAATTTCGCATGTGCCGGACAATATCCGATCGATGGCGTCGGTGTAGATCCGGTGTTCCTCGATCAGTATCCTGGCGGATAACGTTTCTTCCGCATCGTTATCCAGTACGGGGACCACGGCTTGATGAACGATCGGCCCGCCGTCAAGAACGCCATCCACGATGTGAACGGTGCATCCGCTGAACTTCACACCGTACACCAGCGCCTGTTGCTGAACGTGAAGTCCGGGAAACGACGGAAGCAGCGAGGGATGAATATTGAGTATCAGGTTTGGGAAAGCCGATGTGAACACGTCGCTGAAGATCCGCATGAAACCGGCGAGCACAACGAGACCGACATCGGCTTGTTTCAATGACTCCACAAGCTCTGCATCAAACTGCTCTCGCACTTTTCCCCGCGAAGGAATGCAGATCGCATTCAATCCGCGTTCCTTCGCACGCGCCAATCCCGGCGCCGATTCCACGTTGCTGATGACGATGGCGATTTCCGCGTCGAGCCGGCCGACGGCAATGCTGGCAGCAATGGCTTCAAAGTTGGATCCACGCCCGGAAAGTAAAATTCCGAGCCTGCGATTCCGTGGCACCACTTTCATGTGCGATAGGTGACGCGGGGTTCGCCCGGAACAATCTCGCCGATGACGTAGTGGGGAAGATTCAGCGTGGCCTTCAGGGCGTCGACATTCGACGGGTGCACGACAATCACCATGCCGATACCCATGTTGGTGGCGCGAAGCATTTCATCCAGTTCGATGTGGCCAATCTCCGCCATGACTTTGCACAACGGCAACACGGGCCAGGAGTTCAGCTGAACCTGAGCCATGCAGCCTTCGGGAAGAATGCGATTCAAGTTTTCGGTGATGCCGCCGCCGGTGATGTGGGCGAGCCCTTCGACGATACCCAGATCCACTGCCTTGCGCAGGATGGGTTCGTAGTTCACGTGCGGCTTCAGTAGTTCTTCTCCGACGGTTTCCGCGAGCCCCGGCACATTGGCCTGCGCGGTGTATCCCGCGGTCTCAAAGAATAACTTGCGCGCGAGCGAATACCCGTTGGTATGAAGTCCAACCGAAGGCAGGCCAATTAGAACATCGCCGTGCCGGATCGACCGCCCATTGATAACTTTAGATCGATCGACCACGCCGACTATAAAACCTGCGATGTCGTAATCGCCGTCGGCGTAAAACCCTGGCATTTCCGCAGTTTCACCGCCGAGCAATGCGATTCCTGCAGACTTGCAGGCGGTGGCCACACCTTCGACGACAGAGACAATCACATCGGGTTCGAGCTTGCCGGTTGCAACATAGTCCATGAAAAACAGGGGACGAGCGCCCTGCACGAAGATATCGTTGATGCAGTGATTGACCAGGTCGCCGCCGACAGTGTTGTGGCGGTTCATCATCATGGCGACTTTCAGCTTTGTGCCGACGCCGTCCGTGCTCGAAACCAGTACAGGCTCTTTCACACCTTCAAAGTTGCAGGCGAACATGCCGCCGAAACTGCCGATGTCGGATAGCACTCCGGGTGTGTAGGTGGGCCGCGCCAGATCGCGGATGCGCTTCACGGCGGCATTGGCCTTGTCGATGTTGACGCCGGCGTCTTTGTAAGTGATCGGGCGATTCTTCATGGGACCGGATTCAGTGTGGCTTCCCAAAGATCCAACTGCTGTTCTTTCTCGCGCTCGTTCGGCATTCCATCCGCGAAGCCCAGGGGATATTTGCCGGTGTAGCAGGCCGTACAGAATTCGTTCTCTTTGGCGTTGACGGCTTTCAAAAGTCCTTCAAGGCTCAGATAGGCCAGAGAGTCGGCTTCGATGTTTTTGCGGATTTCTTCCACTGTGTGACTGGACGCCACCAGTTCCTTTTTCGCAGGTGTGTCGACGCCATAAAAACAGGGAGAAATTGTGGGCGGGCAACTGATCCGCATGTGAACTTCTTTTGCTCCTGCCGCGCGAACCATCTTTACAATTTTCCGTGTGGTCGTGCCGCGCACCAGAGAATCATCAATCAGAATGACGCGTTTTCCGGCAAGGAGTTCGCGCACCGGGTTGTGCTTTACCTTGACACCGAAATTCCGGATGGAGTTCATGGGCTCGATGAAGGTGCGGCCCACATAGTGGTTGCGAATCAGTCCCATCGCAAATGGAATGCCGGATTCCTGTGCATATCCGACGGCCGCCGCCATACCGGAGTCCGGAATGGGAACCACCAGGTCCGCGTCGACGGGGTTTTCTCGCGCCAGCGCCCGGCCCATCCTGTCGCGGCTGCTCTGGACAGTTCGGCCGAACACCATGCTGTCGGGCCGGGAAAAATAAACGTGCTCGAAGACGCACTTTGCCGTGCGCGGCGCATGCAGCGCTTTCACGGAAGTAATCTGTTCACCGCGGATCATGATGACTTCTCCGGGCTCGATTTCCCGGATGTATTGCGCGTCAATGAGATCGAATGCGCAGCTTTCCGAGGCGAGCGCATAAGACCCGTTCAGCTTCCCAAGGCAGAGGGGCCGGAAACCATAAGGATCGCGCACGCCGATCATCGCGTCCTTCGTCAGAATGAGGAGCGAGTATGCGCCCTGTACTTGCGACAGGGATTCCACCAGCCCGTCGAGTATGCCGGTTTGCTGCGATCGCGCCAGAAGATGAAGGATGACTTCGGTATCCGTGGTGGACTGAAAAATCGCGCCCTGATGCTCGAGGCTTTCCCGAAGGAAGTTGGCATTGATCAGATTTCCGTTATGACACACCGCAACGGTTCCAAATGAGCAGTTCACCACGATGGGCTGCGCATTGCCTGCGCTGCTGTCGCCGGCGGTGGAATATCGCGTGTGGCCAACGGCGTTCGAGCCGCGGAGCCGCGCTAGCGCGTCTTCGTCATAGACGTCTGCAACGTGGCCCATGGACTTATGCGTGAAAACCTGGTCTCCGTCGGACGAGGATATTCCAGTACTCTCCTGCCCCCGATGCTGAAGGGCATACAGTCCAAGATACGTCAGTCGAGACGCATCGGAATGATTTGCAATTCCAAAGATCCCACACATAGGAGAATCTCCTTATCCGTCGTGAATCATCTAGGATAACAGCTTTGAGAAGGCGCGTCTCCAGACGGTTTCCAGTTCGCCAATCTCAAGATCAACGGCGGGCTGCCCTTCGTAGTTCAGCATCAGTCGTTTGCCGCCCACTGCACCGATTTCCGTACCGCGCAACCCCGCATCTCCGGCGCGCTTCAGAATTTCAGACGGATTTTTCGACGTGAGAAGAATACGTGAAGGATACTCCCCAAACAGGTCCTTGCACGCTTCCAAATTTGAGGGAATGTTTACGGACGCGCCAATCGCTGCTCGCTCAGTTGTCGCATAACAACACTCTGCGATGGCGATCGCGAGGCCACCGTCGCTGATATCGTGCGCGGATTTCACCAGGCCGTCCTGAATCGCAGCCAGAACCATGCGCTGCAGCGCGCGTTCGTCTTCAAGATTGAGGAGATTTGCATCGCGATGCGCCGTTTCCACGAGAATGATGGAATCGCCGGCATCCTTAAAATACGAAGTGGTGACGTGGGTAAGGTCTTCGATCAAGCCCACCATGCCCAGAACGGGAGTTGGATAAATGTCGCCGCCAAGAGTTTCGTTATAGAAGCTGACGTTGCCTCCGGTAATGGGAGTCTCAAAAGTGGAGCAGGCTTCGGACATGCCGTCGACGACTTCGCTGAATTGCCACATCACTTCCGGATGCTCGGGATTGCCAAAGTTCAGGCAGTTCGTGGCTGCCAGCGGCCTTCCGCCGGAGCAAACGATATTGCGAGCGGATTCGGCAACCATCATCTTCGCACCCTCGCGAGGATTGTGCGCGACACGATAACCGGGACCGTCCAGAGTCATGCTGAGTGCCTTTGCCGTGCCTTTCACGCGAATCACCGCAGCATCTGAGCCGGGACGAACCATGGTGTTGGATTGCACCATATGGTCGTATTGCTCCCACACCCATTCGCGGCTGCACAGGTTTGACGATCCGGCAGCAAGCAGAAGAAGGTGATTGTAGTTGGCCGTACCGGGATTCTTGTCGGCGTCCAGGAATTCCTGAATCACACTCTCCGCACAGCCGTCGAGGAAGCTGAACAGATCCAGACGGCTGGACGGGGCAGCCTTCGGCGAAAGCATGGGCCGTTGGTAGCGCGGCCCCTCATCGGCCAGCGCTTTGTTAGGAATTTCCGCCATGACTTTCCCATGTTGCTTGATTCGCAGAAGACCGTCGTTGGTTACCACGCCGACGGTGACCGCATCGAGTCCCCACTTGTGGAAGACTTCGAAAATTTGCTTTTCCTTCACCTTTTCCGCGACGAGAAGCATGCGTTCCTGAGATTCACTGAGCATGATTTCGTACGCTGTCATGGCGTCTTCCCGCTGAGGCACCCGGTCCAGTTCCATTTCGATGCCGGTACCGGCGCGGGCTCCCATTTCGCAGCTGGAAGAGGTCAGGCCTGCAGCGCCCATATCCTGGATGCCAACAATAAGCCCCTTCTGCATGGCTTCGAGGCAGGCTTCGAGGAGAAGCTTTTCCATGAACGGATCGCCGATTTGGACGTTGGGCCGTTTGGCGCCGGCGTCTTCACCGAAACCGGCAGACGCCATGGTCGCTCCGTGGATGCCGTCGCGTCCCGTCTTGGCACCAACGTAGATGACCGGGTTGCCGACGCCGTGAGCGCGACCGTAGAAGATTTTGTCTTTCTCGAAAATGCCCAGAGCAAATGCGTTAACGAGAGGGTTCTGCGAATAGCATTTCGCAAAGGCGACCTCGCCGCCGATGGTGGGCACTCCGAAACAGTTTCCGTAAAATGCGATGCCGCCCACGACGCCTTCCATTATATGAAGGTTGTGACGGTTCTCTGTGGTGTCCAGGGGCCCGAACCGCAGGCTGTTCATGCAGGCAATAGGACGCGCACCCATCGTGAAAATGTCGCGGAGGATACCGCCGACGCCGGTTGCGGCACCCTGAAACGGTTCGATGTAGGAAGGATGATTGTGGGATTCGATCTTGTATGCCACGGCCAGCCCATCGCCGATGTCGATGATGCCGGCGTTTTCACCAGGGCCCTGCAGTACGGCGGGTCCCTTGGTGGGGAGACGTTTCAAGTGGACGCGAGAGCTTTTGTAGCTGCAGTGCTCGCTCCACATGACGCTGAAGATTCCCAGTTCGGTAAACGTGGGTTCGCGCTTCAGGATGTCCTTGATGCGCCCGTATTCCGATTCGCTGATGCCGTGTTGATTTAGTTCTTCCGCAGTGATCATAAAATTTCAGTTTCAAATGTCGGGACGACTGGGAGGCGAGAGAAAATTGCCCTCCTGAGTCAGGAGGGCAGCGGGATCGCGAAGCGGATCCCGCGAGGGGTGGTTCCAAAGCCGCTATCCTGCAAGGTTGCTGCTTTGGAACCACCCCGGCGTCCTCTCTTCCAGTTTGCTCGAGGCTGCCTCACCCCCGGCTACCCGCCAGTGCATTTACCATCGATTCAAAAATCAGTTTTCCATCTGTGCTGCCGAGAATCTGTTCGCTCGACCGGTCGGGGTGCGGCATCATGCCCAGCACATTGCGTTTGTTGTTCACAATTCCGGCAATATCGTGGATAGACCCGTTCGGATTCTCGAGGTATCGGAACGCCACCTGGCCGTTGCCTTCCAGTTCCTTCAACGTATCTTCATCTGCAAAGTAATTCCCCTCGCCGTGGCCAATCGGCACATTCAGGATTTGTCCCTTTTTCAGCTGATTGGTGAACGGCGTGTCTGTTGTCTCTGTTCGGATTTGCAGGAATTTGCAAATGTACTTCATGTTGCTGTTTCTCATCAGCGCTCCCGGAAGCATTCCCGCCTCGGTGAGAATCTGAAACCCGTTGCAAATTCCGATCACCAGACCGCCCCTATCCGCAAAGTCTCGCACTGCCTGCATCACCGGCGAAAATTTTGCCAGCGCGCCAGTGCGCAGGTAATCGCCGTAAGCAAATCCGCCTGGAAGAATCACGGCATCGAAACCTTTCACCGATGTGTCCTGATGCCAGATGAACTCCACCGGCTTTCCGGTAACGGTCTTGATTGCGTAGTAACAATCGTGGTCGCAGTTGGATCCCGGGAAGATGACGACGCCGAACTTCATGGTTTCTGCTCCCAGACAATGCGAAATTCTTCAATCACCGGATTGGTGAGTACGTCCTTCGCCAGTTTCAGTACCAGTTCCTTTGCACGTTCCAGCGGAGTGCTCTCCGCGAGGTGCACGTCGAAGTACTTGCCCTGACGAATCACAGTGACTTCAGCCAGTCCCAGAGATTGCGCGCTGCGCTGTATGGTGATGCCCTGAGGGTCGAGCACCGTCGGTTTCAAGGTGACGATGATGGTGGCCTTCATGCTTTCTCCGTTCCAAAAACGCGGTCAAAGATGCTGTCGACGTTGCGTACCAATCGGGCGGAATCGAAGACCTTCTCGATATCCTTTGGCGTGCAGCGTTTTGTGATATCCGCGTCGGTGAGTACCTTTTCCTTGAAGCTTCCGCCCTCGTCCCATACGCGCATGGCGTTGCGCTGAACCCAGCGATACGCGTCTTCGCGTGTCACGTTCTTCGCAACCAGCTCCAGGAGCAGTTCACCGGAGTAGATGAGGCCGTGCGTGAGCTCCAGGTTTTCCTGCATGCGGTCCGGGTACACGACGAGTTTCTCAATTAGAGTCGCCGTTTTGTCCAACAGGTAGTCGGTGAGGATAGTGGAGTCCGGGAAAATGATGCGTTCCACCGATGAATGTGAAATGTCTCGTTCGTGCCACAGCGCGACATTCTCCATCGCGGCGACGGCGTTTCCGCGCAGCAGGCGTGCCAGTCCGGAAATCTGTTCGGAGGTGATCGGATTTCGCTTGTGCGGCATCGCCGAAGAGCCCTTCTGTCCCGGCGAAAAATATTCTTCGGCTTCCCGGACTTCTGTCCGCTGGAGATGCCGAACTTCCACGGCAATTTTTTCCAGCGTGCCGCCAATCCAGGCCAGGGCCGAAATGTAATGGGCATGCCGGTCGCGTTGAATCACCTGGGTCGCGACGTGCGCCGGCACAAGCCCGAGCTTGAGCAGGGCCTTCTCTTCGATGGCGGGCGACAGGTGAGCGAACGTGCCGACGGCGCCGGAAAGTTTACCGACGCGCATCGTCTCCGCGGCTTCTTGAAAACGATGCCGCTGGCGGACCATCTCGTCGTACCACAATGCGAGCTTCAGCCCGAATGTTGTCGGTTCGGCATGAATTCCGTGCGTGCGACCGACGGTGACCGTGGTTTTGAATTCCTGAGCGCGTTTTTTCAACACCCCAAGCAGGCGGTCGATGCCGGCAGTGATGATCGTGGATGCTTCGCTTACCTGGAGCGCCGTTGCCGTATCGAGCACATCCGAAGAGGTGAGGCCGAAGTGGAAGTAGCGGGATGACGGTCCGACGAATTCCGACACTGAGGTGGTGAAGGCGATAACGTCGTGCTTCACTTCCGCTTCGATTTGATTGACGCGATCGACGGAGAAGCGGGCCTTCGCGAGAATATCCGCGGCAGACTCTTTCGGAATGATGCCTTCGGCGGCGAGGGTTTCTGTGACGGCCAGCTCCACATCCAGCCAGCGCTGGTATTTGTTCTGGTCTTCCCAGATGCGGCCCATTGCCGGTCGTGTATAGCGAGTAATCATCCAGACAGTCTAGCTTATTTGAATTGGAGTCGTGGGGTACTGCTGGGATGTCAGCGTTACCGTTGTGTTGTATCCGCAGTCCCGGAGGGCCTTCATCGATTCCTGACGCGCGACGGCGGGGTGGTTATTCCTCTCGCTGAGATGAGCCAGCATCAGGTGCGACGCCGTTCCGTCAAATTGTTCCCGAATATATTGTGCCACTCCGGTGTTGGAGAGGTGTCCAAAACGTCCCATCAGCCGCTGTTTGAGACTCCACGGATAGGGTCCCACGCGGAGCATCTCGAGATCGTGATTCGATTCCAGAATCAGGACGTTGGACTTCTTCAGGTGTTCGGCCACGGATCCCGGCATATGTCCGATGTCCGTAAGCTGGGTGACGCGAACGCCATTCGAATGGACACTGAACGCTACGGGTTCGGCGGCATCGTGCGGAACCGAAAATGGCGTGATATCCGCATCTCCGACTCTAAACGTGACGCCGTCGGAGACAGGCAAAAGAGTCGAGCCATTCCGTTCGAATCCTTCTGCCCGAATCTCGAGAAAAGTTCCCGCAGTCAGGAAGACCTGAACCTGCAATTCCTTCACAAGAGTCTTTAATCCGGCCATGTGATCGTTGTGCTCGTGGGTAATCAGGATGGCATCGATGCCGTTGGGATCCTCTCCAATCGCCGTCAGCCGCTTGGCGATTTCCCTACGGCTGAGACCAGCGTCAATAAGGATGCGTGTTGTCGGGGTCTTGATAAAGGTGGTGTTGCCACGGCTTCCACTGCCAAGCACAGAAACAGTCACTGCCATAGGCGACTACTATGCGGAGCAGAGCGGACATATGAGGGCCGGAGGGACGGATTTGCTTATTCCGATGCAGGGGCGGTCTATGAGCGCTTTAGCCTCGTGGGCGAAAAAGTGTGGGCGGTCGTAGACCGCCCACAGATGATTTACCGGCGCCAGGCCAATCGGAAGCTGTATTGGCCACTTCCGTTGTTGTAGTCGGAGATTCGCACGACCGTGGTGTATCGATTGCCGTCCCACGGCTTCTCCACCACTTCGATCTTCCCGCGTCCCACGGCCTCCACCAGATCGATTTCGCGTACGTTCGAAATGGGAATCGGTTCTGTGAACTTGAAGGCCTGCTCCCGCAGTGGTTGTCCGGACAGGTTTTCGACGCGAACCTGATCACCGCGGATATGAAGCACCGTTACACCATCGACTCGGCCACGGAACTCGAAGGTCCCTTCCCTGGGCCCGTAGTTATCGTGATCGTTGTACCTGGGGTTATAGCGATCATTGTGATTCTCGTAGCCTCTGCCGCCGCGGACCGCAGCCCCATCGTAGGGGGAGCGAGACGGATCTGAAGGATTCCACGACCATGTCAGCCGGATGTGGTAAAGATCCCGCCCTGCCTTGTCATCTTTGATACGAACGACAGCGCTGAAATTATTGAGCGCGACGGGCGTCTCCACCAGAGTTACCGTGCCACGGCCGGCGATTTTTTCCATATTGAAGTCGCCGAATACCGCATGCGGAATGGGTTGAGTGTAATTCGACCCCGCGTTTTGCAGTGGAGTGCCACTGAGCAGCGAATAGCGAAGCCCGGTATCCTTCACGTAAATGATGGCTTCTCCATCCACATAGAACAGCAGATCGAAACTTCCCACGCCCGATCGTGCATCGAATTGGGGACCCCGGTCTGCGGGCAGAGTGGGAAGATTCTGTACGGCAACCGCGGAAAGCGGAAGTAACGTCAACAGAAGCAAAGCGGTAAGGAACTTCATCTGAACCTCCTGTAGCTGAACCCTATGCCAGCCGACGGCATGTTAGACCGGGGACATGCCCAATGGTTATAGTGTTTGTGAACCTGCGGAATTCGCCTTCTTTCCCGAAAAAGTCCTGCGTTACAATACGGATATGCGAATCAAACCAGTTCTCTTCTTTGGCGTCGTAGCCTTGTTGGCGGGGTATCTGATTTACAAACAGGCGGACCCCAATGAGATCAAAGTCGGCAAGCCTGCCCCGGACGTTATTGTGAAAGACCAAAGCGGAAAACAGATGAAGCTGAGCGAGCTTCGCGGCAATCTCGTGTTTCTGAACGTCTGGGCGACGGATTGCGCTCCGTGTGTTCAGGAAATGCCCGACATGGAAGTGATGAATCGCGCGTTCCGCGATCGCAAGTTCAAATTGGTCACTGTCAGCATCGATACGGACTGGAAGCCGGTGACAGCATTCTTCGAGAAATACAGGCTCACCATGCCTGTTTATCTGGATCCCGGCCGTTCCGTTTACAACGCGTTTCACCTGACAGGCACTCCGGAGACGTTCCTCATTGACCGGAACGGGATCATTCTCAAGCACACGATCGGTGCAGACCGGTGGGCCAGCGATGCCGTGCTGGCGTATCTCGATAAATTGATCAAGGAACAGGAAGTGCCGCAACGCGCTTCGCAGTAATGAAGTCCATATTCGATTGTGAGTGGGCCGACCTGGCCCACTCGGTTTTTCCCTCCTATCGCGCCACGCAGCTCTTCAAATCCATCTATCAACGCTGGCTGACAGGCTTCGAGGATATGACCGATGTGCCAAAGCCGGCCCGGGCCGCACTTGCCGCGGAATGGGATGCGCGGCTTCCGGCACTTCATCGGCGTTTTGATTCGATTGATGGAACGCGCCGCTATCTGGTCCGGCTTTCGGATGGGGAGTTTGCCGAAACCGTGTACCTTCCCGAAGAGCATCGGAACACCATCTGCGTTTCGTCTCAGATCGGTTGTGCCCTGGCCTGTACGTTTTGCCTGACGGGCCAGCTTGGGTTGACGCGGCACCTCAGCGCCGGAGAGATCGTGACCCAGGTGCTGCTGGCACAACGCGACAACCTGCCGTGGGAAGAGCGGGACCAATTCAACATTGTCCTGATGGGAATGGGCGAGCCGTTGCACAACTACGACAACGTGATGAAGGCGATTCGCATCCTGCATGACCGGAATGGACTGAACATGTCCATGAGCCGGATCACATTGTCGACTGCCGGGCTGCTCCCCGGCATCGAACGGCTCGCGACGGAGCCCGATATTCCGAATCTTGCGATCTCGCTGACGGGTGCGACAAATATAAAACGCGACGAACTGATGCCGATCAATCGGAAGTACCCGATTGAATCCCTGATCGAGGCAGTCCGACAATTCCCGCTGAAGCATCGCCAGCGTGTGACGTTTGAATACGTGCTGTTAAAGGGGATCACCGATTCAAAGGAAGACGCACGCAGCCTCGTCCGTCTACTTCGCGGCCTTCCGGCCAAGGTCAATCTGATTCCGTTCAATGAGGCCGAGGAACTCGACTACAAACGGCCATCGGATGAAGCGATCGCACAGTTCAAGTCCATTTTGACCGCGCAGCATATCGACGCCTTCGTAAGGCGCAATCGCGGCAACGATATTTCTGCCGCATGCGGACAGCTCAAAAAGAAATGGGTCGACGTTCCCCTTATCCCCGCTCATTAGATGCCGGGCACAAATCGCTGAGTTCGCGCCGTGATTCGCAAGGAGTCGAACCCGTCATACCTGGATTCCTCCTGGCTAACATGAATTCAGCCATGGCCAGATTCTCAATAACACGCAATCGAATGGGCCGGCGGCGTCGGACCAGTCCGCCCTGGCGCCCCCCTCTGTGAAGGTTTCGCGACATGTGCTATATAGGTCAGACTTTGGAACCGAACACGATTATTGATACGGAGTTATATATGCAGACAGAAGGCTACAAGTTCATATTGACGGCTCCACTCACCGAGATCATTGATAATCCCGGATTCTTTATTCAGATGGGCATGGCTTCCATGCCGGGCTGGCTGGAAGGCGTTTTTGACCGGAAGTATCCGAACTGGAAGGACGTTCCTTTGAATGAGGACGGTTCGTGCGCATCAGCGCCGGCCGGTCTCCGTGTGCTGGAAGAAGTGCTGACGCGAGAGTTTGGCGCCGGTTCCTGCGTCATCGCGCATCCGGAAACCGTGGAGAAATTTATTGGTCCGGCAACGCGCGCTGTGGCCGTTTCCACACACAACCCGCTGGGGGTTACCTTCGCGGCGGGTGTCTACGCGTCGATGTTCGGAAGTTCCAAGAACCCGATCAACTCCCTTTATTCACTGCGCCTGTTCGAAAAAATCAAGGCGAACCCGTATCGGGATAGTTTTCGGGTCATTGTTGGCGGATCCGGTTCCTGGCAGATTTCGGAGACAAACTCCTTTGAGAAGCTGGGTATCGATTGCGCCGTGGATGGCCGGGCGGAATCCCGTGACGCTGTGGATCTTTTCCGAAAAGCGCTGAACGGCGATACGCTGCCGCGCGAATTGAAAGTCGTTCATCCGAACAACCCGCTGTCACTGGTCATTCCGGATAAGCGGACGGCGTTCGGCGTGATTGAAATGACTACGGGCTGTGGCCGGCGGTGCAATTTCTGTCTTCCGGATTTGAATCCTCAGATGTCTGTTCCCAAGGACCGGATCATGAGGGCCGTCGCTGGCAACGTTGCGGCAGGCAACACTCAGATTTCGCTCGCAACCGAAGACATGTTCATCTGGGGATTCAACGAACGCCAGCCTTTCTTTTTTCCCAATCGCAATGCTCTGCTGGACCTCCATCGCTCCATCGTGGAGCACGCGGGCGTGAAATGGATTACGTTGAGCCATGCCACCATTGCGCCCGCCGTGGTGGATCCGAAACTGATCGAGGAGTTGTCCGCCATGCTGCTCGACAAGAGCCCGATCCGCATGCCCAACGTCAGTTCCCACCCGGAAGGCAGGACGCTGAATCCCCTGATCGGCCTGGAAACGGGATCGATCCGGATGGCGCGAAAGATCATGGCTGGAAAATCCTTGCCCTTCGAAGCGGAACACTGGCCGAGCGTCGTCATCAACGGCCTTGAAGTTTTCAATCGCAATAACTGGATTCCCGTCATGACCCTGATCATCGGCGCTCCGGGCGAGACGGACGCAGATGTTCAGGAAACCCTGGACCTCATCTTTGAAATTGAACGCCGTGGATTGCATGTCATCCTTGTGCCGTCTGTCTTCACCCCCCTCAAGGACACACGCATGGAAAACATGGTTGGCGTTACCGAGACGATCCAACTCTCGAAGATACAGTGGCAGTTGATGATGTCCTGCTGGAAAATCAGCGCCAGCATTGCGCTTCAATCATGGTGGGGCCCATTCGCATGGTCGCTGGGCGCGTTCCTATTCTGGGCATTTCGAGGTCGACGGGTGAATGGACCGAACTTTACATGGCCTGCCATGCACTTCACCCGAATGATTCCGAGCTCCATCACGTATCGAATGGGTGGGCTATATCGAGGGAAGCCGCTGAAAATCCTGAGTCGCGATGAACTGCTGGATACGGTCGCTTCCAAGTGGAAGCCATATTTTGCGGACGCTCCGGGCGAGAAGACCATGGCTGCCGCGAAGTTGTAGGCGCGGTTCCATTGCCCCCCATTGCCGGGGGCAATGGAATTCTTGTGACGCGCCCAAGCCCTGGGCTATGCGGTACGTCCCTGCTTTACCAGTCCGTCGATTTCCTCGACGAGCCCACTGATAACTCCAGGCTCAAAAGGATTGCGCAGGTCACCGGTCTTCACCAGCTGGAGGAAACTCTGACTTCCGCCGGGGGAACAGATGGCCATGTAATCGCTCAACGCCTTTTCACGGTTCCCCCGTGCTTTCTTCCAGATCTGAAGTGCGCATGTTTGTGCGAGGACATAGTCGATGTAGTAAAACGGAGAATTGTAGATATGCCCCTGAACCTGCCAGAAACCGCCGCCGGCCGGATATTCCAGATCGCCGTAGTCTGTCCAGGGCAGATATTTTTTCTCCAGCTCACGCCACTGCGCTTTCCGCGCATCAGGTCCGCATCCGGGATTTGCGTACACGAAGTGCTGAAACTCATCGACAAGACAACCGTACGGCAGGAAGACGATGGTCCCCGTCATGTGAATGCGGCGGAAGCGTTCTGCTTCGTCTCCAAAATACAATTCCATCCAGGGATAGGTTAAAAACTCCATTCCCATACTGTGAATTTCGCAAGCTTCGTATGTGGGCCACTGGTACTCCAGAAGCGGTTGATTCCGGCTGCTCCAGTTCTGAAAAGCATGGCCGCATTCATGCGTCATGACTTCCACGTCGTCCTTGGTGCCGTTAAAATTGCTGAACACGAAGGGAACGCCAAAATCGGGGAAGCTGGTGCAATACCCACCACCGGCCTTGCCTTCCCTCGTGACGAGATCGAACAATCCCCGCGAATTCATCATCCGGAAGAATTCGCCGGTTTCGGGAGACAGTTCGTCATACATGCGCGCGGTGTTCTGCACAATGGTTTCCGCGTTACCCAATGGACGCGGTGCGGGTTTGCCATCGATTAGCCGGAGGTCCCAGAACTTCAGTTC
>Ga0207676_10000598_pt1 | contig 29602 bp, 43 predicted proteins | sample KBSSwiS72_FD_184307 | JGI IMG/M metagenome (GOLD analysis project Ga0207676, IMG submission 184307) | Switchgrass rhizosphere microbial communities from Kellogg Biological Station, Michigan, USA - KBS Switchgrass S7-2 (SPAdes) (version 2) | ecosystem: Host-associated > Plants > Roots >...
GTCGGGTCTTCCCCTTGCGCTTCAGGCGCTTGGGGGTGATCCGCTGCTCAGCTGCCTTGAACGCCCTGAGCGCCGGCCCCTGGAGCTTCACGATCCGGGAGTCGGTCTGCTGGTAGACGTTCAGGTTGGAGTAGTTGTCGCAGCAGGAGCCACCATCGTGGATGACCCCGTACTCGGTCTTGATATCGGTCAAGGTGCCTCCTCGGGCAAGTCTGGCATGTCAGGAATGACGGGTCAACCGGGGTAGGGGCTCAGATGACTCGGCGGGCGTGCAGCTTGGAGCCCTGCCGAACGATGGCCGGTGTACCGGCGTCGGTGGTGAACTGCGCCCATCGGAACTGGACCGTCCCCGGCGTCGACCCGTTCGTGACGTTCGCTTCGATGAACGTCGGCCCCTCCCCGGTAGAGGCGGTGCCGAAGATGTGGGTGGTTGCGATCGGGGTCATGGCGGTGCCTGTGAACGTGCCGCTGACCGTTCCGAAGTCCATCCACTGACCGATCGCCCCGACGGGAACGCTCCACGCCTGCTGGTAGTCCCCGTTGGCGCTGATCCTGACGCTCAGGGCCATCGAGATAGCCCACTGCTCATTCGCGCCGATGGGGAAGAAGAAATGGTCGTCGTTCTGCAAGGTGTTGTTCGCCACGCTCTCGTCGGCGGGCTTGACGATGTCCACCGAGACGGTCGTGATGCCGGAGGACAGGAGCACGCGCTTATCCACGATCTCGGCGGCGGTGATGGTGGCGGTGTTCGCCGGCACGTCCACTGCCGCCAGCGCGATGTTCGTGGAGGGAAGGGTGGGAAGGACCGGGACGATGTTCGGGTCCGTGGGGACGACCGCGACCGGGGTGCCGGCGATCGCTGACAGGGTCCCGGAGAAGTTCGAGACGATCAGGTCCCTACGGGGGTTAGACGACGCCGCGGAGATGGTGACGTTGCCCGCCGTCACGGAGACGGCGCTTGTACCGACCGTGAGCACCCCCGCCGCGACGTGGACGGTCATGTTCGGCGAGCCCTGGGGGGTGACCAGGCAGCCGGAGGTCACGCCGTTCCCACCGATGCCGGCGCTCAGGGCGTCGATGTCGGCCTGGTTCGGGAAGGCTTGGTCGTCGTGCGGTGCTGCGCCGAGATTAGGGATCGTGAAGGCCATCTAACTCCTCTGCTTGAACGATATGGCGTCGAAGAAGATCGCCGCGATAGGATCGGTGGTTGGGGACCACAGGAAGATGATCTCGGCTTTCGCGGCTCCGGGCGGGGCTACCCCGGTTACGGTGAGCCGCTGCCAGACGGCGAACGGGGGGTTGAAGTTCATCGGGCTGGCGATCTCGGTGATGAAGTTCCCGTTGACGTCCTTCCAGTCGATCAGGAGGGAGCACTGGACCGCCTGGAAGCTCTCGAAGTACCCCACCGCCTCGTAGGTTTCCCCCGGCGTGACCGCGGGCTGAGAACCGGGGACGAGACGCCACCTCGAGAAGCTGGCCGACTCTTGGAGCGCGAAGCCGGACCATTCCCCGATGTAGCCTTGGTGCTGTCGGCCGGACGCCGTCACGTTTCCGTCGGTGATGAACCAATCCGAGACGTCGGTCTCCATCGAGGAGGCGTTCGCCGAAAGCAGGTTCAGCCGGACGTCGGCGAGCGGGGTGGACAGGTCCCAGTCGACCCGCCACTCGAACTCGCTATTGATCGTCCCCGTGATGCCCTGGACCGCGAGCTCCTGCTCGAGCATCGCGCCGTACGGCGGGCGGTGGCGAGCGATGACCCGCTCGAGGAGTTCGGTCCCGAGCACCGCCGACCAGTCCGTGTTCCTCGTCCCTAACCCCAGGTGTCCTATCCGCCGGCGGGGTTCGGCGTAGCCGGACAGCACGAAGTCGCCGAGGTCCGACATGTCCGCCCCGTTGGACAGGATCGTCGAGAGCGGCAGGTCGACGCGGCCGAACTCCCCCATCGAGGAGACGTCGGTTACCTCGACGTCGGCCTGGTTCGGCGCCGACACCGTGATGGCGTTGAAGATCTCCTTATCGTCGTCGTCGATGGAGATGTCCAGGTAACGGCGTTCGCTTGGGGTATCCCCGTAGGCGATCGGGTCCGGCGCCGGGGCGTAGGTCACGTCCCGGAAGACCGCGGAGCCGTCCGCGCCGAGGAAGAACGCGCCGCCCTCGGACTCGGCCACCAGCAACATGAAGTCGAACCGCCCCGAGGTCCCGGTAGCCGCTTGGACGAGCCGTGTCCCGGCGTCGATGTCTCGGCCCGCTTGCCAGGTAGGGGTCGTGCCGTCTAGGACGCTGTTCACCCGTGCACCGGTAAGCTCAATCCCGGTGCCGAAGCCGGTCGTGGAGCGGTCTCGGTTCAGTCGCTTCGAGTCGTCGACGAACGTCCAGGTCACGGTCGAGTCGGCCTTGGTCTGGGAGAAGGCCATCGGCCCACCCTCGGTTCGGCCGGTGAAGATCGGCAGCGTCAGGCTCCCCCCACCGAGCGCCCCCGACATGGGTCCCGAACCCAGTCCTGTCCGCCCCATCCTCCACGGGTTGATCCCCGTGTCCACTCGAGCCAGGAACCGCGCCGGACGGTTGGGGCGGATCTCCGGGTGGAGGTCACGGTCGAACCTGCCCGTCCGGTTGTCCAGCACCGCTTGCGCCGTCCCGGCTCCCATCCGGTCCCGTTCTCGTGTCCTGCCCCGGTGCCAGGTGAAGTTCCGCAGGTAGCCCACGACGCTCTCGTACCCCTGCCCCAGGTCTATCTCCGCGATCAGCAGCGGCATCCCCTCGGGCGTGACGACCTGTGGCTCGCCGGATACCACGGGGATGGACGGGGTGAGCGTCATGTCGATGCGCGGAGGCTGGACCGGACCGAGGAACGCTATGTCGAACGGCGTCAGCGTAAGGGCGATGAGGGGAACGCCGGACACGATCTGGTCGACGTTGCCGAACGTCGGGACCGGGGCGAAGAGCAAGAGCGTATGGTCGATGGCCGTGTTGACGTTGAGGATCTGGTCGGCCTGGACGTCGGGGACGAACGGCGTGAGGGTGTGGTCTACCAGGACCGCGCCGACCTCGACCGTCGCCGTGCCGAAGGAGATGGACGTCGGGGCGAACGGGGACAGCGTGTGGTCTATCAGTCCGCCGGCGTTGTAGGAGTCGCCGTAGGTGTCGAGGTAGTCCCCGAAAGAAATGGTGGCAGTGACGTCCCCGACCAGCGGGGCGAACGGCGTCAGGACGTTGCTAAGGAGCGCCGGCTGGACCTGGAGCAGGATGACCGTGTCGGTCACGGTCGGGGCGAACGGGGTCAAGGTGTGGTCGATGAACGCCGGGGTTGCGACGAGGTTCCCCACCAGCACCACGGCCCCCGGCGTCAGGGTGTGGTCGATCCGGGGGAAGGCCGTAACCTCCGGGGCGGCGTATTCGAGCAGCACCGAAGCGAAACGCGGGGACGGAGCGACGTCGGTCGAGAACCCCCACCGCACCTTCGCGCCGGTGAGCTTGGTCCCGTCCCATCCCCCCGCCGGACGGGCTACGAGGAAGCGGTGGAACCCGATGACGATCGAGGTGTAGTCCAGTAACCCCGTCGACGATAAGAGCGTCCCGCCGGAGTCCAGGACACGCAGGTCGGCGTTGTCCGCTTCGGATACCCCAGGAACCGCGTACCCCGCGAGGATCGCCTGGACGTCCCAGACCGTCGACAGCGTTGGGTCGCCGAAGTTCACCTCGGCGTAGGCGGTGGCGTCGGCGGTGCTCTGCAACAGGTACTCGGTGGTCGGGGGCCAGTCGCGGACGAACTCCCACAGGTTGGTGACGGCCGCGCCGGGCTCCCCGGTGATGTGCGCTTGGAGGTTGTGCGTCCCGTCACTATCGGGGGGAAGCGGCAGGCAGATGTGGGGACCGATCGGATAGTCGGCGGCGGTCGCCGACAGCACCGGGTCCGACGTCCAGAAGGTCGCCGTATGGGTCGCTGTGAACGATCCGATGTAGAACCGCTGGAGGTCGGCGGCGACCTGCAGCGCGAGGGAGACGGGGGTCTGGACGACCCCGTCGAGCGCCCATGTCAGGGTGTACGTCGTCCCCGAGGTGTCGAACTTGAAGTCGAGGAGGTGGAAACCACCGTCGACCACCGACGCCGCGGTGCTCGCGGTCGCCGTCGATCCGAGGCGGGCCTGGAGCTTCCCGTCGGTGAGCACGCGGAAGGCCGGCTGGTTGGTCGGCCCCCATCCGATATACAGAGCCGAGGGGACCGAGGGCGGGGCGAGGAGCATGAAGGACAAGGACCCGACGAGTACCTGCGTAGCCGCCGGGGGGTCGGCGTGGACCCACTGCTGGGTGACGCCGTCCTCGGCGATCTTGAGCGACCCGGCGTGAGACGCCGTCCGGGCGACCGTGGTGTCGAACAGCGGCGAGCCGGAGACCCCGCCGTAGGTCCCCTGCAAGGTCGTCCCCGCCGAGGCGGAGGCGAAGGACTGATGGAAGAACGAATCCAGCCAGAACAGCGACGGCGCGGTCGACGACGCCAGACCCGAGACGCTGGGCAGGAACGTGGCGAGCGTGTGGTCGATGAAGTCCAGGTCGAGCGTGCCCGCCGTACCGGTGACCTTGACCTCGGACGCCAGCCCCAGTCTGTTCGAGACCGAGGTCGCCCAGGAATACGACGGCGTCGTGTCCGTCGCGCCGGAGTGGTACGCCGTCGCGAGCGCCGAGAAGGCCGCCCCGGAGACGTCGGCGATCTCGGTGTATCCGGCTTCGGGGTCCGAGACCTCGTTGGCCGAGTGGGTCGCCGCGATCAGCGGCCGGTTGTCCGTCGAGCCGAATGCCGCAAGGGTGACCGTCGTCGACGTGCCGTTCCCACCGGGGGCGTCCGAGGCCGACTGGACGAACGGGTCGCCCGTGTCTACGCCGGTCATCTCGTAGACCGACCAGACGCAGGAGTTCTGAGTGACCGCGGCGAAGTCGAACGTCAGCGCACCCGAACCGGGGGAGGCCCCGGTCCAGGCGTAGAACCGCGTCAGCCGGCGGGCGTTCGCGGCCGTGGTCGCCGTCGCTTCCTGGGTCCACGTCAGGGACAGGCCCGAGATCGTGGGTGTCTGCGGCCCGCCCGCCTGGGAGTTCTGTACGTCCGCGACTAGCCACCGGTTCGCGCCGGGGCTTATCGAGGCCGTGACGTAGGTTGAGAGGTCGGTGCCGTCGCCTGCTGCCGCGAGGCTGGTTATCGCGAGTGCCAAACCAGCCCCCTAGTAGGTCGTGTAAGAGCCGGTCCAGTCCTGTGGACGCCAGAGGGGATTGCCGAGGTTCGATCCGGCGGGAACCTCGAATATCGGATTGCCTTCGGACACGTACGGGCCGACGACGTTGTTGCTAGCGACCGGACCGAACCGGACCATCGGACCGGTGCTCGTCACCGCCGTGTAGGTGGTGTTCCAGATGCGGCATTTCGTCAGGTTGACGTAGAACGCGCCGTACCCCGAGGCCGCGCCGGAGAACTCGTGGCCGGTCATCATGAACTCGAACCCGCCCGTGTATGCGCCCGGTCCGGGGGAGATGTTGTTGTGGTCGATCCGAACCTGGAACTGGTTGGACGCCGAACCGGTGAAGCCGAACCGGAAGAACCTATGGCCGAGGTCGTTGCCTCCCGGAGCGGAAGCTTGCTTGAGCGCGTAGACATGCTCCTCGGTGCATCCGAACGACGCGCCGGCGATGAACGCGCCGGACATCCCCGAGGAGATCGCTATCGAGCGGTAGCAGTCGCGGAAGAACAGGTCCGAATACAGACACCAGTCGCCGAAGCCGACCCCGGTGTCCTCGGAGATCCGCAGCCCCGCGGGACCGTTGGCCCAGTTCAACCCTCGCGCCTGGTTCTTGCCGATGCCGTCGAAGCGGATGTTGTCCAGCCGGGTCTGCCCGCCGCCGTCCATCCAGATGCCGGTGTGATACCAGCCGAAGGAGGTCCCCCAGTCGCCGTTGGTCCCGTCGGTGATGACGAAGTTCGCGGCGTAGCCATCCGACCCCGTCCACCGTAGGCCGACGAGTCCCGCGGCGTTGGCCTTCAGTCGGGTCGCCGTCTTGCCCGCGCCGATGAGCTTGACGCCTCGCTTGGAGATGGTCTGCGTGGATGAGATCAGGTGTGCGCCCTCAGACAGGAAGATGGTCCCGCCGTTGGTGGGCAGGGCGGTATGGGCAGCGTTGATCGTCGCCTTCGCCGTCGCCGGGGAGGCCCCGTCGTTCGTATCCGAACCGCCGGACGCCCGGACATACTGATGGCCGAACGCGGTCGTGAATCCGGGGGACCCCGCCGCTCCACCGGGGGAGGCCCAGGAGCCGTCGGCGCGTAGGAACAGGCTGGACCCGCCGGGGAACCCGACGTGGCCCGTGAGGATGTCCTGTCCTTCATTGAACCCTAGCGGGCTGTTCAACCATGCGTGCAGCAGGTTGTGGTCGTTGACGTGTCCGGTCTCGCCAGCGGTGCGCTGTGGAAGGTCGGCCATCAGAACGTTGCGATACCTGAGGACGACCAGACCACGGTCACGTTCGCACCGTTCGGCGTGATCGGCAGGCCGGATGCCGTGTCCCAATACAGCAGCAGGTTCGAGGTCGACTCCACCCCGGTGTCGCGGAACAGGATCATCGACTCGGCCTGGTTCCCGGTCAGCGCGGAGAACACCGTATCGGCGGCGTCGAACACCCCGCCCACGAACGTCTTGGTGCCGAGCGTCGGACAGGAGGCGAGCGCCGGAACCCGCGCCGCCCCAGTCGCGATGTCGTTGATGAAGTCGTCGGTCGCCACGACGGGGATGTCGTTGGCGTGGTCGACGAACATCGCCTTGATCGTCCCGGCGTTGATGTCCGGCCCCGCCGTCCATACGAGGTTCCGGTACGCCGTGAAGCCAGCGTTAGCCATGCGTTCTCCCTTCTCGGGCCACCACGAGCGGGCGGCGCAATGTCGTGTCTGGACCGGGGACCTCGAGCCGCTGGGGCTCGGGGCTGGTGATCTCCTTGGTGGCTACCAGTCCGTCCAGGTTCGCCTCTTGGAGCGATGCGTAGATCTCCTCCGACACCACCACGTCGCCGACCTGGTCCAGACCGAGGTGGTACGTCTTGTGGATGTGGGTCTGGTTGCAGACCCAGCAGAACATCGGTTGCACGAGAGGCTTGCCGAAGTGGATCAGGGTATACGTGCAGTGGCGGAGGTCTGGGTGGTGGAGACGGACGCCGCTCATGTCCTGACGGCGCCGTTGAAGATGGCCCCGCTCCGCTCGAGGCGCTTGGTCATGATCCGGTCCAGCGCGCCGGAGACCCTCTCGCCATCGAGGAAGACCTCCACCTGCACGCTCCCGCCGAAGCCCATCTCGTTGTTGACGCCGGAGAACGCCTCGCCCTTGTGGATCATCGCCAGCCCGGTACGGGCGACGACCCCGCCAGTGGCAGCACCAGGGACGAACCCCGGTGGGAGCAAGCCACCGACTTGACCCCCCAGCTGCTGCCCTACGCCATGACCCAGCTGCCCGAGCCAGTCGATCGCGCTCTTGATCCACCCGATGAGCGTCTCGATCTTGCCGATGACGACCTCGATGAATCCGGCAACGGCGTGCCATGCCGTAGCGGCGGCGTCCCTGACCACGTCCCAAATCGGCCGGACCTTGTCCATGACGAAGCTGACGATGCGGGCGAGGAAGTTGACCACCGGCTCCACGACCTTGTCCCTGATGAACCCGACGAAGTCCAGGAACTTGTCGATGACGAATCCGACCGCCGTCACCACGAGGGCGAACTGAATCAGGATCATCGCGGCGAATGCCACCACGGCCGCGCCGATGAGGATTAGCACGGGCTTGATCCGATTGAGCACCGGGAGGATGCGGTCCTGGATCGTATGCCAGGCCGTCAGGAGGAGCGGGATCAGGACATCACCGATGGCCGAGGCGAATGGTTTGACGGCGTCCCACGCCCTCTTGACACCTTCGGCGAATGCAGCCCACGCTGCCGGCACCTTGTTCTGGAGGAACCCCAAGAGCTCGTTCAGTTGACCGAGCAGGGACTCGAACACCGGAGCCAGCACCGACCCGACGGCCTCGGCGAGGTTCTCGAACGCTACGGACGCCTTCCCGGTAGCGGTGGCCTGTGCCGCGGCAGAGCCCTCGAACTGAGACGTGACCTCGGCCAGGATGATCTTCTGGGCGCCCATCAGGTTGTTGTGCTTGACCAGTTGGGCTATCTGCTTCTGCTGCTCCTCGCTGAACTGAACACCCACGCGGGTCAGCGAGGACATGCCCGCTATAGGGTCATTCAGGGCCTTGCCCAACTGGATCGTCGCCGACTTGAGGTTGATCTGGCTCCCCGAGGCAGCGGCGTATCCCGCGGCGAGATCCACGGCCGCGGTTGATGCCTGGGTGAAGATGTCGTTCTGGGCACCGGCCTCGTTGCGGATGTTCTTGAACGTGAGGAGCATGTTCTCGCCGGCCTGGATGACCTCATCATCCACCCCGGCCTTGGCCGAGAGTGCATCCGCCAACTCGGCTACCTGCCCCGCGGTGACATGGGCCGCGCCGCCGGTTGACTTGATCACAGCTCCGGTCTGCTGCAAGACGTTCTCGGACTCCTCGAACTTCCCGAAAGCGAAAGCGGCCCCCGCGGCGAGCGCCGTGAAGGCCGTAGCGGCTGCCGCCAGTCCGACGCGCAGCCTGGAGGTATTGGCAACGACGTCTACCGAGAGGGTGCTGATTGTCGGGATGGCTCACCTCCAGTCGCCCAGGCTTGCAGCATGGTCTCGAGTTCCTCGGCGCTCTGTTGCTTGGACTTGGGCCGCAACCACGGCGGTAGGAAGTGCTCCGGCTTACGGCGGTTCTTGTTGCTCAGCAAGGCGACGAGGTAATAGGACAGCGACGCGAACCCCACGTCCACCCGCTCATGGACGAGCAGGGGACCGTGAATCTGTTCGTACGCGATCCAGTCCGTCAGCTCGGAAGCAGAGAGGGTTTCGAGTTCTGCGACGGTTCGCCCGAGAGCGAGGGCAACCCGGAAGAGGGCTGTTCGTCTCGGGCTTGCTCGAAAGTCGCCATCGCCTCCTCGAGCTCCTTGGAGGTGAGCCCGTTGAGTTTCGCCGCTTCGCTGAACAGCCGGAGCACCAGGGGGAAGTCCTCTTGCGCGAGTGCGTTGGCGTCGTCCTCTCCGAACAGCCGGGTCCCAGTCTCATCGACGAGGCAATGCAGGAGCACCTGCACCGGCATGTCGAGCGGCTTGACATCTTCGGACAGCGCCGCTTGATCGGCCACCGTCATCACACGGAGATACACGTCCCCGCCCCACTCGGGCACCGAGACCTTGACCGGCTTGCGGTCTTCCCGATGCCGTGCGGCGAGGATCTGCTCCCTCGTCAGACTCACGACGGGGTCACCGTTGAGACACCAGGCGTGACGATCTTGAGCGTGATGTGTGCTTCCATCGCGCCATCGTCGGTTGCCTCGATCTCCCATTGGCTCGTGATCGCCGGGAAGCGATACGCCGAGGCCCAGTTGGGATGCTGGAGCTCGTAGTACCGGATCGCCACGGCGACCGAGTCGTAGTCGGCCTTCATGTTCGTGTGCGTGGTGACGGTCGGGTCCCACATGACGGTCAGCGTGACCTCTGAACCCTCTTGACGTCCCGGGAGGAAGTCGGCCCAGAGATCTCCATGCGCCGAGACGTCGATGAGGGCACGGTTGGAACCGACCGCCGTCACCGTGCCGATCTGCGTCACGGTGTTGTATGTACCCGTTGCCACGCCGGTCGCCGCGTTCTGCTTGAGGAATCCGAGGAATCCTGCTTGCTTGGTCATCTACCCTCCTTCCTCAGGCGACGAAAACGGCGGCGGTGACCGATGTGGTGAACGAGTTGGTCACCACGACCGTGCCGTTTGACTGGAGATACCTACGCACCGGGGCCAGCCGGATGAACCGCTCCGTGGCGTTGGTCACCGAGATGGTGAGGTCCGGGTTGTACGCCGTGGCCCCCGGAGCGTTCGACAGGCTCGAAGCGTCGTCGATCACGACCGAGTCCGGGGAGCCTCCTGCATTCTTCACATGCAGGATGTGGACCTTGTCGTAGTCTGCTGCCGCCGGCGTGAAGATGTCGCTCGCGCTCACCCCGGTGTAGGTCGGCACCACCCCGGCCTCTGTGACGGTCTGAACGGTGTACGTCGCCATGCTGCCTCCTTAGCCTTCTACGGCTGTCTTGAAGATCGAGGTCATCTCGGCGATGATCCCCGGAACCGACGCTGCTGCTGCCTGCTCCCCATAGGGCTGGGCGTTCATGTACCTAGTGCCCTTCTGGACGAACCGGTCATAGGGTGCTTCGGACCCGACCTTGGTCGTTGCTCCCTGACCCAAGGCACTCTCGTCCGTCGTTATGAGCGAGATGAGTCGGCCCGTGTCCCTGGGGGCTCGGGCGATCATCTGGCGTGCCACGATTTCCCCACCGGCCTCGGTGGCCGGTCCTGCTGCTACCTCAGCCTGGGCACTTGCCTTAGCTAGAGCGGCCTTGGTTTCTGCGATACCGAGCAGCCGTGCTGTCATCCCGTGTCCTTCTTCGCTGTGGTCTTCTTCGCTTTCGCGGGTTGGGGTTCTGTCTCAGGTTCCGGTTCGTCCGTATCCTCATCCACGACGAACTCCTCTTCGTCACCGTGGTATTCGTAGTGCCCGACCTTGTCCATCGCTACCTCTCCTTCATCCGACAGCCACCGGGCGGAACTGGTCGAGCTCCATCTTCTCCCCCATCGTGAGGAAGACCTCCGGGGCGTAACCAGCGGATTCCATAAGCGTCGAGCCCATGGCCTCTGAGGCGCTCCGCTCGTTCAGCGTGTAGGCCCGAGACGCGGACTCGAGACAGATGACCTTGAGTCGTTTGTAGGCTTCGGTCGCCTCGTCGTAGCCGTGGCTATAGGTGACGGTGGCTCCGTATGACCAGTCCGCAGACGTGAGGACGTTGGGGTCCGATCCCCGGATCAGCTTGCGCTCATCGACCAACCGCCAGTTCGTATCCGAGACAGCCTTTACCGTCACCGATGAGACCGCGGTGGCCGGCCGTTCGGGGAGGTAGAGCGTCTGAGACCACGTTGGCTCGAACACCACGACCTCACCGGCCACCGTGGAGAGTTCCTGCTCGGTATAGCCCCGGATGAGAGCCGAGGCTAGGTTCAGGAACAGTTGCATCCGGGCCAGGTCGGTCGGCTCTGTGTTCCCGATGAGTTGGGAAAGCTCTCCAGCAGTGGCGAACGGGTCACTCACTTCTTGTTCACCAGCGGTGCTGCGGTCTTGGTCGTGACCTTCTTAGGCTCGGCCTTGGGCTCATCCTTGGGTTCGTCCTTCTTCCACTTCCACTCCAAGACGTCGCCACTGCGGACGTAATAGCCCTCGTCGGTCTCTTGGATCTTCTCCTCCGCCATCAGAGCACCGCCGCACCGACAGTCAGACCGGTCACCTGGCTGTAGGTGACCGCGATGGAGCGCGGGTAGACGCCCGTAGGCAGCGGGTACACCGCGGTCCCCGAGATGAACGCAGGCTGCGCTACCCCGTCGATGGTGATGATCGTGGAGTTGGCCCCCACGGCGGCGACGAGCACCGGGGTGCCCGTGGACATCCATCCACCGGCGTTCGTGCCGGTCCCCGCGACGGTGTCCCCACCGCCAGATGCCGCCGCCATCGTCATCGCGCCACCCTTTGCTGCAACTGTGATCGCTGCCATGTCTCCTCCTTGCTCGGTTCCGGGGAGGGGGGCCGGGTCTTAGCCCTGCGCCCCCCCCCGTGTCCAGCGGTCCCCGGAAGTCTTGGTTACGTGATGCGGATACCGGACAGGCCCACCGGGCGGATCAACGCCGTACCGAAGTAGGCGAAGATGTTGAGCTCGATGTTGGCCGGGCCTTGCTTCTCCTCGAACCGGAACGTGAGCAGCGGAGACTCCCAGACCCACAGGTCTGAGGCCTTGATCAGGAACATCTGTGAGTCACCTGCCGCTACTCCGGTCATCGCCCAGGCCGGCTGGAACGTGAGCGAGTCGACCTGATATCCGGCCGATGGCGGGTTCGCCACTCCGGCCGCGTTCAGGCCACCGCTCCACGGGAACAGCGGGCGCTGGGTCGTGTCCACTGCCTGGGCGAGCCTTGCCGTAGCGCCCTGACCCATCGCGGCCCCAGTGGGAGCAGCGAACCGGGCGAACCAGTAATCGGCCACGGCCTTGCGGATCGCCTTGACCAGGGTCTGGTTGTCAGTACCGCCGGCCGTGGTGACCGCCTGTGCCCCGGAGGGAACGAAGCCGTTGGTGATGGTTCCACCAGCACCGCTCGCACCGTTCAGAAGGGTATAGACGATCCCCTCAGTCTGGCGCTCGTAGGATTCCCGCATCTCGGCGAATGCGATCTGGTCGATAGCCGGGTTGGAGGAGTCCACGATCTCACGGGTTAGCACGATGCGCCCTGAGACCGCCTGCGGCGTGACCACCTGGGGCGTGAACGTTAGAGAACCGTCGGAGGGGTTCGTACCTTCCACGTGGGTCGCAGAACCGCCCGTCACCGAGACGAACTTCGGCACGGTGAACGGCGCGGCATTGGAGATCGTCCCCTGAGAAGCCAGGCCCACGAGGGGCCGCTCACGGAACAGGTCTGACACATACAGGTCAGGCCGGTAGCCCGGTGGGATGAGAGCCGCAGCCGTGGTGGTCGTCTGCGGTGCGAAGTTCAGCGCGTGGTGCATCACTTCGGCCATGTCCTCGGACTGCCGCCGGAACTTACGAAGCCGAGCGATCGCATCCTCGTTCCCGTCTCGGTGAGCGGCCCATGCATCACGCACGAGCGAGTCACCACGGCCGTCGAACGTGTAGACCGCAGGCTCCTTGAGCGTGCCGTACCGCGCCGACTTGACCGTCTGCGGCCCCTGATCTGGGGTTCCGATGTTCTCGAGCGTGGTACGGATCGAGGCGTCGAGTGTCTCGGTGACGCCCTCACCGAACTGCCTCAGGAACTCTTCCTGGTTCTTCGCAACCCGATCAGCGAGAGCGGTGAGGTGGGCCTCGAACTTCTCGGTGCCGTCATCATCCTCGCCCTGCGGGTTCGTCAACTCCTTCTCGTCCATGTTTCCTCCTTGCCGAGCCGCCGCCACGCGGTCCGCTCGGGCATCATCGAACGCCGGGAAGCCGGTAAGGGCTACGCCCGCCAATCGTCCCTGCGTTACCAATCGAACGTCCTCATCGATGGGATCGGGTTGCCAGCCATCCCCGTCATCGAAATCAACTTCGATGGAGAAGCCATCGAGGACACCGTCCTCGGCCAATGCCAGCGCCTTATCACCCTCCTCCCCGCGAGCCACTTTGAACGTCGCCTCGAGCCCGTCCACGGTGTTGTGCAGCCGTGAGGCATAGGCGATCGGTTTGGTGTGATCGTGGTTCGTGTTCAGCTTCACTCGCCGGGTATCGGCCCAGCGAAGTGAGCCCTTTGCGAACTTCCACTTAGCGAAGCCGGAACGGGCCACCTTCCCCCACGGGACGACGATGCCGCCGATGATCCGGCGCTCGACGTCGGCAGTGAAGGACGCGGAGACCTGCTCATCCTCTGCGAAGGTGATCTGGGTTTCGTCGGTCATGTGACCTCCTGTGGGACGGGGCGCTGCCCGTTCTGTTCCGGGAGCGCTACCGGTTTCATCGCTGCGCGTTGTGAGGGCGTGAGGCTGGGACGATCCTCGAGCACCCGGATCTCCTCCTCGGTGTAGGCCCCCACCGGCTTGCCGATGGCGTAGGACTCCATACGGCCCTTGGTGTCGGCTCGCAGGAAGCCGTCTAGGTTCACCTTGGCTGCGTAGCCACGGGGGAGGACGTCCCTCATCGAGAGGCGCTGTTCCACCGCGCTCATGTAGGCCGTCAAGGTGAAGTCCAGGAGGTCCCTACGTCGCTGCTCGCTGTTCTGGTAGGTGCGCGAGGTCGTAGAAACCCCCAAGTCTTCCGGGTCGATGCCAGCCGCCCTAGCGATCTCCAGAACCGCGTGCTGACGCTGGTCCGCTAGTTGGATCTGCTCGGCATTGAACTGAAGCTCCTTGATGTCCCATGCCCTGCCGAGATAGCCCCAGACCTTGCTTCGCCTAGCCTCGTTCCACTTGTCCAGAATCTCCTGGATATCCTTGGCGTTCTCTCGGGGATTCGACCCATCCTTGGGGGTGAACACCCCGAGGGGTACGGGGGTCTCGGCATAGTTCGATGCCGTGATGTCCAGGTTCAGACAGGCCCGGATCGCCCTAGCCGCGTGACGTAGCAGCGGTGGGTTCGGGGAGTCGAACCGGATGACGTCCTCGTCCCTAACCTCGTAGCCGTCGATGTAGATACGGTTCGGACCGACGGTGGTAGCGTGAGCACCCAGCACCGGAAGGTCTTTCCCCGAGACGAAGACCCGGTCCGTGCTGATGTGCTCGGCATAGGTCGGGTAGCCATGGAACCCTCTATCGAGAACCCTCCACCAGGACTCGCCCTCGAACAGGAGATCCTCGTACGTTTCTGCGAACGTGACGATGTTGGGGATATCGGGGTCGATCTGCTCGAGAAGTGTCGTCGGGGAGGCTTCTCGGCGTTCCTTGTCCCGGATATGGATAGGAAGGGAGGCCAATGTGCCTGCGATGAGGTTCCTTGCGCGTAAAACGGCCGGCACCTGTAGAGCCTGATTGCGAGAGATGCGCGGGGCGATGGTTCCCCCGCTGGTCATCCCCTCCATCATCTCGGGGGGGACGGTGATATCGAACTTGAGATCAGGTTCGGGGGTGAAGCCGGGGGCGACGCCTGAGTTCTGGCGAATGAAGCTCAACAACCCCATCAGGCCACGCCCGAGGGCAGAACGAACATCGGGGTCGGGGACGGGGCCTCTGTCGCATCATGTAGTGCCAGGGCCACGGCGATCGCTCCCGGTGTGTGGGGCTCGGGATCCAAGTGCCATCCTTGGATCGTCTCCTTGGTTCGGGCGGCGAGCACCTGGGAACGGAGCTCGGGGTCGCCGTCATGCCCCAACAGCCCCCCGGAGACATAGCGCCACATCGTTGAGGTGGCCTGGGACAGCCGGCGAGCGCGTTGGGGAACCTCCTGCATCGGCAGCCCTTCCTCCTCCAAGATCTCGGCGGGACGCATGAACTGGTCCGCGTCGTAGGTGATCCCGAGAACCTCATAGAAACGGTTGATGTCCCGGAGCGCGGCCTCGACCTCCCACAGGGGCACCCGACCCGTCAGGGGCGGGGGGATGGTCCGGAGCTTGACCGCCGCCTTATCTCCCCGTAGCGACACGATCCCGATGCCGATACCCGTGGCTACGCGGACACAGACGTAGACCTCATCACCCTCCGTGACGTTGCCCACGTCCCAGGTGAGCCCATCCCAGACCTTCGGCTCGATCCAAGACTCGAGACGGTTGGGCTGCCCACAGACGAACCGCCGCCAGTGGGCCGGCGTCATGGAGGGTGAGGAATACTTCCGTTCGAGCACCTGTCGGGTGATCGCCTTCAGCGGGTTGGCCTTGAGAACGTCGTCCAGGTTGTCCGGGTCGCCGTCGTCAGGCACGGCGTATTCGTGGAGAACCGCGTTCGGGCTCACCACCCGAACGAATGACCCCTTGCGGGTGGCTGTCCCAGACTCCCGCATGGTCTTCCGCAGAGCCTCGAACTCCCCATCAGGTTCCCCAGCCGTCGAGATGGAGATCATCTGACCGCCGCGCTTCTCTAGCTTGCCCCGCCAGGTCCGGTACAGGTTGAGGTTTCGGTGCCTGTGGAGCTCCTCCAGGATGGCTAGGGTCGGGATAACCCCGTCTCCCGTCCTGTCGTCTGCGGCGAAGATCTGAGCCCTCGAGCCCGAAGCGTCACATCTGATACGGCGATAGCCTTCTTGGCATCGGAATCGCTTCTCCAGGTCGGAACGCTCCACGAAGCCGGCTGCCGCCTGATAGAGCCATTCAGCCTGATCCCTCGAGGATGCGGCCACGACCACCCTGGCGTTCGGCTTGAACTCCAGGTGGTAGAGCAGGAACCCCCCGGTGAACGTCGTCTTGGCGTTGCCCTCGGGGATCACCAACAGAGATTCCATGGTGCCCGAGAACACGTCCTTGAGGAATCGGGCCTGGAAGGGCTCGATCTCCCAGGGCTGGCCGTTGTCCAGGGTCAGTTCCCTGGCCCAGGCACGGAAATGGGGGACCGTGAAGGGCTGTTTCTCGCCGGCCGGGCTAGCGGTCGCTCTGGGGATGTCGCTGGGAAAAATCCGATCGTTTCCGTTTCGCGTTCGCGATCTTTCGCCCTTGTGCTGCGTCTCGGTTATCTTTGGCCCTTGCATGGGAGGCACATAGGCTCCTTAGATTGATGTCCTCGTCTGTGCCACCCCTAGCCCTAGCTATGATGTGGTCTACGGTCACAGCTTCATGACCACATACCCTGCAGTCAGGCTCGAGGGCTAGGTGTCGTGCTCTTATGGCCCCCCAACCTGGATTCATGGGTGTGCCTGATGGCCTACCCCTTCCACCGTGAGCACCACAGGTGGATGAGGGGGGTATGGCCCATCCCCTACAACCGTTGGTGATGCACCTCCTGGGTGGCATCTAGCCCACCTTGGGTCGGATGACTACCTCTAGGTAGGAGCGTTGGGGGAAGCGTTGGATAGCACCGCTGGCGAAGGTGACTATGGCCTCTACTAGATATGTGCCTGGTACGTCGGTGTCTGGGGCTACCCAGTTGTACGTGAGGATGCCCTCTAGTGGGGTGGTGTTGGTCAGGGTCTTGGTCAGGACCGTGCTGCCATGCACCTTCCTGATCTTGGCTACCAGGGAGGTTGCGCCTGTGGTATCGGCGTTGGTGTCGATCACCAGGGGGGGATAGAGGTCTCCCTGTTTGATGAACACTATGTAGCCGTGCCTGTGAAGAGCCCGTTCACCTGGTCGCAGTCGAAGGTGATCGTGTTGCCTGTGGTGATCGTGGTATCCCCACCTACGTCGATGTACCCGATGAGGGGGTCGGCTGGGGTCGTGGGGGTGTCGTTCCAGATGGCGCAGTAGCGGAATGGACCGATAGAACCACCTGATGCCGTCCATGAGAAGTCAGCAACCACGAAGTTGATCGGCTCCGTCTCATCGGGAATGGAACAGGTGAGGGTCTGACCGAGAGCCGTATATCCGTTGGCCGTGCTGAGCTCGTTCGTGGCATCGGCTTTCACCTCGTTGGTCGCCGTGTTGGGGACCCATGTCGATGTATGCAGGGTCGCTTTGATCGTGTGGCTGAGCCAGTCTGTCGCCCCAGTGTCTCCCGCTGAGCCTCCACCAAGGAAGTTCACCGCCGCTTTATCGAACATAACGAAAGTTGCCATCAGACCTCCTGAAGAACCGCTTTGCCTTCCTGCCCCGTGTTCCTTGCTATTCCCTCGGTGCCCGTAGTCCTAGCCCTGCCCTCTAGGCCGGTATTGAAGGCGTATGCCTCCGCGCCGATCAGGACCGCTTTGGGTTCGAGTACCGGTAGACCAAGACTGAGGCCACTTTGGGTCACTGCAACAGCTTGACCCTGCCAGACCACCGAACCGGCGGTGACCGTGACGATGGTTGGAACAATGACCGAGACCGATTGGCCGGCCCATACCACCTGACCGGCGAATACGGGGGTGATGCGTACAACATTGACCGATTGCCCTGCCCACTGGACGGTTCCAGCGGTGACGGCATATGTGGTCTTCAGGGCTACCGCTTGGCCTGTCCACGTCACCGACCCTGCGGTGACAGAGACCACGGTCGCTATAGAGACACCAACCGTTTGCCCAGACCATAGAACCGAACCAGCCGCAACCGGGACTGTCAGGTTCGCTGCAGCCGATTGCCCAGACCATGTAACCGAGCCCGCTGTAACCGGGATGACGGTCGCTATGGCTATGGTGACGGTCTGACCTGACCAGAGAACCGATCCGGCCGTTACTGGGACCGTGCGGTTCGCCGTTACTGTTTGCCCAGCCCAAGTAACCGCTCCTGCGGTGACCGGGATTACGGTGGCGATCGAGATCGTGACCGCTTGACCGGTCCAGGTAACGACACCGGCCGAGACTGCGAAACTCTGAGTAACGTTGACGGCCTGACCGGACCACAGGACCGATCCAGCTGTAACCGGAACCACCAGGGTTGGTGTGACCGTCTGGCCCGACCATGTAACTGAGCCCGTGGTGACTGGGACGGTGAGGTTCGCTGTAGCGGTTTGGCCGGTCCATGTGACCGAGCCAGCGGTGACGGTGACGGTGGTAACACCGGCTGCCGGGGCGGTCGGTATCCACTGCTGGGGGCGGGGCCGATAGTCAGGCCGGAAGATGCCCGGCATGGCTTACATCTCTCGCCAGATAAGGCTTCCCGAAACGGTGATGGAGTCCGTTGGTGCGGTGAGGAGGCGGAACGTCATGACGGTGGACAACTCCATGATGGGCCGGAGCTCCGGTATCCAGATCTTCTCCAACGGGATACGGATGTTCCAGGCGATGATGTCGATGAGCGTTCCACCGGTGGACGCCGTACCACGGTTCGCCACGATCGCACCCCGAGCCGCGCCATCGTTGCTATCGACGTAGGGCTGCTCGGTAAGTGCCGTGCCGGTAGCCCCAGCCGTAGCCCCTCGATACAGCCCGATCCTCAGCACTTCTTCCTGGGCATCGCCAAGGTCGGTGGTCTGCCCGAGGTTCATCTGCATCACTTCGATGCGGCATGTAGCCGGGGCGGTGATCTCGAAGACATCCGTGGCCGTGGTGAAGGCCAATGCGTCCATCGGGGCTGAGTAACTACCGGTCACTTCACATCCCCCTGATTGCTGGTGTCAAACCTGTTGGATAGATCAGCGAGGCCACGGCCGACACCACGTCCGTGAACGGGATTGGGATATGGGCATCGTTGGAGCTCGTCATGTTCTCAGTCCACGCGCCGACATAGGCCGTTCCTAGGTTGCCTGGACGAGACATCCCCGATGGCTGGAAACGATCGACAGCTACGATCGTGCGAGCCGAGGTGTCTGCCGTCAGAAGGCCGAGCGTGAATGACTTCCATCCAGACATAGCGTCGGCTTGGCTTTCGAGCCTCCACGTTCCGACGATGTTGTGCATCGTCGGGAAACGGATCGCCATTAGCCCGCCGCCGTTCGCAGGAACATGATCATGGTCCCAAGAGTCGAGGCGTTGGCGAACACCAGCATCTTGAGGCAACCGATGACGAAGGACGATGCGGCGAGCTCGGTCAAGCCGTCGATGTTCATGGGGGCGTCGCGTTCGATGTAGATGTTCGCCGCCACCCCCGGAACGAAGGCGAGTGGTGTGACGATCTGGATGGCGATGGCCCCAGCGGCGTCGGCTGCCGCAGCCTTGGTGTGAGCGCTTACCTGACGGACACCTACGTCTCCCGAGGCCAACGCGGCGAAGGGTGAGCCCACGTTCGGGAGTGCTAGACACCTATCCACCGGGTCTGTCGTCGCCGCCATGAGGTTGACCGCAGACGATGAGCCACCGGCTTCATCCAGGTAGGTGATAGTGGAGTTCGTAGCGGTCGGCGTGGTGCGGGCTGTGGTGACCGTAGCCACGATCTCGTTCGCCGAGCCGTTGGTCCCCGGTCCATATTGTCGGACGGTAGTCTCGGGGGACGCCACGGTTTCGGCGGTGCTCACGGTCAGGCGGAACGATCCGCCCTGGGTGTGCTGGTCTACCAGGATGCCGAAGTTTTGCGCCGAGGTCGTCCCCCAACCGATCGCGATGAGGTACTTCTTGTCCGGGTTCGTCGGGTTCGTCAGGTGAGACGAGAACGCGCCGGTTGTCGAACGGTCGGTGGACTGGTCCGTGGGGGCGGTGGCCGAGTCGTACACTCCAGCAGCGGGTGAGCCACCAGCCCTGAACGTGTCGTACCAGAAGCCAGCGGCGGTGGTGATCGAGGACTTCGCGATAACGATGTCCTCACCCTTGCCGTTGGCCCTGGAGTTGATGATGCCGTCGTACATCGTGATCGCGCCGACCTCATCGTGATGCATACGGTCGAACAGCCTGCGGACCGGGGAGCTCTCGTAGACGCCGGGGATGCGTTTGGTGATGCCGAACCGCTTGAGATCCTGGTCGATGAAGATGCCCCTACCCGGAAGCACGGCACCGAGTTGCGAACCATCCACTCCGGTGATCGCCGGCGTCCAGGTCTTCCATGAAGGAGACATGGTCCGGGCGACGTAGGCCATGTCGAGCAGTCGTGAGGCTAGGTTGTCCTCGTCGTATCTCGGCCTGACGCTGCTCAAGTCAGCACCGGGATCGCGGCGACCGTCACTACGCCAGAGGCGGCGGTGATTCGGACCATGGGGGGAAGCGCGACCTGCCCCGTGCCGTTACACGCTGCATCACGGACGCCGTTGATGATGCCCGTGCCGTTGCAGGGTACGTGGAGCGTCGGCGCTGGAGAAGCGGCGGTGGGTGAAGTGACTATGGTTGCCTCCTGAATCTGGGCTTGCAGAAGAGTGACAAGGTCGGAGATGAGCACTACGCCGCCACGTCGAACTGGATCTCTGCCAGGACATGGATCAGCTCGTCGTGTCCGAAGTAATAGAGCGCCGCATCACACGACGCCGCTCCCCCGGTCCACGACTGCCCGCTGAGGACGATGGGGTAGGTCTTGCTCGTCAGCATCCCGCCGCCGGCCTGCTGGTCTTTGACCATGATCTGATTCTGGGTGAACACATGGACGCCGGCCTGGGAGCAGTCCACCTGAACCTGGGGGTTCCAATGCTGCTGCGTGCCGACTCGGCGAGTGGCTTCCTTGGGGTAGACGGCGGTGAAGGTGATCGACTGGCCGTAGACCGGGTTCGGTTGGTCTAGGACGAGCGATGAATCGGCCAGAACGGGCTTGGCCGATAGCAATAGCAGCCCCACCAGTGGGATGAGCTTCTTCATCAGACCTCCGCGTCAGTTGTTGCCCGAGCAGGTCACGCCGGACAGAGAGCAGCCGGTGAGCGTGTCACCGTTCATCGTGTTGTTGCGGACCTGGACGTTATGGACCCCGCCGATGTTGCTGGCGCGGCTGTCCGACTGGATCTGGATGCCGTTGATGAGGTTGTTGCTGAACCAGTTGTCGTGCACGTCGATGTTCGCCCCGGACAGCACGCGGATTGCGGCGTTGGTGGTCTGGGCCGACAGGTTGTTGCGGATGAGGACGTTGCCCGAGAACGCAGCGGACACGTCGCTCACCTCGAACTTGAGGCCGACGGCTTGATTGTCCGTGATGCGTGAGTCCGTCACCGAGAACGGCCCATCACCATCTGCGACGATGCAGAAGTCGCAGTTGATCCCGTTCACGTTGTCGTGGAACCAGATACCCGTGGCGTGAGCGTTGCCTGCGACCGACTTGAGCCCACCCTGCCCACCTGATGCCCCGCCGTTGTGATCGAGCTCCGAGTCGATGATGTCGCCCGACCATGAGGCCACGGCTGGGCCGACGTTGTTGTGGATGCGCGAGAGCCTGACCTGGATCGACCGACCTGATGCACCGATGGCCTGGCCGATGTAGCCACCGGCCCCATCCACCGAGCCCGACAGGTCGAGGCCGCGGAACACCGCATCCCCCGTACCAGCACCGGTGGATTTGAACAGCGGCTGTCCGCTGGATGAGATTAGAACAGCGGCCGGGGGGGCTGCCCAGAAGGTCGGGGAGAACGGCGTCCAGGTCGGGAGCTTGGTAGCGGTGAGGTTGACCCAGACGTCTCCCTTGTCGAACGAGATCGGGGTGGCGACCGAGTAGGAACCGTTGGCCAGGCAGAACGTAGTCCCTGGGGGTTGGGCTGCAGCGATCGCTACGAGGTCGGCCCCCGCCGCCACTTGAACGCCGACGCATGAGGGAGGGGTTGCTGTCGTGGTCGTGGGCGGCGGGGGACTGGTTGGGGGGGTCGTGGGGGCCGTTGTTGGAGGGGCGGTCACGGTCTGCGTAACCGTGGCGGTCTGGGTGATGGTCTGGGGGGGTTCGGCTATGGCAGCGTCGATCTCGGACTGAGCCTGGTCTAGCAAGCCTTGTGCAGTGGCTAGATGCCCATTGGGGTCAGCGGCTAGCGAGACGCCCGTAACCGTAGCTACGGTGAGGACGGCAAGGAACGCCAGAATGAACTTGCGCAAGGGGCCTCCTCGGGGCGCGGGAAAGACAAAACGGCCCCAGGGTTGCGCTTACCGTACATCGAACAGAGGTTCGAGTCAACCGAGCTGGGCTTGGCCCTCTATCTCTTTTTCCAGTTGCCTCAGCCGGCGTAGCTTCTCCTGGAACTCGGGATCCTGCTCTGCCCAGGCTTCTACGAGGATGTCGTTGGCCTGGTCAAGTAGGGGCGTGATCCTACGCAGGGGTCTAGCGGCCTGGCGTACCCGCCAACGTATGCGCTTGTGCATCCCCGAGGCAGCGGTGTCGCCGGTTGGGTCTGTGTCACCGAAGTTCCCCCGGCCGATGGGTTTCTCGTAGCCGTCCCCGCTGGTCTTTCGGAACGCAGCGTCGTAGAGATCGGCGTAGGCATCGCCTACCTGTTGGGCTAGGTCGGCTAGTTCACCTGCGGTCTTCACAATCCTGGTCATCTCGGCTGCTATGGCTTCGGGAACGGGCATTGCGGGCCTACGGGTCATACCTTCTCCTCGGCTAGGGCGGCGCGGGCGTCGGCCTGTATCGCTCGACCGTCATCCATGCTCACGATCTCCGGTTCGGCTATCCGTTCCAACGCCGCCCGCAGCCGCTCGACTTCGGCCTCGGCCTTGTCCCGTGCCGCGTCTATCTGCACCAGACGGGATGACTCCGACCTGATGTGTTCGGCACGCTGGTCGTACAGCCCTTGCAGCCGCTCGACCTCGGCCTCTATGCGGCCGAGAGCTTGAGCATGGCGACACAACGCCCAATCCCCGCAGCGTATGTCGTGCGGCTCCCGCACCGTCTCGAAGTCGTTCACGCGCACGAAAATTGCCGACTCCAGGTGCCGTTGGAGATCGCCATCCGCACTGAGACGACAGCCTGCGAGAGCACGTTCGTCGGCGAGGAGGGGACGCCGATCCGAGCGCCCCAGGTCCGCCAGCGCCCGAACCATGACGACGTGATGTGCTGGAACGTCCCAACGTGTCCGTCGCCGCCGTAGACGTCCTGGAGATCGGTCCCGCTCTCGCAGTGCCCTATCGCCACCGCGTAGCGCGGCGAGCCGGGCGAGTCGAAGGCGTGCGCGATGCACCAGATCAGCGGTGCTCGCTCGCTCACATGGGTCCACGGATGATGGTCGGCGCACCTTGCCACTCTCGGTCTATCCTCCAAACGCCGGGCTTCTGCTGCGTTGCCTGGTGGCCCGATCGCCCATCCCGCCAAGGCTGCGGCGATCGCGGCCGTCACAAGTGCTCGTTTCACGTCTGCACCTCCGTCGTCGTCGGGCGCTTCGGCGCCACGGCCTACGGATCGGTTTGTATGGGCGTCACCCCCACTCGGTCTCGGCGTCCATGTGCCCGCGCCGCCAACGCCTCGAAACGTTCGTCACCGATGACCGAACGCCAGAAGGCTTCTTTCTCGATCGGATGCGAGTCGAGGTATTGGTGGCAGCCGTAGCACAGGGCTAGGGCGTTATCTGGGTCGAACCGGGTCGCCTTGGTTCGGCGGGTGAAGTGATGGGCGCAATGAAGGCCGCGATGATCGGGCATCGACTTGCACCGCTGGCAGTACCACCCGTCACGCGCCCTGATCTGAAGTGAGAACTTCACGTCAGCCTGAGTCCTTCGGATGCCGCTCATGCCACCCTCACCAGGTGTTCTAGTAACTGCTCTCCGATGAACTGGGTATAGGCGGGGGGAATGGCTTCAGCTATCTCATCACCCGTCATCCAGTCGATGCCCATGGCTGCCTTCCATCTGGGGTCAGTAACCCCGGTAATGCCGTCACGTCGCTTGCTCTTGGTGTTGTAGGGATTCAGCGGGTGAGGCACGAGGTCATGCCGGCAGGGTGGAGACATGATCGGAGGTACCGTCTCGAAGTAGCGGTGCCGCCATATCGGCAGACCGAATGAGGAACCACATAGCATCCCACCCGTCAGCGGTGCGCCCTTCACGTTCTCGATGACAAAGGGCAACCCTGTTGCCTTCAACATCGCACGGGTAGGTTCAATCAGCCGCTCGGTGGGACGAGCTCGATGCCGTAGGTGTGGGCTATAGGCCTGGCATGGCGGACTCGCGTGGATCACGTCGAACCTGGCAACCGACCAAGTAGCCGTGCTCTGTCCTAAATCACCCCACCCAACAACCATATAGCGGAGAACTTCCAGTGCATCTGCTTCCTGGAACTCGAACGGATAGTGAGGCTGTGGCTTGATGTCCACGCCGACCACATCGAACCCAGCCTGGTAGTAGCCCATAGCTGCACCGCCGGCACCGCAGAACAGGTCGAGTAGAAGCGGCCTACTCATGCGTCCACCGGGGTAGGCACGCCGGCCTCGAGCCTCTCGTATCGGAGCTCGAACTCCTTCTTCCGCTTGTGGGTGTTGGCAGTCACCTGCAAGGGATCGGCTGCTGCGATCTCTAGCCACCCGATGACCCGAGCCCGTTCCCATTCGAGGGAATGGTTGTGCTTGCTCTTGCCCGTGATCCCCCCAACCGCGTCTGCCATCTCGGCGCAGGCTTTGCACCAGCCCTTACGGATACGGCCTACCTCATCGGTGTCGTGGCCTCGCTTGCAGAATCGTTCCTTGGGGCGGGTCATCATCCCTCCTGATTCAGCAGCGATAGGGTGCTGCTCTTCGAGCGGTCGGTCTCCAGGGACTTCCTCGCCATCTCGGCGTAGGCCGGCGAGAGTTCGATGCCGATGAATGACCTACCAAGACGTAGGGCTACTACTCCGGTGGTTCCTGAACCAGCGAAAGGATCGAGGACGGTGCAGGGGATCGGGTCGGCGGTGTGGGAGCAGGTCGGTGTCCAGCCCTTGAACTCAGACTTGACCGGAGCCGAGTGGCTGTTGGTCTTGGCTTCACGGAACGCCGAACCCTTGCCCCCTTCGCCGTAGAACCGCTGGGTCTTGGCCCATTCGCGGTAGTCCTCGCGGACCTCCGTCTCTCTCACCCACGCCGCCCCACACTCCGAACAACATCCCTTCTCACTCGTTCCCGCCTTGATACAGGGCTCTACAAGAGCCTTTGGAAACGTGGCGAAGTGGGCTTCGGGGAATGGCTCGGTTGGGATGTTCCAGACCGAGCGGAGGTTGCGGCCTGCGGAGGGATCGCCCCCCGAGACTGAGCCATTCATGCGCCGTGGCCCACGTTCGGCGTTCCCGACCTCCTGGAACACGTCATAGGTATGAACACGCCGACCGTACTCAGCCGGTTCCCTCACCGCGTCGGCGTCGTAGAAGTACCGCGCCGACTTCGTGAGCAGGAAGACGTATTCATGGGCCTTGGTCGGGCGGTCGGTCACCGATTCCGGCATGGGATTGGGCTTGGCCCAGATGATGTCCGATCTCAGATACCAGCCGTCGGCTTGGAGGGCGAAGGCTAGACGCCAGGGCACTCCAACCAAGTCCTTGGGTTTCAGGCCGGGCGTTCGAGACGTGTCCATCCCCGAACGTCCGCGGGGGTCTCCACCCTCAAGCGGCCCCGAGTATCCACCCCTACCGTTGCCTGGGTTCGTGGCGTACGAATCCCCCATGTTCAGCCAGACCGTGCCGTCATCCCGCAGTACCCTTCGGACCTCTCTGAATACCTCGACCATCTTGGCGACGTATTCCTCCGGGGTTGATTCGAGACCGAGTTGGGAGTCGATACGGACGGCACCGCACTTGCCACAGACATCCTTGAACATCGCTGAGGCCGAGCGCTGCGCCGTCGTCGTCTGGTTCCCGCCATCGCGGGCATTGTTCAGGGTCGCGCGGCGAAGGCCGGGGTCATCACCGTCGAGCGGGATAGGTCGCCGCAGGTGGTCACACGCCGCATCTCCGCCATCCCACGACGCCGTTCCGTAGTCCCGAAGACCCCAATACGGGGGAGAGGTAACGACGGTCTGGATCGAGCCGGCGTCGAGCTCGCGCAGGCGGATGGTGCAGTCGCCCTCGAGGATGCGCCAGGTCATTTCAGATTGCCTTTCGCCCGCCACCGGATCAGCGTCAGCGCGATTTCCTCCTGGATCAAGGGCTGCAACCATCGGTAAACAAGGCGACGAATCATGCGCAACTCCACGGTGACCAGCCCATGCTATGAGCCATCCGCGCCGTGATCGTCAGCATCGTTCGAGAGTTCTGCCACCTCGGCGATAGCTGCCACATAGGCGGCGAATAGGACCTCACCCGACTCGCCCACGATGCTAAGGCGTGCTGACCCAGGCCGACGTACGGACCCGATGTATTGAAAGCCAAGCGATTCCACCCACTCTCGCACGAGACGACGCTTCTGAACTCCGTCCAGCCCCCCGGAACCTGGGCCCAGGGCTTGGACAAGACGCAGAGTGCCGTCCTTCGTTCCTCCTTCGCCGTCCACGTTCCCGGATCGACCCACTGGTATCGGCATTGCCTCTCACGCATCTCCCGTTGATGGACTTGAGCTTGCGCTGGTGTTGCTAGGGTCAGGGTCATCAAGATCGCTAGTAGGTAACGCGTCATTCTCACCTTCTCTCGACCAGTGGAGAACCTTGCCGCAGTAGTGGACGAAGGTTTGATCTGCCTTGATAGCCGCGTTGAGCTTTGCCCTGTCCACGGGCTCGTAGCACCCCGTGCAGATGGTTGGTATCCGGTACTCCTTGTCCTTCTTCCGGGTCATGGTTTGCTTCTCTCTTCTGAGTTCCCGGAGCGAGGGCTGGGGAGATGAGGGCCTAGGTTCAGACCCTCATGACGTTCCCGTCGCTTCGGGAGGTCGTCAGAGGTCACCCCGGGGATTACTCGGGGCGCAGGACCGGCATACACCGTCGCTCGATAGAACAGGCTGCCCGGGTCTGCCTTCACCAGCCAGGCGAACGGTTCGGGGGAAATAGGAAGTGACACCGTTCCCGGGCGACTTCGCCCTGTGGCCCCTTCGGGTTCACAGGATCGGGGCGTTAGACTGGCCCTCACAGTCGGACGGCCGATTCTAGCATGTCAGGATTGACCTGTCGCCTGTGGTACTTCCCTCTTCCTCGTTGCACCGCAGTCACATACGAGGTGGCTACGGATTCCCTGCCTCATCTGCCAGTCATGTTCGTGCGGAGAGGAGGCCGGGGTCCCTTCCCCAAGGCGGTCCACAGTGGACCCCCCGACCTCCTCCCCACGATCCTCGGAGCCGGCCCCTGCTTGTGGTGGTGACGGGGAACCCTCGACAGGTTCATATGCGCCTAAGGCAGGCTCCGAAGTCTTGGATAGCCACTCAACGAAGTGCTCGGCTAGGTCGGTGATCATGTCGGGCTGGCGCGTGATGCCCTGACAGGCCACCGCCGCAGCCTTGAGGGCTACGGCGCGGCGTATGTCGTCGATCTGCTCAGGGGAGCGGGCATTGACGGTCCGTTGCCCCGGAGCAACCCCCGTAGTTACGCCGCCCCCCTGAGCCCCTGGGGCGGTGTACGTAGCAGCACCGCCCGGAGTTCCAAACCCCTTGATGTTGAACTTGTCCCGCCCGGTCTTGGTCTGGCCCTTGGACTCGAGGGTGAACTCCTGCGCGATCCCGATGGCCTCCCTGAGCAACCCCTGCACCTCGAGGGCAGCGTCGTGGTCCTTCCTCCCCACCGACCCCACCGTCTCATCGGTGAACATGGCGGTGACGTAGTAGACCGTGCCGTTAGGGCCGTCCCATTTGTTGATGTCGTCGATGACGCTTGAGACTTCCTTGATCGTCACTCTGAGCCCACCTCCGCGATAGGGTCACCGTCGTCTACGAACACCAACCGGATAGGGCCTGGGCAACGGAGGTCGTGGGTGTCGTAGTCCTCGACATACCGGTAGATGAACCCGCAATCGGGACAGACGGCCTTGATCGCCAGCGGAATCATTCGTCGTCCACCTTGATGAACCGGCCGAGCAAGATCCCGATGACGAGACTGAGCAAGAACCAGGAACCCATGATGAGCCAGCCTGTAGTGGGACTCATGCGCCCTCCTCTGCATCTAGATCGGGGTGAGGTTCAGGGGAGCGGCCCGGCCCGACAGAAACACCGCGGTCTTCCGCTGCCGCACTTGCGCTGTTACCGCCCCCCTGAAACTTGGTCAACCGGTTCCGTAGGTCGATGGCCCATTGGGTTGAGCCGAACACTCGGGCCTTGAGCAGCTCGCCCATCGTCCTGATGCCACGGGTGTTCTCTTGGAACAGTTCCTGCTCGACCCTGCGGCCCTGCTCTATCTGCGTGATGAGGTCAGCCCGCTCGAGTTGGCGCTTACGCCCTAGGAGCGTCATATGTTCCGCCCATGCCTAGCCGTAGCCTTGTGCTCGCCCCATCTGGCCTGGGCCAGTTCCAGGGTTTCGGTCTTGCCCAGACCAATCGCCCTGCCGGTGCGGAGATTCCGACAGGCTCGACAGGACACCTGCCAACGCTGGTGGCCGTCCCAATCACGATGACGGACTGCCCTGCCCCAGGCATCGAGCTTCATGCCTCCACCAGCTCATCGAGCATCTCGACGATGAGTTCGCGCCCTTCCTCGCAGAAGTGATCCTCGGTGTACCTATCTCCGATGTGGCAGAAGAAGCACCGGAGGAAGTGCCTCCCGAACGCTTCCCCTGGAGAGTCGTGGGCGGGGGGAAGCTGGGCATCCGGGAGGGATGATGCAGCCTCGACCCCCGCCACACGCTTAGTCACGGCCAGCCCACTTCGGCCCGCCGATGAAGTGAACCTTGCACCCGGCCTCGGTGATAGCCCGGACATCGCAGGCGCTGGCCCCCGTACGCTCGGGCCACATGATGCCCTGGCGCTCGACCATGAACGTGTCAACCTTGGTCACGGTCTCCACCTGCTCAAGGGTGTCGTGCTTCATGCAGTACGTCGTCCAGGTCACGTCAGCACGCTTCCTGAACGAACTCATCGAACACGGCACCCTCGTAGGCGTCTGAACCCAGTTGAGGGTCGGTGGTGATGAATGAAGTACGAGCCGCCGAGAGGCCGTATCGGTCGATCAGGGGGCAGATGGTGTCCTGCCCATCGATAGCCCACAGGATATCGACGCCCTCCGCGACGGTTGAACCCTCGTAGCTGGTGAGGCCGGCGGTCTGCTCGATCGGAGTGCTCGGCGTCGTGGCCTGCTCCGGATTGGGAACCTTGCCGAGCCCCCCCAGGAGAAGCAGCACGACGGCCGTTCCGAGAACCCAGGGCCAGACCTTGCGGCGCTTCGGTGCGATGACAACCTCGGGCCGATATCGCTGGTCCGGCCTCGGTGGTGTGTGGCTTTCCATCTTGCCCTCCCTTTCGCTAGACACGGGTGCAAATCTGGCATGCAACTCGCTCCCTGTCAAGAGTGAATCACCAGTCTGTCACTCTCATTTCGAGGGTGTGGGGAGAATGGGGGACTAGGACTAGTACGTTCGGCGTATGTAGATTTGGCACTCACAAGTCGATACGCCAGAACAGGGAGGTGGGTACGTTGAGGCGATCTAAGGTGGAGGAGCGTCGTCGCCAGTTGCGGCTGGACCTCCTCGAAGTGCCCTGGGATCCAGACGGCCGGGAAATCGTTCGAG
>Ga0207676_10000601_pt1 | contig 29512 bp, 33 predicted proteins | sample KBSSwiS72_FD_184307 | JGI IMG/M metagenome (GOLD analysis project Ga0207676, IMG submission 184307) | Switchgrass rhizosphere microbial communities from Kellogg Biological Station, Michigan, USA - KBS Switchgrass S7-2 (SPAdes) (version 2) | ecosystem: Host-associated > Plants > Roots >...
CGGAGAGACACGGCACGCGACGGAGGGAGAGACGGCCTGCGGCGACCATAGCGCGCAACGATATGTCCAGGGCATCGGCTAGTTGCTCTCCTATACTTCCCGTGACAGGGGCGTAGCGATCGCAGGTCGTGCACACCTTCAACCAGGCCGGTGGTGATGCGGATGTGGCCACGGGCATGCATCACAGCGTTTGTTGGAACAGGAAGTTGACGATCGCGTTGCCAACCTCCCCTGCCCGTTCGAACGTCGACCAGTGCCCCGTGCGCCCCAAGATGACGAGTTCAGCTGTTGGAAACTTCGACGCGAGAAGCGCCGACGCAGGCGGCGGCGAGGTATTGTCCTCGTCGCCGGTAATCAGCAATGTCCGCACCAGGATCTGGGATACCTCTGCCGCCTGAGCGCCAGCGAGAGCCTCACAATGACGGGCATAGCCTTCCGGGTCCTGACGCATGATCATTTCGCGCACGAGCGCCCCGACCTCAGGCCTTGTAGCTTTAGTCTCGGCCGACGTTCCGCCAGCCACAATCTGATCAGCGATGCCGACCAGCCCTTCCCCGCGGGCCTTGGCGGCGCGGTCGTGGATCGCCGTTCGTCCCGCTTCGCCTGGCGCATGAACCGGGCCGATCAGAACAAGGCTACGGACACGATCGGGCACCTTGAGCGCGAGATGCTGCGCGACGACCGTTCCCATCGAGTGAGCCACGACATGAACAGAGCCTTCAAGGCCGAGCTCATTCATGACATCGATCGTCGCTTCCACCAAGGCGTCAATCGTCGCTTCGCCACTCGATGGCGACTGGCCCGCGCCGGGAAGGTCGAAGCGGTGGCAGGCGAAAAAGCGGGACAACAACCCCACCTGCGGTGTAAATACGTTGGATGTTCCACCAAGGCCGTGAATGAATAGGATCGGGACACCTGATCCATTGGATTCGGTAAAAATGCGGGCCATTGGTCAGGCCAGCACGTTTGCGAGACGGCCGAGGCCTGAGATTTCAACGACAATCTCGTCGCCGCGCGCTAGATACTTTGGTGGGTCGAAACCGATGCCCACGCCGGCTGGCGTACCCGTGGCGATCACATCGCCCACTTGCAAGGTGAGCCCTGCCGAAAGAGTCTCAATGAGGGTTGGCACGTCAAAAATCAGGTCCGAGGTGTTGGCATGCTGACGAAGCTCGCCATTGACCCAGCACTTTAGGTCAAGATTGCCGGCATCGACCTCGTCGGCACTAACAAGCCACGGCCCCATCGGACAGAATGTGTCAAGCGACTTGCCGATAAACCATTGCTTGTGCTTCGATTGGAGATCGCGCGCAGTCACATCATTAATGATCGTGTAGCCGAACACATGGTCCAGCGCTTCAGCCTTCGAAATGCCACGACCGGCCTTTCCGATCACGACGCCGAGCTCTGCCTCATAATCGACGCTGTCTGATAGTCCCGTTGGATAACGGATAGCTTCACCGGTAGCGATGACCGTTTCGGGCGCCTTAGTGAAGATGATGGGCGCGGTCGGGATCGCCTCACTTGCATCCTTGGCAGAACTGTCGAAGCCGCTCTTAGTAAATTCATGCGCATGAGCGTGATAATTCTTGCCCACACACATGACGTTACGCACAGGCAAAAGCGGAGCATTGATCTTCACACCGGCGAGACTGCGCGCGCCGCCGTTGGGGTTGAGCGCCCCCTTGACGTCATCGTAAACGCGGATCAGATCCATCATCGTCTTGATAGGCTTACCCGTCAGTTCCTCGAGCGCCCAATATTGGTCGCCTCCCGAGGAGATGGCAGCGACGACAGGCTCACCGTTGAGGACTAGCGTACCAAACTTCATTCCGGCCCCTCATAACCCATTATCCGGCCCTTCATAACCCATTATTGCACCAATCAGTGCGAACTTGTGAACCAATATGTGATGTGCGGCCGTCGCGTCAAGACATTTAACGATCGAGCTTGAATCTATTTGCCTTGATCGTTATTGGAGCAGGAATGGATCAGCCAATCGCATTCAGCCAGCAAAGCGATCGCGCTCGCGCAGCAAGCGCCGTCGCCGCGATCGTGGAGCGGATTGAGGCCAATATCGAAAATGCCTTCTGGGCGCCCGGATCACGGCTCCCGACGGAGCGAGAACTGGAGGAAGAGTTTGGTGTCGCGCGGAATACCTTGCGCAAGGGCCTGAAGAGGCTTGAGGAACAGGGCAAAATCGTTCGCCATGTCGGACGGGGCTCCTTCGTGGCAGAAACGTCGAGCCGCCCGCCCATGTCGGACCCCCAAAGTCTTCTCGAGCGAGTTATCGGGTCCAGCCCAGCTGAAGTCATGGAAGTTCGATTAGTGCTAGAGCCGTGGGCGGCCTCTTTGGCCGCCGTCCGTGCGACAGCCAACGACATCGCGCAGATGCGTGACTGCAATGTTCACGCTGAGGCGGCGAGCAGTGTGCAGGAATTCGAAATATGGGACGGTCGTCTGCACCAATGCATCATCGCTTCTGCAAAGAACGAACTTCTTTGCGGGCTTTACGAAGCAATTGACATGGCACGCCATCAACCCGAGTGGTTGAAACTTAAGGAAAGAACCGTCACGCCTGCGCGCCGAGCAATCTACGAAGATCACCATCGGCAGCTGGTCGATGCACTGGGCGAGCGAGACGCCGAGCGATCGGCCAACGAGATTCGGTCCCACCTTTTAGCGGTAAGGCTGTCATTGGTGGGCTTCTAGGCGCTTCACGCAACTTGATATCAGGGACAGTATTTGCCCTAGGTTGATAGACATTCTTTATCGGACCCGCATCGGGATTGAAACAAGAACAACTGATCTTCCGAGTGGCAGCGCCTTGCGCATCCGCCGATGAATGCGATTCAAGGCCACCTTGGTGTCGCTCGCTGGTAAAAGACTCCTTCGTTGGCGCGAATATGAGCGCGTCAATGCCGCCCGCGATGCCCGCCGCGCGCGACGCCATAGTCGCGCCACATCGGCCGGACCTGACGGCCCTGCCACGCCTGCGAGCGGCCCTGCCAATAGCCGCGCTGATGGTCGTCCCAGCGATGGCGATGGCTGCTGCGATCATAAACGTAGAAGCCGGTGCCGGGATAATAATAGTCGCCGTACCAGCCCCAATAAGGGTCAGCGCGGAACCCGCCATAATAGGGATCCCAGTCGCTATAGCCGATGGCGACGCCGCCGCCGTAACCGTCCTCGGTACAGGCGGACAAGGCAAGGCCGCTGGCGATCAACGCGCCAGCGGCGAGGGTTTTGATCGGTGACATGGACCGCACTCCGTTGAGGCGAGCCGGGGCAAAAGCGCGACGGCTCTGCTATCCCGTATCAACGGCGGTACGACGGGCCGGTTCCGTGGAACCGACCCGTGGGATGATCAATGCTCCGTGTCGGCCCAGACGTTCTTGTAGGCGCCCCAGGCGAGGAAGCAGAAGATCAGCAGGAAGATCACGCTGACGAAGCCGGCGGTGTGGCGCGCCTCGAGCTTGGGCTCGGCGGCCCAGGTCAGGAACGCCGCGATGTCCTTGGCATTCTGTTCCTTGGTCGATTTGGTGCCATCGAGATAGGTCACCTGACCGTCCGAGGTCAGCGGCGGCGGCATCGCGATGTTGAGGTTGGCGAAATAGGGATTGTAGAAGGTGCCGTTGGGCGACTTCGCATCCGGGAACTTCGCGAGCAGGTCGGCCGGCTGCGCTTGGTAGCCGGTCAGCAGCGAATAGACATATTCCGGCCCCTCATGCCGCGCCTTGGTGATCAGCGACAGATCGGGCGGGCTGCCCTGGCCGGGATAATAGACCTTGGGGAAATGATCCGACGGCAGGTTGGCGCGCTCGCCCCATGTGCCGGCCTTCTCGTCGAACTGCGGCTGCTTGGCGCCCCAGTCGGCCGCGAACTTCTTCACCTGGCCTTCGTCATAGCCGATGTCGCGCAGATCGCGGAACGACACATGGCTGAGCGAGTGACAGTTCGAACAGACTTCCTTGTACACCTGCAGGCCGCGCTGGAGCTGTGCCTGGTCGAATTTGCCGAGCGGGCCACTGAAGCTGAATTCCACTTCCTTGGGATGAAGATGGAACCTGTCCGCCGCGGTCTCAGCCACCGGATCGGAGATCAGGCCGCTGATCGAGCCGATCAGCGCCCAGCCGAGCACGGCGACGAAAGCCGCCCCGACCAGCATTGCGAGATTGCGAACCATTTCTATCGTGCCCCTTCGAACTCAGTGCGCGCCGGCGAGTGCGGACTCGCTCGGGCTGGTGCCACCCTTTTTCGCCAGCACAGCCTCTGTGATCGAGTTGGGCAGCGGACGCGGCCGTTCGGCGCGCGAGATGAGGGGCACGATGATCAGGAAATGCGCGAAATAATAGGCCGCGGCGATCTGGCTGGTGATCACGTAGAACGGCGTTGCCGGCGATCCACCGCAATAGCCGAGCACCAGCACGTCTCCCAGCAGCACGAAGAACGCGATGCGATAGGCCGGCCGGTAATTTGCGGAGCGTACCGGCGACGAGTCGAGCCAGGGCAGGAAGAGCAGCAACAGGATCGAGCCGAACATCGCCAGCACGCCCCATAGCTTCGCCGGCAGGATCAGATCCGCCGTGAAGGCGCGCAGGATCGCGTAGAATGGCCAGAAATACCATTCGGGCACGATATGCGCGGGCGTCGAGAGCGGGTTGGCCGGAATATAGTTGTCCGGATGGCCGAGCGCGTTGGGGTAGAAGAACAGGATGATCGCGAAAACCAGCAGGAACACGCCGAGCCCGAAACCGTCCTTGGCCGTATAATAAGGATGGAACGGCACGGTGTCCTGTTCGCCCTTCACCTCGACGCCGGTCGGATTGTTGGAACCCGGAATGTGCAGCGCCCAGATGTGCAGGATGATCACCGCAGCGATCACGAACGGCAGCAGATAGTGTAGCGAGAAGAAGCGGTTGAGCGCGGCATCGTCCGGCGCGAAACCGCCGAGCAACCAGATGCGGATCGTCTCGCCCACGCCCGGTATTGCCGAGAAGAAGCCGGTGATGACCTGCGCGCCCCAGAAGCTCATCTGCCCCCAGGGAAGGACATAACCCATGAAGGCGGTGGCCATCATCAGCAGGAAGATGACCACACCGAGCAACCACACCATCTCGCGCGGCGCCTTGTACGAGCCGTAATAAAGCCCGCGGAAGATGTGGATATACACCACGGTGAAGAACATCGAGGCGCCGGTGGCATGCGCATAGCGCAGGAACCAGCCGCCGTTGACGTCGCGCATGATGTGCTCGACCGAGTCGAACGCGATCGCGCCATTCGGGGCGAAATGCATCGCCAGCACGATGCCGGTGATGATCTGGATGCCCAGCGCGGCGCCGGCGAGCACGCCGAAGTTCCAGAAATAATTGAGGTTGCGCGGCACCGGATAGCCGGCACCGACCGCGTTGTAGACGAGGCGCGGAACCGGCAGGCGGTCATCCATCCACTTCATGAACGGATTGGTCGGCGCGTAATGCTTGGCCCAGGGAAAGCTCATATCTTAGGTCCTCAACCGACCGTAACCGTCGTGGCCGACGTGAATTTATATTCCGGGACGAACAGGTTCTTCGGCGCCGGACCTTTGCGGATGCGCGCCGCCGTATCATATTGCGAACCGTGGCACGGGCAGAAATAGCCGCCGAACGGGCCGCGCTCCTCGCCCTCGCCAGCGCCCAGCGGCACGCAGCCCAGATGGGTGCACACGCCGAGCGTGATCAGCCAGTTCTTCTTGCCCCGCGTGCGCTGCTCCAGCGTCTCGGGATCGCGCAGCTCGGAAACCTTCACGGCATCGGCCTCGGCGATTTCCTTCGCCGTCAGGTTGCGCACGAACAGCGGCTGCTTGCGAAACTGGGTCTTGATCGCCTGGCCCGGCTCGATCGCGGCGAGATCGATGTCGGTGGTGGACTGCGCCAGCACGTCGGCCGACGGGTTCATCTGGTTCAGCAGCGGCAGCACGGTAATGCCGGCGCCAACGCCGATCCACGACACCGCGGCGATATTGATCCAGTCGCGACGGCGGACGCCATCGGCATGACCAGCGGAGGAAGTCGGACCGTCACCTGACGGCACAGCGGTATCAATTGCCATTCACTTGCCCTTGCACTTCGCTCTTTGAGGGACGCCGCGGTGGCGATGACATTGCCCCCACGCCGTCCGTCCCCACGGCGGCTGCGGCCTGATAGACGCGGGCATGCGGCTTTGCCAACAGCATTTTGGGAGGATTGTTGCGATAGCGGCTCGCCATGTATGGCTGCGGCATGCGTCTCGCACTTTATCAACCGGATATTGCCGGCAATGTCGGCACGATCCTGCGCCTTGCGGCATGTTTCGATGTCGGCGTCGATCTGATCGAACCGATGGGATTCGCATGGTCCGAGCGCGCGCTGGCGCGCGCCGGGATGGATTATGCGGCGCGGGCACGGGTTTCGCGCCATGCCGACTGGCCAGCGTTCGAGCGCCAGGCGGCGGGGCGGATGGTGCTGTTGACGACGCGTGGCGGGACTCGTCTCGATCAGGCATCCTTCTTCGCCGATGACGTGTTGCTCCTCGGATCGGAGAGCGCGGGCGTGCCTGACGAGGTGCATGACCGCGCCAGTCTGGCGGTGCGAATTCCGCTGGCCGAGGGATTTCGCTCCTTGAATGTCGCGGTGGCGGCGGGCATCGCGCTGGCCGAAGGGCTGCGGCAGACCGGAGGATTCCCCGCGTGATCGAACTGGACGACCAACAGGCCACCGCGCGCCAGTGGTTCGAGCAATTGCGCGACCTGATCTGTGCCGAATTCGAGGCGATCGAGCGCGAGGCCGGATCCGACGCCGCGTTCGACTATCTCGCCTGGGACCGCAGCGACCCCGACGGATCGCCCGGTGGCGGTGGCGTGCGCGGGGTGATGAAGGGCAAAGTGTTCGAGAAGGTCGGCGTCAACGTCTCGACCGTGGCTGGGACTTTCGACGGCGATTTCGCCAAGACCATCCATGGAGCCGCGGAAAATCCGGGCTTTTTCGCGACCGGCATCAGCCTGGTCGCGCACATGGCCAACCCCCATGTCCCCGCGGTACATATGAACACGCGCTTCCTGGTCACGACGAAGCGCTGGTTCGGCGGCGGTGCCGATCTCAACCCGCCGCTGCCGCGCGACGAGGACACGGCCGATTTCCACGCCCGGCTGAAAGCGGCCTGCGACGCGCACGGCGCGGACTATTACGACCGCTACAAGGCCTGGGCCGACGACTATTTCTACATCCCGCACCGCAAGGTGCATCGCGGCGTCGGCGGCATTTTCTACGATCATCTCGAAGGCGATTTCGCGGCCAATTTCGCCTTTACCCAGGAGATTGGGCGCGCCTTTCTCGACATCTATCCGACACTGGTGCGACGGCGTATGTCCGCTCCCTTCACTGCGGCCGAGATTACAGAGCGCAACCTCTGGCGCGGGCGCTATGCCGAGTTTAACCTGGTCTATGACCGCGGGACCCTGTTCGGGCTCAAGACCGGCGGCAACGTCGATGCGATCCTGATGAGCCTGCCGCCGGTCGTCGAATGGGCGTGACGCCGTGGCATTGACGCCGGTCGTCGCGAGCGAGATCGCGACCATTGTCACCACGCTGGAGATGACCGAGCGTCCGGCAGCGCGGCCCCTGCCCGAATCGCCACTGCAACTGGTCGCCTGGACCGCGCCCGATCCGGTAAAATACCGCGCGTTGTTCCGCCGGGTCGGGGCACCCTGGCTGTGGTTTTCGCGGCTGGCGATGGACGATGCGACGCTGTCGCGAATCATTCACGATCCCGCCGTCGCGATTTTCGCGGTGCTGGACCGGCGCGGGATCGAGGTGGGCATGCTCGAGCTCGACTTTCGCGACGGCGGCGCGTGCGAACTCGCCTATGTCGGGTTGATCCCGGAACTGACCGGTCAGGGTCACGGGCGCTGGCTGATGGCGCAGGCGCTGATGCGCGCCTGGACCAAGGGCGTGGAACGGGTATGGGTGCACACCTGCACGCTCGATCACTCCTCCGCGCTGGGCTTCTACCGCAGCTCGGGATTCGTGCCGGTCAGCCGGACGATCGAGACCTTCGTGGATCCGCGAGTCGCCGGGCTGCTCCCCGCCGACGCGGCTCCTCAGATACCCTTGCTCGCACCGATCCGGCGATAGAGCGCGATGCGAACCAATATGCTGCCGAGCATGGCGATGGCGACGACAGCGGCGCCGACAATGTCGATGATCAGCGCCGACACCGGGTTGGCGAGCGGGGCGCGGTCGAGCAGGTCACCGAGCGCGATTACCGGATAGGCGAGCAGCAACCCGGCAAACAGGATCAGGGTGGCAAAGCCGGCGAGCACCAGCCCGCGCCCCCGCGTCATACGAAAGCTTTGCGCGACCGCGGCAAACGGTCCGACCCCCGGGTTCGCCGCGAAGATCGTCCCGGCGAGGATCAATCGCCCGGCGAGATAGAGCGCTGGTACGAGGAGGAAGAAGGTTATCAGCCCAAGGCCGACCACCATGTCGACGATCATGGTGAGCAGGAAATAGGCAGGCAGACGCCGCAATCCGGCGAGCAAGATGCCGCCGACGTCGCGCCTCTCGCGGTCGAGATACAGCATCAACACGGTCAGCGCGCCGAACACCGTCGCAACGTCGACCGCGATTAGCAGCGGTGCGTTCTCGGTGAAGAACCTCAGCATCGCCTCGGCCTGGGCGTTGAGATCGAGCTGTGGCGCCTGCCCCTTCGCTATTGTCACGGTCGCAGTGCGGGCCGGAACGAACAGCATTCCTGCAAGGTGCGGCAGGAACAGGAAGAATCCGCCGACCGCGATCAACACCCCGCGATCACACCGCCACATCGACCAGGCGTCGCGAAAGACGCCGCGCACATCAAGGGTCATCTGGCGTTAACGATCGACTCGCGGGCGTCACGCAGGGCAAGATAGAGCTTGGCGCAGAAGGCGGTGGCGAGAACGGTGAAACCGGTCACGACCGCGCCGACCATGATCGAGGTCAGGATCGTCGCCAGCGACACCGCGCTTTCGCCGTCGAACAGCAAGCCGAAGATCGCGCCGAAGACGAATTGCGTGGCCTTTTCCGCGACAGCGGAGACGATGAGATAGAGCAGAACGACGCCAACGATCTTGAGCCCGAAACCGCGCGTCAGGCGGAAAGAGCGACGGAAGACACCCAGCCCGCGCCGCTCCATCACCATCGTCGGCAGCACGACGCTCAGCCGGGCGGCGACCCATAGCGCGACAAGGACGAACAGCAGCCCGTACAGCACGATGAAAGCGCGCACGGGCCCGTCAGGAGGCGTCGGATGCCCGCTCGCGGCCGCTACGAAATCGAAACCGGCGAGTTGGAGCGCGAGCAGTACGGGCGCGGTGGCGAGCAGAAGAGCCGCCAGGAGTAACAGACTGATGCCGATCGCTGGCAACAGCCGCCGCCCGGCCATCTGGATTGCCACCGACCGTCCGCCATGCGGATCGAGCGCCAGCGCGGTAATCGCCAGCTTACCCCACAGGCTCCACAGCCCCAGCGCGATCATCACGCACTGGATGACCAGCCGTTCGGCCGACGCTACGCTGGACGTGAGCGGCGCCAGGCTAGTGTAGATCGACATCGGCACGAAGACGCCCATCAGCGCGATCGGCACCACCGCCGACAGGTTGTCGCTGATGAACTCGACCGTGCGATCCCATACCGACCCGATAACGACCATGGCATTCCCGCCCTTCCCTGTGCCTTCCCGCGCCTGTAGCGCAAGCCCCTGATGCATGCCAACAGGAACGCCCAGGCCTTGCGCCATCCGCTACGATGGCGCAGGCGGCATCGCCGTGACGCACCCCGCCGACGACATCGAATGGCGCATTGCCTCCGAACCGGTCGCCTATGAGGCGGCGGTGGCGGTGATGGAAGCGCGCGCGGCAGCGGTCGCCGCCGGCACCGCGCGCGAGCTGATATGGCTGCTGGAGCATCCGCCGGTCTACACCGGTGGCACCAGCGCGGATCCGGCCGAGTTGCTCGACCCGCGCTTTCCCGTGGTCGGCACGGGACGCGGCGGGCGCTACACCTATCATGGACCCGGCCAGCGAATCGGCTATGTCGTGCTCGATCTCAGCCGGCGCGGCCGCGATGTGCGCCATTTCGTCCACGCGCTGGAAGGCTGGGTCATCGCCGCGCTGGCCGACATCGACATCGCCGCGTTCCGCGCGCCGGGCCGGATCGGCATCTGGACGATGGCGCAGACGCCCGACGGCGGCGCGGTCGAGGCCAAGATCGGCGCGATCGGGGTGCGCGTGCGGCGCTGGGTCACGCTGCACGGCTTTTCCGTCAACCTGTCGCCCGATCTGTCGCATTTCAACGGGATCGTGCCGTGCGGGATCGCCGAATATCCCGTGACCAGCAGCGAATCGCTGGGGAAACGCACCGATCTCGCCACGTTCGACGCCGCGTTGGCGGCGGCATTTCCGGCCTTCCTGGAAACTCTTTCTTCGCCGCGATAAAACTGGGCTTGAGGGCAGGCGGATATCAGTCTAATGTCCACCTTGGTTTGGGTATTAGGGCTCAGGGGCCTTGCCAAATCCACTAATCTAGGGAGCCTTCCATGCGTGCACTCATTTCCAAGGTTGTTGCCGGTTCGATGATCGCCGGCGCGGCGCTGATGGTTTCGGCTTGCAAGCCGGCAGCGACGCCTGACACGAACGTCACTGAGACGAATGTGACCGAAACCAACGTTTCGGAAGAAATGACCATGACCGACAACAGCGGCATGGCGGCGGACAACGCCGTGGTCACCAACGAGACCACGACGAACACCACCACCGAGAACAAGATGTAATCACCCGCAAGGGTTTTGCATTGGGGCCGTCCGGGAAACTGGGCGGCCCTTTCGATTCCGGCCCGTCCTGTTCGATCCGTCGCGCCTGGCACGGCACACGCCGCGCGGCTTTCAGGAAATCTCTTGGGTGTGGAAGCGAAACGCCGTAGCTGGGCACCTGTCTTGCACGAGGTCATGATGAACGTGTTGCGTTGCGTATCCCTGCTCGTCGCGATTGGCGGCGTGGCCCTTGCCCAACCGGCAGCGGCCCAGTTCTTCCTCGCCACCCCCGATATCCGGGGCAGTATTGTGCGTGGTGACGAGCCCGGCATCGGTGAGGTCATGCCCGGCGCCACGGAGGACGAGACTCGCGCCGAATTGGTGTGGAACATGCGTTCGGGGCTCAACGTCGCCGCGTTGCAATGCCAGTTCGAGCCAACCCTGATGTCGGTGCAGAACTACAACACCCTGCTCTACAACCACCGCGCCGAGTTGAAGAAGGCGTTTGACACGCTGACCAAATATTTCATCCGTGCCGCCAAGGGGAAAGCGGCGGGCCAGACCGCGCTCGATCGCTTCGGTACGCGCACCTATACAGGTTTCACCGCGGTCGCATCACAACTCGGCTTCTGCCAGACCGCTGCGGCGATCGCGGCCGAAGCGGCGATGGCACCGCGCGGGACCTTCTACAGGATCGCCGCCGCGCATATGCGGGAACTGCGCACCAGCCTGATCAGGCAGTTCAGCGAGCAGCGCTTTTCGCGCTTCCGCATCACCCATTTCCCGCCCCTGCCCCGGCTTGACGACATTTGCTGGAACAAAAAAGGTCAGTGGGTGGCGAAGAAGTGCGGCGGTTTCACCATGAACGAGACGATCAGCTACTGACGGTCTTCCTGCCGCCATGCTGCGGGACCTGTTCGACGGCTGTCATGGTTGCGACATCGCGAAAAAATGGGCCGCCCGAAGGCGACCCGGAGGAGCTGCCCGCGTTCGGGCAAGCAAGGGAGGAAAGCGTGCCGAAGAAGCACAGTCACCGCCCTAGACCGTTCGGGTAAACATCCCGCTAACGCGCGCACGCGCCGAGCCTACGCGCCTCATAATCGTGATCGAAGGGCAGGCCGCCGGCGATGCCCTGTGTTTCGACATGGATCACCCGCGGCGTCTCGATCGACAAGGTGGTGCGGCCATGCCCGGCACCGGGACAGGTGTAATGCACCGTCGCGCTGCCCGCCGTATCGGCGATGACGAACCGCGAACATAGCGCACCAGGGTGGCCCAGCTGCAGCAGCATCGCCGGATCGGCGACGCACATCGCGCGAGGCGGTGTGCTCGTGCCGGTTTCGCGCAATTGCCACTGCCCCGGCTCGACCTGCGCGAGGACGCCGACATGCGGCGCCGCGGCCGGCGCGGCAGCCGCAAGGCTGGTACAGAGAGCGAGGCCCAACAGAGCCGCCCGGCCCGCATGCCGAAGCTTCATCATATTCCCCAATGATGTTTTTGCCGTCTGCGCCCTTGGCCATAAGGTGCCGCGTGTCGCGACACATTGCAACACGCCTTATGAATCGGCGCCCGTGCTCGCCGAGACCGGGAATTTGCGGGCGCAAAAAGCGCAATCGACCGTGATGACCCCATTGTCGTCGGCCATCGCCTGGCGATCCTCGACCGGGAATTTGGCCAGTACCTGGGCGATGTAAGCGGGCGAACAGCGGCAGCCGCGCGACAACGTCACGCCGCTCTGCACGCGCACTTCATCTTCTTCGTTGAACAGGCGCCAGACCAATGTTTCCAGTGCGATCGTCGGGTCGGCGAGTTCATCGGGCCCCATCGTCGCACCGAGCGCCGCGACATGGTCCCATTCCGGATGGCCCAGCCGCGTGTGCAGCCGTTCGCGCCCGTCCTCGCCCTCGGGCAGGTGCTGGAGAAACAGGCCGCCCGCGACATGGCGGCCATCGCCGCACCGCGCGACACCGAGCCGCACCAGCGTCGGGATCTGCTCCGACTGGACGAAATAATTCTCCGCCGCCTCGGCGAGACTCGTCCCGTCGAGCGGTACGATGCCCTGGTAGCGCTCGCCGGTCGCGGCATTGTCGAAAGTGATGGCGAGATGCCCGGTGCCGAACAGGCCGAACAAGGTCGGCTCATCGGGTCCCTCGGCGAGGCGATCACCGTCGAAATCGACATAGCCGCGCAGTTCGCCGCCCTTATAGTCGCATACCAGCAGGCGAACGACGCCGCCTTCAGTCTGCGCCTGCAGCGTCAGCTGGCCGCCGACATCCTTCAGCGTGGCGCCGATCAACGCGGCGAGGGTCAGTGCCTCGGCGAGCAAGGCCTCGATCGCGCGCGGATAGGCATGCGCGGCGAGGATCGTGTCGAGCACCGGCCCGAGCCGCACGATGCGCCCGCGCGCGTGACGCGCCGGGATGGTGAACCCCAGCGCGGTGTCGAGATCATATTGTTCCATTGGCGCAGAGATAGGGTCGCGAGGCTGCGGCGCAATCCTGTACTTGTGTTCCTGCGCAAGCAGGAACCCAGAGCCACGAGCGATCACGCCCACAACCCTGGGCTCCTGCTTGCGCAGGAGCACGGCAACGGAGACGCCCGTTTTCGATTAGCCTAACCGATCTGCCCGAAGCACCAGCGCAGCACCGATTTCTGCGCATGGAGCCGGTTTTCCGCCTCCGGCCAGATCAGCGATTGCGGCCCGTCGATCACCTCGCTGGTCACTTCCTCCTCGCGGTGCGCGGGCAGGCAGTGGAGGAACTTGGCATCGGGCTTGGCCGCCGCCATCAGCGCTGCGGTCACCTGATAGGGCATCAGCGCCTTCAGTTTGGTCTCGGCATGCGCCTGGCCCATCGAGATCCAGGTGTCGGTGACGACAACATCCGCGCCCGCCACCGCCTCGGCCGGGTTCGCCACGATACGCGCGCGCCCCTGCCCCCGCGCCACGTCGCTGTCCGGCGGCATGAAGCCCTGCGGGCACGCCGCCACCACGTCGAAATGCATCAGCGCCGCCGCCTCGATGATCGAGGCCAGCACATTGTTGCCGTCGCCGAGCCACGCCACCTTGAGCCCGGGCAGCGACTTGCCGCTCTCGATGATGGTCAGCAGGTCGGCGACGATCTGGCAGGGGTGCGATGCGTCGGTCAGGCCGTTGATCACCGGCACCGAGGCGTAGCGCGCCATTTCCTCGATCTTGGCATGGTCGTCGGTGCGGATCATGATCGCATCGACATAGCCCGACAGCACGCGCGCGGTGTCAGCCAAGGTCTCGCCGCGGCCCAGCTGCGTCGTGCCGGCATCGAGCACGATCGACGTGCCGCCGAGCTGGCGGATCGCCATGTCGAACGACACGCGGGTGCGGGTCGAGTTCTTCTCGAATATCATCGCCAGCACATGCCCAGCGAGCGGCGCATCGGCATCGGCCTTGCCCTTGGGCCAGCCGGCGCGCGCCGCCTTGCGCTCGACGGCGTCGGCCAGCATCGCCGCGATCGCGTCGCCGCCGGCATCCGACAGGTCGAGAAAGTGACGAATCATATATTCCTCCCCGGCACGGGGAGGGGGACCGTCCGCGAAGCGGATGGTGGTGGGGGCGGGCCGCATACGCGCCCGTCCCAGCTTCCAGCGCCCGGCTTGCGGCACGCCCCCTCCACCAGCCTATGGCTGGTCCCCCTCCCCGTGCCGGGGAGGGTCACGATGCAGCCGCGGGCGCAAAGGCCCGCGCCCCCTCGCTCAACCGCTCGACGCACTCGGCGATATGCTCCTCGCCGATCACCAGCGGCGGCAGGATGCGCACCACGCCCTCGCCCGCCGCGACGGTGAGCAGGCCGTGATGATCGCGCAGATGCGCCACCACTTCGCGCGGCTCGTTGCCGGGCTTGAGCTTGATGCCGAGCATCAGCCCCTTGCCACGCACCTCGGCGAACAGGTGATCATGGTTGGGGATCATCTGCTCCAGGGCCGACCGCAGCCGGTCGCCCATCGCAGTGACGTGATCGAGGAAGCCCGGCTCGAGCATCACGTCGAGCACCGCGTTGCCCGCCGCCATCGCCAGCGGATTGCCGCCATAGGTCGATCCGTGCGTTCCGATCACCATGCCCTTGGCGGCATGCTCGGTGGCGAGACACGCGCCGAGCGGAAAGCCGCCGCCAATGCCCTTGGCCACCGACATGATGTCCGGCGTGATGCCATAATGCTCATAAGCCCACATCTTGCCGGTGCGGGCATAACCGCACTGCACCTCGTCGAGCACGAGCAGCAGGCCCTTCTCGTCGCAAACTTTGCGCAGGCCCGTTATGAACTCGGGCGTGCCGACCGACACGCCGCCCTCGCCCTGGATCGTCTCGACCATGAAGCCGGCGGTCTCGTCGTCGATCAGCGCCAGCGCGGCGTCGAGATCGTTGAACGGGGCATAGGCGAAGCCCGGCAGCAGCGGCTCGAAGCCGTCGCGCATCTTGGCTTGGTTGGTCGCCGAGATCGCCCCCATCGTCCGCCCGTGAAAGGCGTTGTTGAAGGTGATCAGCCGGTGCTTCTGCGGATTCCCTTCCGCATAATGGAAGCGCCGCGCGGTTTTGATCGCGCACTCGACGGCCTCGGTGCCCGAATTGGTGAAGAACACCGTATCGGCAAAGCTCACATCGACGATGCGCTGCGCCAGCGCCTCGCCCTGCGGCGAGCCATAGAGATTGGAGACATGCATCAACGTCGCCGCCTGGTCGGCGATCGCTTGGACCAGTTTCGGATGGCCATGACCGAGCGCGTTGACCGCGATGCCGCTGGCGAAATCGAGATAGCGCTGGCCGTCCTCGCCGATCAGGTAGCAGCCCTCGCCTCGCACCGGCCGGAACCCGCAACGCGGATAGACGGGCATGAGAGCTGGGGTTGCCACGAAAGGTCTCCTCGAACGAAAAAGGGCGGCCCGACCGGACCGCCCGGAGGGGGCATTTACGGGGATGCGCGGGGAGCGTCAAATATCGTTACGTGGTCGCGGCAGCGCTCGGTCTCTGATCGGCAGAAGATGGGACATCGCCGATCGCGCTCCCGGCCCGGGCATCGCTTGGAAAACTTGCTCCCATAGTAATTCCTGGCAATTCCCGTGGTGCACCGCCTCTATGAGCCAACACCCTAGCTAGGTCAGCCCGAACATTATTATGAAATGAGGGATTATAACTCTCGCGACAGCAAATATCGCAAATACACCGGACATTCCTCCAATTATGTTGCAGTGCAGCCGAAAATCTTCGCTTTCCGCCAGCGGCTGATAATATCTTCTATCGGTGCTTTTTAAAGATAAAATAGCGAGCCATTTTTTTCTTCCGGAAAAAAAATGAACGATATCGCAAATATTTCAGCGGTAGCGATTAATACCGAAATCATTTAATTACCACCCCCAAGGCAATTTCGTGGACTTACGGTGCCAGTTTACCTCAATTGATCGAGGGAGGAAGCATCACTATCCGCCACACATATGCAGTGAGTCGGCCTCTTCCCACACTCCGCCAGTCCGCAAATCGTGAGTCCTGTAGATGACGCCGCGGAAATCGCCTGACGGGCAATGGTCGGGCAGTTCGACCACGCACATCTCTACCCTGTCGCCGACGCGGCTATGGGCGAAGGGCGGCGCCTCACTTTTCGACCAGTGACCGCCGAAGAACTGCTCCAGTCCGTTGTCGTAGACCATATGGCCGTTGAACGGAATCGCGATCCGCCCGTTTTCCCGAACCGGATTTTCTTCGCGACCCCAATCATCATCCCAATAATAGCTGCCCTTTTGCAAAGCCTCTCCATCGGGAAGCTTCCCACCGCTAACCCGCTGATGGTGCAGCGCGATTTTTTTGATGCGGCTTTCGTAACATGTCCCGATCTTCGGAAACGCATTGGCAGGCGTGGGCCGGACACGATCTTGCCAGCGGACCAATCGTTCGTTGTCACTCTCTTCGCGCGCTGAACGCGCGTTTTCTTGAGTGCTGGGCGGTGAATTGAATTCTTGAATGGCAAAGGCTCCGTTGTCTGTTATCGCCTGGTTTTCGCCGATGAATTCATTGTCGATGCCCGCGCTTCCTTCATTCGCCGCCTCTTTCACGTTGCAGCTTATCAGCGCCAGGCAGCAACCAACGATCAATTGCCTAACGCCGGCCCGCCCGGCCTTCGCTCGATCACGATATTGACGCATCAAGGTTCCCCACGCGGCTCTGGCAGACTGTGTTTTTGTCGTAATCAGCGGGGAGGCTTCGCCGGGACGGAGGCGGGGCAACGCAGGAAAATCTCCCTGAAGTGGATTTTCCCCTGTCGAGCCCAAACGATCAGATCCTGCTGAACATCGCTGCTATGATCGTCACATTGCCATGTCGTGAGCCGTGTTGGCCGCGATGCCGTGAGCAAGGCATTCCAGGGGCGCAACTTCATCTCGATCGGGACGCCAGGTTTCTCGACCGATGACAAGGCGTGGAGGTGAGGATTGCGCGTCGAAACGCCGACCGCCGCAAATAACTGTACCCCACCGCCCAACGTACCCACCTGGATCAGGAACTCGGTCGCATGACCGTCGCGGTCATAGTCGGCGAATTTCATGATGGTTGAAACCGGGCGTCTTTTGACCTCTGCGACGAACGCCGCCCCTTCCCGATCAATATCGTCCCTCTCCATCGGCCAGCGCTGCAAATATGCTTTGCCCTTCATGAGGTCGTAATCTGGATAATCAAAATGACCGAATATTGGCGCCAAGTTCATCCTCTCAATTTCACGTCCATGACGCTTGCGTAACAGCCACAGATTCCCATACTCGCCATATGCGATGCCATTGCACGGCATTGATATGGAATCAGGCATCTCCTCGGGCGGGCAAGCTGGCTTAGGCGTTCCAAGCCAGATCAGTTGCCAACTTTCCGCGACACCATGAACCATCACCGTGCGCGTTTCGCGCACCATAGCCCTTTGCACCGTCCGTGATGTCGCGACCTGCGGCAACGCCAGCAACAAGCAGCAAAGAACCATCGTGAAACATAGAAATTTTGGGCGCGCTATGTTCCTCATATGTTCATTATATCGACGCGTAAACGAGAGTAAAGTGGCTTCGGCAGTTTCGTGCGATTCTCAGAAGTGCGCGGGAAGCCCTCTCGTGGCATCGCACAAACGGCAGGACATCAAGGAGCCAACATCGGTTGATCACCTTTACCCCACTTCTTGAGTTTGCGCCTAACATCGGTGATCTGCCGCATTATAGTGGGCTTCCAATCGGGATTTTCCGAATTGTAACTGCCTCTGGTATCTGACGCTCCAACAGCCTTTCTGTTGTCGATGAGCAGTCTGCTCGTAAAAAGATCGGCATCGCTACCGACACCCGCAATGCGAGGACCCCACTCCTTGCCCCAATGTTCCCAAGCAGATTCTAGCGTATCGTACGAAACGCCAGCTTTGGCATGCGGAGTGGCGCCACTGATGTTGTTCAGTTTGTGAGCCATGGGGCTATCAGCCCAATGAGATTCCAACGAAGCTACGCCCAGCAATAAGGAAACATCCACATGATATTTATTCGCGATCGCCAATGTTGGAGCGTAATTTCGTTCAAAGAATGAGGCCTCTATTCTGCGAAGAGGTTTTCTTTTTTCGACGACTCGTTGATCGGCTGAAGGAGTTTGAACACCTTCATCTAGCTCGGCTCTTGGTCCGCGCCAATAGCAGATTGGCCCGCGGCCACCGGCTGGATGCCGAAATCCCTCGCGGCGCCTGCTAGATAGGAGGCGGGCCTGAGGGCCACCGAGTTCGCCGCACGCGGGTTGGCCATTTCGCGCTCCACGTTTTCCGGTTCGCGCACCGCCGCATCCGGTGAGGCCGCATTGTCCAGTCTGTTCAGATTGGCACTGACAAACCGGCGCGTGTCATCGGCCAGCCCTGCATGCCAATTGTCGCCCCGTTGCGCGATCGGTTACGGTGCCAGTTTACCAAATACACTTATCCCCCCCCCGACCGTAACGCCACCGGAACCCGGTTTCCGATGCTTACGTCAGGATTGCGCCGATCTACGATCACGAATAGAACAAAGAGGGAATATTGAGCGACTCGGAGGCGAACGAAATGCGGGTTTCTCTCATGATATCGCTTGCTAGCACCGGCTTTTTCGTCATGCCGGCCACTGCGCAACGAGACTCAACGATGGAGGAGCAGCCGAATCAGTTCGGCATTTGCACCAAGGCATCGCAAGTGACGTCCGATATCCTTGACTGCCTTGGCGACGCAAACAGGCGCGACGACAAAGTATTGAATCAAACCTATCAGCAAATCATGAGCCGCCTCGATGCGGCCCGGCGAGCCAGACTACGCGCGTCCGAACGTCACTGGCTCGCGGCGCGCAAACGTGATTGCAACGCAGAGGCCACCGCATATTCGACTGGATCATGGTGGTCGGTGATGTACGCATCCTGCATAGATGACAGCACGAATATGCGGGTGACCTGGTTGCGGCAGCACTATCGCTGACAATTGATCGCGGAACGCCTTGGTCCGCGCGCCAATTTCACCGCTCGTGTCGATGCCTCCCCCTGGGGCCGATCAACAGCGCCGGGGGGTCACGCTTCCGCCCCACAAGTTCAAAAGCACTCGTCTTCAAGATAGGGGTTGGCGGATGGGCCATGTGCAATGGTGAGTTCGGCATTGATGATCGCCATATCGGTGGGCGAAAGACTAACAATGGCCAACGAATAGCCGCCGGAATGATGAGCCTGCATACATCGTCCATCGACCGTGCGGCGAAAAGCGCGGTCGGTCCACCGCGCGCTTTCTCCACCATCCCGCACGATAAAGCGCACAAGGCGCAGAGCGCTGACCATGTGCAACGCCACGAATTGCCAAATCGCCCCATCGCAGCTAGAACAAGTGTAGAACATGTGCACGTCATGCGAAAGGGCACGGGACTTGTGTTGCGCTATATCATTTTAGGGAATGCGGTGCTTGGCCTGGTGCTCGCTTCGCCGCAAGCAAAGGCGGCAATGGATGGCAAGGTGTCAGGCTATTCGGTAACTTATGATCGCTGCATAACCGCTGCGAAGGCTATTACCTCTGCCACGCTGGATTGCGACGGACAGGAGTGGAATCGACAGGATGTGCGCCTGAACGCTGTCTATCGCAGACTTATGGCCCGATTGGACAGGCGACAACGTGCGATATTGCGTCGCTCGCAACGGCACTGGCTCGCCACGCGGCGCGCCGAATGCGAGGAGATTGCGGCGCCGGCCGGGACCGGAACATTGGCCTCAGTCGTCGAAAGCTCATGCCTTCTCGGCAACCTTGTCGATAGGCGGAGCTGGCTGGAGCGCTACAAACCGCGTTGAAGGATTCTCATTGGCGATCCTCCCTTTGTTCAGCTGCAAGCAGCGCCTGCGCATTCCTGCGTTCGCGAGGATAACGGATGTCGAGAACATTCTGCATGTTTCGCGCGGCCTTTTTGTACTCATCTCTTTTTGCAGGAGATAAGCTCGGATTTTGGGACTGTCGCAAGTCGCGAGCAATCACCCGTTGCCCATACAATGTACGATTCCGATAGATATTATCGATAAGCTGGCGGTCGAAATCGGCATCAAACGGACCAACCGACGTTAGTGTCTCGTTGACGGCACGACGCATGATTAGTGCGGCGCCTGAGTCATCTGGGCCGTGTGTCCCTGGCCCCATTTGCGTGCCCGTTGAAAGCACTGCGTTGCGGACACCATGGCTACGCGTTCGCAGATCTACATGCGTTTCAGCAAAAATGCGTTCGACGACGGGGTCGTAATCAACCCGTTTGATATATGCTGCCTGCGCAGCGGAGAATGCCTTTGGCTCTCGCCGCGCAATCTCTTTCCACTTGGCATCGAATTTGTCGCCGTACAGTTCCAAGCCACGGAACTCGTCAGCCCAATGCCGCCCCTCGCTAGCGAGGAATTCCGGTACCTGGTTCTTGGTCCTCGCGAGTTGGTAGGTCCCATAGGATTTCCCGCCCATGTCCCCCTTGCCACTAGAGATCGTTGCCGGGCCGGCGCCTGGCGACTCCTCGCTGCGCGACAGAATACCAATATCGAGGCGGGAACCATCTTCGACGGCGGCGGGCTCGAGATCGTAAAGCCAGTTTCGTAGGCTATGCTTTGCCGCGAGATCCTCCCTTTCAGGGTCGGGATCATGCGGAGACGACGCTCCTTGCTGATCGGCACCATCGCCGAGCGACGCTGCGGGAGCAAAGCTCCACCCTGGCTCGTGGCTCGCAATCGAAAATGCCGCGTCCAGCGGCGACGGCACGACACGGTACGCGGCCAACCGCGGCCCCTCGTTCGCGAACAGATTTGCGGCGGCTGACATTTCGTCGGTCGCGCTCGTACGTTCGAAATTCGTGGCGGTGATCCGTCGGGTCATGTCTGCGATAGCGGCGCTTTTGCGTACATCGCCCCGATCTTGACCGCTGATTTGCAAAGGCGTTGTTTGCGGTTCGCGCGGGACGGCCCGCGTCGAGGTCGCCACACCGAGCATCGCCATATTACCGCCGACGAATCGGCGGGTATCGTCGCCGAGCCCGGTGTACCAGTCGTCGCCACGCTGCGCGATCAATCGGTCGACCGCATCCGAACCCGCCTCGAACGCCGCCCACGCCTTGGTAGGATCATTGCCATAGCGTCGCATGAGGGCGGGCAGTTCCGTCTGGTCCATCATTGGCGTGATGCCCTGCATCTTGAGCAGCAGCGTGGCGTCGTCGCCAGCGTGCGGGTTGGCCGGCGCGGTGGCAGCATCATCGGTGCTCGCCGCATCGACATCGGTCATCGCCCGTGCATCGGCCAGCGCCGGGCCGAGCGTCGCCTCGACACGCTGTTTATCGAAATCGTTGAGCTTGTCGCCGTAACGCGCATGCCAACCTGCAGCGTGCACAGGATCGTGAGGTATCAGCGCCTCGATCGTGCCCGCATGAACAGCCGACTGGTAGTCAGCAATCTGCCGGTCGACCTGCTTGTCGGACAGCTTCATGATCCGCCCCTGCTGGCGAATGGCATTCTCGCCGGTCGCCATGTGACGATCATGCAGTTCGGGATCGCCGAAATTGACGACCGCATCACGCGCGGCGGCCTGTTGCAGCTTCTCGGCCTGCCATTGCTGCTCGGCCTTGCCCTGCTCGCGGACATGCGCGGCGGCGCGCGCGACATCGTTGCGCAGCCGCGCCCCGAGCATGGGCGCGAGCACCTCACGCTGCACCTCGTCGAGCCGCGCCAGCGCCTTGTCATGATGGTCGGCCAGCTTGCCCACCAGCGCGGGGAAAGCGGTATGGGCCTCGGCGCCGCGCAGCTTCGACAGGCCGTCGTCGCCGTGCAGCGCCTCATGCGCGAGGTCGCTGTAATCGACATAGGCCTGCTTCACGGCGGCATCGTCGATATTGCCCTGGTGCCGGTCATCGAGCATCGCCTCGGCAATCGCCTCGGCCGCGCGGCGGCGTCGCTCCGCGATCCCGCCGGCCCATTGCCGGCCACCCTCGCCCAGCTGGGCGAGCCCCGCCCCCAGCGCTTCCAGGCCGCTGCCCGAATAGTCCGGCGCACGGAACTTCGCATCGGTCGCCGTCGCCAGGCCGGTCTTGTTCTCTTCGATGGGCACGATGATCATCAGTCACTCCTGTTCACGCTCACACCGCTCGTGAGCATGGCAAGAAATAGCCAATGCTGCGGATCGTTGAATCAGGATCGCCGGGTCGGCAGCGTCGAGTCCCGGCGGCGCCGAAACGACTAGCTCTTGATCTTCCACCCGCTGCGCAGCAGCGAGTAACACAGCGCGCCCAGCGCGATATCGAGCACGAGGATCACCACGCTGCCCAGCATCACCGGCGAATCCGCCGTGCCGAGAAAGCCGTAGCGAAAGCCCGAGATGACATAGAAGAACGGGTTGAAATGGCTGAACGCGCGGAATGCCGGCGCCAGCTTGTCGACCGAATAGAAGGTCCCCGACAGCAAAGTCAGCGGGCCGATGACGAAATTCTGCACCGCGGCGGCATGATCGAACTTCTCCGCCCAGATCGAGGTCATGATGCCGATCAGCGACAGGAACACCGATCCGAGCAGCCCGAACCACAATATCGCCGCCGGATGCAGCGGCGTGACGTGCACGTCGGGCCATAGCGCCATCGCGATGAACACCGCCGTGCCGACGCAAAAGGCGCGCGTCACCGCGCCGCCGACCAGCGCCGCCAGCAATTCGCCGGTCGACAGCGGCGGCATCAGATAATCGACGATCGTCCCCTGGATCTTGCCGACCAGCAGCGAGAAGCTCGAATTGGCAAAGGCGTTCTGCAACATGCCCATCATGATCAGGCCCGGCGCGATGAAATCGGCGAACGGCACGTCGACGCCGCCGACATGCACCGGACGCTTGCCGCCGGTCGCGACGCTGAAAATGATCAAAAAAAGCAGGGTCGTGATGGCCGGCGCCCAGATCGTCTGGAGCTGCACCTTGAAGAACCGCCTCACCTCCTTGATATAGAGGGTCTTGAGACCACCCCAATTGACGTTCCGGATCACCGGGACGCCGGGTGGGCTCAGCACCGCCGACTGGATTTCATCGGATGGGGGCTGGCTGCTCATGGCGCGATCGGTTAGTCGCTGCCGCAGCCGCCCGCAACCCGTGAACACCGGGCATGGCAAAACATGGGATTATCGATGGCCTGGACCGACGAGCGTATCGAAACGCTGAGGAAGATGTGGGAAGGCGGCCAGACGGCCAGCCAGATTGCCGAGCAGCTGGGCGGCGTGAGCCGCAACGCGGTGATCGGCAAGGCGCACCGGCTCGGGCTGCAATCGCGCCCCTCGCCGGTCAAGCCGAACGACCCGACTCCCAAGGCAGCCGCACCGGCAGCGGTGCCCAAGCCGGCCGCGCCGCCGCGACCCGCCCCGCCCGCAGCGCCGCCGGTCGAGGCCGCCCCGCCCGTCGCGCCGCGCGCCCCGGTCGAGGAAGAGGATGACGACGACGTGTTCACCGCGCCGGTCGCCGAAGCGCCCGTCGTGGCGGCCCCGCCGCCGCCGCCGATCATGCGCTCGGTTGGTCCAGGCGGCTTCCTGCGCCAGGCACCCGGTGAGCAGCAGGCGCCGATCACGCCGGCCCCGCCGCGTCGGCTGGTTCCGGCCAAGCCCTCGCCCGAAATGGCGGGCAAGACGACCCTGCTCGATCTCAACGACAAGATCTGCAAATGGCCGCTCGGCCACCCGGGCGAGCCCGATTTCCATTTCTGCGGCGAGAAGGTGAACCCCGGCTTCCCCTATTGCGTGCAGCATTGCGGCCATGCCTATCAGGCACAGCTGCCGCGTCGCGATCGCCGTCCGCCGCCGCCCCTGCCCTTTGGCGGCCCGCGGGTGCGCTAGGCTTTCTCGGGCGTGAACCGGTTTCGATGGTCGCGCCGAGATTGTCGGCGCGACGTTGGTGCTTGCTGCCTGGAGCGAAGCCGCCAAAGGCATTCAGGGCGGCAGCCTGAGCTTTGCCCATGGCCATGTGCTGAACTGGGGGCGGATCGCCGTGTCCGACGCCCACCCGCTGTTCGAGCGCGCCGAGGCCTTGGCGCAGGAGCATGGGACGGCGAAGCGCGACTGGATGTTCAACATCCGCAACCTGACGATCTTTCACAATCTGCAGATCGCCGAGAACGCTTCCAGCCAGTTGCGCGTGATCCAGCCCATCGCTGCCGGGCGCACCCTGATGCGCACCTGGTGCATCGCGCCACGGGGCGAAAGTCCCGCCGCGCGCCGCCAGAGGCTCCGCCAATATGAGGATTTCTTCAACCCGTCCGGCATGGCGACACCCGACGACACCGTCGCCTATGAAAGCTGCCAGCGCGGCTTTGCGAGTGCCGTCGAACCTTGGCTGCAAGGCTATGCGCGCGGTGTGACCGCGAGCCGCGCCGGCGGCAACGCGCTGTCGGACGCGGCCGGCGCGCAACCCGACTTCAGCGTCCTCGCCGACTCCCAACTCTGCGACGAAACGCTCTACCCCAATTATTACCGCGAATAGTCGCGCCGGATGCGGCGTGCGAGCGCCGAGCCATGACAGGCACCTTCGATCGCGCTGGCGTGGAGGACCTGCTGTTTCACGAGGCCGCTTGCCTGGATCGGGGCGAATGGCAGCAGTGGCTCGACCTCTATACGGAGGACGCTTGCTTCTGGGTGCCAGCGTGGAAGGACGAACTGACCCCGACGTCCGACCCGGATCGCGAACTCTCGCTGATCTATTATGACGGCCGTGCCGGACTCGCGGGCCGGGTCTTTCGCGCGACCTCAGGCCAGTCGGTCGCGTCCTTTCCCCGACCGCGCTGTGTCCACTGCATCAGCAACGTCATGCTAGCCGGAAGCGACATGACCGAGGTGGCGGCGCACGCGAATTTCGTGGTCCATCTCCACGACGTCCGCGCCGCGCGCAGCCATAGCTTTTTCGCCCGATACGAGCACCGGCTGCGCTACGGCGATGGCCGGTGGTTGATCGCGGCCAAGAAGATCCTGCTACTCAACGACACCATTCCGACGGTGGTCGATTTCTATTCGATCTGACGTCGCACACCGAGAACGCACCATGAAAGAGATCGTCATCGTCGGGGCCGTCGCCATGGGCTGCCTGTTCGCCGCGCGGCTGACCGAGGCGGGCGTTAACGTCACCCTGGTCGATATCGATCGCGAGAGAATGGATTTGCTCAACGAGCGACGATCGCGGGAGCGACTGTCGGGCAAATCGATACGGTCGAGGGACGGCGGATCATTGCCGCAGTGGTCGACGAAACCATTGCCGTGGCACAAGCAGGCGGCGTTGCCCTCGACAAGGCCGCGATCACCGCCAAGATCGAATTCGCGCTGGCCAACCACCGCGACCACAAGGCCTCCATGTTGCAGGACAGGCTCGCCGGTCGGACCACCGAAATCGACGCGATCAACGGTGCGATCGCGCAGCGGGGAACCGCGCTCGGCGTCGCCACGCCGGTAAACGCGACGCTCGCCGACATGGTTCGCCTGATAAGCCGGGTCGAACAAGGGAGGTCTTAGACAGCGCCTGGGCACGCCTTTCCGGCTTGCCTTCCTGCACCGCTTGCCTATCGATGCGGGAACATCAGGCAGCGCCGGGAAGGAAGCCACGATGAGCGTCGCCTTCCGCCGCGAAAGCGACGAAGAACATCTCGAACCGAAATTCGAACTGCCTTTGCCGCCGGGGCCGAACCTGGTGACACGCCGCGGCCTCGCCCAGATGGAGGCGCGCGCCACCGCGCTCGAGACGGAGCTTGCCGCCGCGCCCGACGACGAAACGCGCAAGGTCATCAAGCGCCAGCTGCGTTACTGGAACACCCGTCGCGCAACCGCGATCGTCGCGCCGCCCCCGCCGGCCGGCGAGGTCGCGTTCGGTGCACGCGTCGATTTCCTGCTCAAGGGCAAGCCGCGCCGGATCGATCTGGTTGGCAGCGACGAGGCGGCGCCGGACGAGAACCGCATCCCCTTCACCGCACCACTCGCCGCGGCGATGATCGGTGCCGGGGCCGGCGACGTGCTGGAATTCAACGGCAATGACGACGCGATCGAGATCATCGCGGTCACCGCGATTCCGGAGGATGAGGCCTGAGCGACGCCCCGCCGACCCGCATCCTGGTCGATGCCGATGCCTGCCCGGTAAAGGAGGAGATCTACAAGGTCGCCTTCCGCCATGAGGTGCCGGTGACGATCGTCAGCAATGCGATCATCCGCATTCCGCAGCATCCCCTGGTGTCGCGCGCGATCGTCAGTGATGCGTTCGATGCGGCCGACGACTGGATCGTCGAGCGCGCCGACCAGGGTGCGGTCGTGGTGACCGGCGACATCCTGCTCGCCGACCGCTGTCTGAAGCTCGGCGCGACGGTGCTCGCGCCGACCGGCAAGCCCTTCACCACCAGCTCGATCGGCGCGGCCATTGCAACACGCGCGATCATGGCCGACCTGCGGGCCGGTGGTGACGCGATCGGCGGGCCGGCGCCGTTCGCCAAGACCGACCGCTCGCGCTTCCTCTCGGCACTCGACGCCGCGCTGGTGAAGCTGAAGCGCGGCGGCTAGACAGACACGATGAGCAACGAACGCTTCGAACGCCACCGCCAGCCCTGGACGACCGACGAGATCCAGAAACTCCATCTGCTCGCCAAGAAAGGCATGGCGCTGAAGGCGATCGCCAAGGCGCTCAAGCGTAGCGAGGAATCGACCCGGGATCGCGCCAAGGCCGACAGCCTGACGATCGCCAAGCTCCGCTAGACCAGCAACTCCTCAAGACCGAGGCTTTCGAGAAGCGCGCGCCGCGCGGCGCGACATTGCGCCCATAGAGCCGGCGAGCCGAGATCGGCGAGCGCGATCCGCTCCGGCCAATGCGCCTCGACGATCCGTTCGATCATGTCGCAGCGCGCCTCGTCGAGCAGGAAGCGCTGGTCGATCGCGGCCAGTGCCGCGTCATCGACCGCCACGCGTAAGCGCAGGCACGCCGGCCCACCGCCGTTGCGCATTGACTCGCGCACATCGATCACCTCGACCTTGCTGATTGGGCCATTGCCGCCGACCAGTTCCGACAGCCAGGACCAGACGCGCGGATTGTCGCGCACCTCGCCGGGCGCGATCAGCGCCATGCCGCCTTCCGGCAAGGTTACCAGCTGCGCATTGAACAGATAGGAGCTGACCGCATCCGCCAGGCTGACGCGATCGGCGGGCGCCTCGACGATCGTCAGACCCGGCACCCGGGCGCGGAGTTCGGCGTAGAAGGCGTCGCGGTCGGCAAAGGCCTGTTCATGCGCGAACAACATTGTTTCGTTGGCCACCGCGACAACATCGTTGTGAAACGCCCCGGCCTGGATCGCGGCGTCGCTTTGCTGGACGAATATTGTCATTGCCGGGTCGAGCCCGTGGCGCCGCGCGACCGCCTCGCTCGCGGCGCGCGACTGCCGTGCGGGATAGCCGCCAGATTGCTGTAATCCATAAACAAAAACTTCCACGCCGCGCGCGCCATGCGTCGCACCGAGGCGCATATGGTTGGCCGCGCCCTCGTCGCCGAGCCGCGCGGGCAAGGCAGGATGTATGACAAAATACCGCGCGTCGCCGAAGGCCAGCGACAGCTGCCGCAGCGTCTCCTCCTGCTCGATGCTCCGATGAAGGTTGCTCGACAGATTGGCGACCGACAGCTGGCACCGACCATCGGCGGTATCGGGCGCCGGCGAAACCGTAGCGGCGTTCGCCGTCCACATTGCCGACGCGGAACAGGCATTGGCAAACAATACCGGGTCGGCGGCAAAGGCGGCGGCACACACCGCATCGTCATCGCCGGTAAAGCCGATCGCGCGCAGGAATCCGGTCGCCGGGCGATCATGCGGTGGCAGAAAGCCCTGGGTCAGACCCATCTGGATCAGCCGGCGCATCTTGCCCAACCCCTGCAATGCCGCGGCGCGTGGCCGCGCCTCGGCGCCGGCATTGCTGGTCGCGGCAAGGTTGCCGAACGAAAGCCCCGCATAATTGTGCGTCGGGCCGATCAGCCCGTCAAAGTTGATTTCGCGCATGTCATGGGTCATGCCACAGCCTGTTCAGCGGGTGAACCGCGCATGCGTCGCGACGTGCACTGACATAATTTGCGACAAATTGAGTCTTGGCAGTGCGGGTCCCCGGCGGATAGGCGGCGATACGATCCGAAATCGGTATGTGGTCATGAACCTGGGAGGGGATGGCGACGTTTGTGACGATTGGGCACCAATCGTCCATCGCACATGGGAAGGCCTGAAGCGATGGGAACAGTAATGACGTCCAGCCTCGTTCTTCGCCTGCCCCGCACGCCCCTCCCGCTTCTCGCCGCCGCAATGATTCTCGCCCTTGGCGGCTGTGGCGCGAGCAAGGACAAGGCAAAGCGGGGCCAGACGGGTCCGGTCGAGGTCGGCTATGTCGTCGTTCGACAGACCAGCGTGCCGGTCATCACCGAGCTGAGCGGGCGTACCAGCGCTTACCAGACCTCCGAGGTGCGGCCGCAGGTCGGTGGAATCATCCGCCGCCGGCTGTTCGTCGAAGGGGCGCTCGTCCACAAGGGCCAGACGCTCTACGAGATCGACCCGAGCCTCTATCGCGCCGCCACCGCGCAGGCGGCGGCGAATCTCGCCAGCGCCCAGGCCAATGCCGAGGCGACACGGATCAAGGCCGACCGCTACAAGCCACTCGCCGACATGGAAGCCGTCGCCCGGCAGGATTATACCGACGCTGCCGCGCAGGCCCGCCAGGCCGCCGCGGCGGTGGCGCAGAACCGCGCTGCGTTGCAGACCGCGCGGATCAACCTCAATTACACACGCGTGCCGGCGCCGATCACCGGCAGGATCGGTCGTTCGCTATTCACCGAGGGCGCGCTGGTCACGGCGAGCCAGGCCGACGCACTGACCACCATCCAGCGGCTCGACCCGATCTATGTCGACATCCAGCAATCGAGTGCCGACCTGCTCGCGCTGCGCCGCGCGCTCGCCTCGGGTGGGGCGGCACCGACCACCGCCGTGGTCCGCCTCAAGCTCGAGGACGGCAGCGACTATGGGCTCACCGGCACCGTCGAATTCGCCGAGGCGATGGTCGACCAGACCACCGGTACCGTCACCCTGCGGGCGCGTTTCGCCAACCCGAACGGGTTGTTGCTGCCCGGGATGTTCGTCCGCGCCAGCTTCGCCCAGTCGCTCGACACCAGCGCCTATCTCATGCCGCAGGTTGCCGTGTCG
>Ga0207676_10000612_pt1 | contig 29355 bp, 27 predicted proteins | sample KBSSwiS72_FD_184307 | JGI IMG/M metagenome (GOLD analysis project Ga0207676, IMG submission 184307) | Switchgrass rhizosphere microbial communities from Kellogg Biological Station, Michigan, USA - KBS Switchgrass S7-2 (SPAdes) (version 2) | ecosystem: Host-associated > Plants > Roots >...
ACGAGTTACTAGAGATTTTCCGATGATTTGAGTTCAGACGCCTCAGGCAGATAAACCATCGATTTGTCCTTGCCAATCATTCCTTGCCTTAGACCACCTGTCATTCTAAACTTCGCTCATGAGCACGAACGTACTACAAGCCGCTAAAAACTTACCTTTGCCGGAACGCCTGGAACTGCTGGATGCTTTGTGGGAAAGCATTGTTGAAGACGGTTATGAACCACCGTTGACTAGTGCTCAGGCAGACGAACTCGACCGTAGGTTAAAAGCTCATCAACGAAATCCTGATGATGTCGTGGACTGGAAGGGAATTAAGATCGAGCTTAACTCCAAGTTTGGAAGAGACTGATGTCTTTGTCAGTCGTTTTTCGTCGAATCGCAAAGCGCGAGTTTGATGACGCGATATCGTGGTATCAAGTTCGGCGTGAAGGGCTTGGCCGGGAGTTTAGCATCGCCGTCGAACAACAACTAGAAAGAATTGCGCTTTCGCCAAACCAGTTCGCGTGTGTTAGAAGCGATGTGCGCCGAGCAGTATTGCAGCGTTTTCCATACTCCATATATTTCATCGTCGAAGACGATCGGCTTGTAGTGTTAGCGATTTTTCACGCGAGGCGAGCCCCAAGTCAACTTGAAGATCGATGCTAGGCTAGTAGAGCGCCGTAGCAGCCTGCGAAGGTGCACCGCTACCATCTCTGCTGAGGACGATGCTGTCATTGAAATTGTTTTTAGGCTAGTTGTTGTTGAATTCCAGATCGTGGTCCGATAGCACTACGGCATTGGTCGAAGTGGAGGGTAGAGAAAATTTTGGTGTCTGTTTGGTGTCTATTACGAGAGAGCACCAGAGAGAATATCGAGAATCAGAAAGACTAAAGAGAAATTCAACAGGGGACAGAAAACATCGCGAACTCGCAGATTTTGCGAATTTCCTCGCAATTTTGATTATTTTGCCAGGAAATGAACTCGTATCCCCCCTTCGGCACTAATCCTTTAGGTTTTCTCTAGGAGTTGACACCTATCCCGATTATTGGTCCATTTCGAGAGTTAAAAATCCGGCTTTTGGTCCATAGGCCCACTTTCTGCGGAACGCCCAAGAGTACTACCTTTCATCGGCATCTTCATTCAGAGCTCGCTTAGCGCGAATGAGATGACTTTTAAGGCTGCCCCGCGTAAGACCTAGTCGTCTGGCAACATCCTCCATACGTCCGCCCGTTGAGCGACGTGCCGCTTCTATGCTGCAACGTTTAGCTCGCGCGGTCCACTGCTTGAATGTTTCACCTTGCCGAAGTATGCAGACATCAAGCGGTAGGATAATGTCCCCTGGTTGAGCCATAGATGCCAATAGCGACTCAGGAACCGTTCTCACCACACTAACGTCGTCCACGGTAAGCTTGCTGCGACCCGAGTTGCTACTAGTTGCTGCTAGCTCGTTCCGATTGTTTAGCTTCGCTAAAGTCAACTGGACTAACTCTTCGGTTATGGCTTCGCCTTCATTTAAATAGCTTGTTAACTCGTAGATTAGATTTCGGAGCGCTCGAATATTACCAGGATAATCATATTCACAAAGAAGGTTCATGGCGCGTTCATCGATGCTATACGCGGCGGAAGCTAGCGCGGATGCGGACATCGCTGCAGCAGCTTCCCGGAGATAAAAAGCAACCAATGCCGGAATATCTTCACGATGAGACCTGAGAGGCTTCGTCCCAATCGTTAGCACGGCGAGGCGACAATACAAGTCCTCCCGAAATTGGCCGGTTTCAATCATCTTGGTTAAGTTTCTCGAGGTAGCGGCGAGTATCTGTACATCGCAATAGCGATAGCGATTCGTTCCTAAACGTTTGATTTGTTTTTCGTCAATAGCCCGCAAGAGCTTACTCTGCACAGCCAAAGGAATATCCCCAATCTCATCCAGGAAAAGTATGCCACCATCAGCATCTTCAAAGAGTCCCTTGTGATGGTGATCTGCGCCAGTAAATGCTCCCTTGCAATAGCCGAAAAGTTCAGACTCCACTAAGTGCTCAGGTAGATTCGCGCAGTTGAGTTCCAGAAACGGCTTGTTGGACCGTGCTGATAGCCGATGAATCTCACGTGCGGCATGGGTCTTACCGGTTCCTGTTTCACCGGTTATCAGGATGTTGAAGGGACGTCGGGCTACACGATTTATTTCAGCAAGTAACGTTTGCGTGTATCGGCTGGTCTGGTCTGCAAAGAAACCTCGCCTATCCCAATTCGTGTTCTCAGTATTAGCTGTCTGAGTTTGCGAGTGAAGAGTTCGTCGTTCGATCTTTCGCCCGAGCGACCCTGATGAGACGGTGTGCTCGCGCGACTCTTCTGCATCACTGGATTCTGGCGATTTCATATACGGTTTATCTGACAGCAGATCCTCTATTGGTCTACAGATCGGTACCGATGGACATCACGCCTTATTAGCCGATGTAATCACGGCTATTGCTCAACTGTGTGCGCGCATCAGTAACAATTGAAGGGAGAGGGATGTCGTTAGACTCAGCGACAGAGGCTCCTTAGACGCCGCCAAACGAAATTCAGTTTCTTAAAGAACTCAAAATTTCTTAGATATCGCTCAAAATGTGGACGTCCTTTTGAAATAGAGGAGTTTGTTAACTCAGGTCGCGAATTTTGCTGAGATCAAAATTCGTAATCAATAGTCGCTAACGCGACTATTTAGCAGCGAACGCTGCGGCACTTGAAACGCAATTTTTTCGGGTCGCCGGCGAGAGAAGATCAAAGACGACAATTACACCATTTGCAAACAAACGGCTTGTGAAAATGTGTTTGATTACTTCAACGAGGTGATCCAGAGATTGATGATGAAAAGGACTGTAACCTGAACGTGGAAGTGGGCTACCTATGAGGCTCTTCCGGAGTAGTCCTGCGCATAATGGATTTGCGGCGCTTTCTTTTTGGTCGTCGAGCTCCTGCGAGTGTACTTTGCCGACCGTCGAGGATCTTTGATAGCCCCTGATGAGTGAGTCCTAAGTCTCGCGCGGCGGCGGTTACACTTCCTTTGCGCCGTTCCAATGCTCGTGCGATGAGCCGCGCCTCGAAATGATTGACCTCTTCCTCCAAACTTCCGCCTATCAGCTCTTCCTCAACGCTGTGCAACGTCTCGAGTTTGTCCAGGACTACGTGACCGCATAGCCGCAAACTTTCTTGATCCGACTGGCTTGCGCGATCCAGTACATACTGATCTGCCTTGCGGTAGGAGGCCAGCAGTTCAGCTTTGGAAAGCATGCCCCCAATCTCTTCAATCAACCTCAGTTGAGCCACGGCAGCTAAGTGAGAATCACCAGCCGCTGCCGCGACCTCTGAAGCTCGATTGAACGCCTCCCGAGCGCTGTCGTACTTTCCGCCTCCCGCAAAGATGCTGCCCTCAGTCGTTAGCGCCTCAGCAAGTAACGAAGAATCCTCGCCCTTTTCAAAACTTGTGATCGCAGCGAATATGGCCCGTTCCGCCTCGGCGAACCTCTTTTCAGCAAGAAAGACTCGTGCGCGTGTATCGTTGACCTGGGCCACCATGCGCGAGTCCTTCAGTGAGACAAAGATCTCCCGCGCTTTGTCGAGATGAGTCAGTGCCTCAGCTGTTCTCCCCAAGAGTAGAAGAATAAATCCGATGTTATTTTCTACGCCTGCCAAGTATCGAACATGACCGGCGTTAGCAAAGTGCATGCTTGCCGCGCTGTATTCGATTAAGGCATGGTCCAGATTCTCTGTCCCGCCAAGTTTTTTGTATGCAAGTCCACGTTGCCCGTGATAACGACCGTGACTCGCATCATCTGCAACCTCCGAGAGAAACAGAGCGGCGTCATTGAGCAGGGTGAGAGCCTCCGTATAACGACCGGAAGAAATCTCGACGGTCGAGGCGTTAGTAAGCGTGCGCAGCTTTGTTTCCGCCGTTTGTGCTGTCTCAAGAGCTTGTCGAAACAGCGCACGTCCCTCATCCTGCGCTCCTGAGCGCCAGTAACACAGTGCCAAGTCTCCCATTGTCTCGGCACGTTTATCCTGCTCGCCCAACGACTCGAACAGGGTAATACTCTCAGTGAGTAGATCGCGCGCAAACTCCTGCGCCCCCGGAATTTGGTTTGCGCTGCCAAGCCATCCAGATAAGGCCCCAACTCTCCACAACACCTCCGCCTGCGTGTCTACGGAAAGCTGAGCCATCCTCGGGCGATACCCGATCTTGCTCCATAGTACTCGTAATGCGAAACGAGCACCCTCATAATCACCAGCTCGCTCAAGCTTATAGGCATCTTTGCACGCTCGTCTCGCCTGCCAGTCGCGCGCTTGGCGCCTTTCTTTAGGTGTATTCGTCAGCTCCATTAGCAGCGTTCGTCGCTATGAGTCGCACCTGCAACTAATGATGATATGATTTTTACGATCAACGATTTCGCGTCGGTGAGTAGCGCACTGCCTCACTCCAAATAGGAATCTAAAACAATGAACAGCATTCGACGTTTTTCGTGGGAGCCATAGTACTGATCTCAAGCTCAATGCTTGTGTTGGGAGGAGATATTCAGGGTCCGGGTAAAAGCGATCCGGATCCGATGACAGCTGTGTCCAACTTAACAACCGCGTCGACAACCGATGGCGCGACACAGCCGACATCGACTGAAGAACTTCAGATTGTATGCCAGGACGCCACCACAATCTCTGTGGAGATTCTGCTCACAATCTTTTAAACGCTCTGGGCTAAAGTTAGTTGCCCTTGATGGCGCTGGTGCGGTGGGCGGCTATAGGTCGCAATGTGCGCTGAGTAAGGGCATTCAAATCGTACTCTAATTCCCTGGTTGTGACAACGAATAAACCTTAAGACGGCACTATGGGAACTATGCCTCACATGATCCACAATCCGATCCTCTTACTCTCGTCTGCGAATAAGTTTTGGACCAACGCGTCTTTGCGCCATTAGTGAAAACCGGATGTCGATCCGCCCAAAATAGTCGAACCGCATTCCCGAACCAAACGCTGCTACTTCGCAGCGTTGGTTGCTACATGCAATAAGTTACATCATTTCTTGCAACTACAATTATTTACTTCCGTTCCAAACAAATAGTGCTTCACTGTCTTCTCAACGTTTGAGAGGTTTAGCTTGACCATCCGTTATTGCTCCCTATAATCCGCCTCTCGTATTCAACTACTCGATACGCGTGTGACTCAATTCTCATGTCTATAAAAGAACCTTTATTAGTTCGATTTTTATGCTGGACCAATCTGAAGTGCGTTATTGGCGAACAGAGGCACGGAACGATAGGGAATTCTCTACACACAACATGACGCGATGGTCGCTGAAGTAGTCAGTACGCGCGAGCGTAAAAATGATCTTTGAAAACTAGACTAGGGACGATGGAGCCGGTGACGAACCTACATCTTTCAGCAGAGCCACTCGTGCAGGTGGGTCGCGAATGGCTCTGCCCTTAACTTTCTTGTTTGCAACTGCGTCACAGGCATCCAAATCTTGGGGGTTTGAGATCCGGGTCTTGAACCTCCAGAAGTGGCCTTGGTGAGGGGGCCACACAGTTCGCGGAAGCGTCACCTGCCCAGAAGCGCTTCCGCGGACTCCAATAACAACCAAAACGTAACGAGCCATCGGCAAGCGGCGGCAAACAAACATCTCAATCAATAACTTCGCTGAAAGATCCTTCGAGAAGGAATGTGACTTGCACCCAGGCGGAATCCATTAGCATTGCGGTGCAAATGTAAATCGCGATTAGGTCTATCGGGGACAATCTTGCTACTAACTTTTTCTTGCTAGACCGCGAATTCTCCCAGGGGGCTAATGAGCCACTCGCGAATGTGAGCAGCCCGGACATGCGCTGTCGCGAGTGGCTCGCGGGGCGATATTAATTCTCGCTAAGGGTAGAAACAACAAGTCCTCCTCATGGCTATTGGCCCCGACTAACTTTGACAATAATGCGGCACTGGAAGATGCACGAACCGGCATCTTCCAGAACCAGAGCCACTTGCTTGAGAGGGGGTTGCAAGTGGCTCTGCTAATAACTCACCTATTGCGAGGATCAGACTTACCACTATCCGACTGATCGAGTCGAATGTGACATCCCACACCGAGTCCCTCACTCTTGATTGGCCTTGGCGCCTATTCAAACACTTTGCTTCCTTTCAAATTCGACAACGAGTTCGGAGGCGCACGCCGAAGGCAAATGTGGGTGTTGCCTGTGTGCGTTCCGTGGCGAGAGAGCGGTAGTTCGGCTTGACAATCGGCTACCGCTCTTTCGGGGTACTTCCCAACAATTGCCGTCAATCAGAGTGAACGTCTTAGGCTGCATAACTGAACACAAATGCGAGATCACTCTAGAGCGGGGACAGTACAGGAATGGTGAGACGCAAGCACGTAACATCAGTAAGGCGTAAGAACGCTCACGCTCGATCAGTTAACAGCAAAAACTCGCGCGGCACATCCCGACCACTCTTCCATGTAAGTACGATTGGTCGTGTTCTGTCACCGATTACTCCGAGCGGTATTGATCGCAAAAACCTGTCTCGGGCGGTCAAGGTAGTTGTGACAGAAATCGTCAAACAATCTAAATTTTCATTTTGTTGATTAAGAAAGCGCAGCGTCGCAATAGGGGCGAAGGTACTCACGACCAATGGGATCAAAGCCACAACACAGGCCCAAACAACTCAGTAACAAGCTGCTTCAGATCAGAAAAGCTTTGGGACTGTCGCAGTCGGAAATGCTGCGGCGTTTAGGTCTGGAGCATTCCTTTTCGGCCGCCAGGATCTCCGAGTGGGAGACCGCTACAAGAGAACCGTCCCTTTGGGTCTTGTTGGTCTATGGTCGCGTAGCGCGCATCCATCTCGAAATCCTTATCGATGATGAAGCCGCTCTCCCCCAAAAACTCCCCGGCAATTTCAACTTTGCTCGTTATAAATAGACCTGATTCCTTTTCAGCGCGAAGCAGAAACTTAAATGGGTAATCGTCGTCGTCGTCCAAAACTATTGCACGCAAAACTTCTCGCGATTAGAGAGTTTTTGAGTGTCGGCCAAGCTGACATGGCAAGCAAGCTTCAATCCGAGATCCTGTCTCACTCTCGTCGTCAGTATCAAATCGAGCCCGCTCGTGTTTCGGAATGCGAGAAAGGGAAACGTGAACCAAATCTCTTTGTCATGATTGCCTATGTGCGCTTAGGACAGGTACACATGGAATACCTTGTAGATGATGATATTACCGAAGACAACTTTCACACGCTGCTTGGCAAAAAGTTTTCTGGTCTGACGTTGTCACAATCCCCTGAAAGACAAAGACGGAACAAGCCAGCCACTCTCATAAGTGGAACACGGTGACCTCAAAGCATGCGATCAAGGATGAGACCCACGCGCGCACTTCGCTTTGTACTCGCATCCGAAGGCACCAACAGTTGATGATGAGGCCGGACATGTGAAGTACGAAGAACAGACTAAAGAGTGGGACACCGTAATCGGATGAGGTCTTGGTTGCGCGATGATCATCCGCGCAACGCTGCGATGATTCCGATGATGGTGCCGCCAAGTCCGGTGAGAGCGGTGATGACTCTGATCCAAAACTCCCAATTCTTTTTCTGCTGCTCTCGAATGCTGGCTCTAAGTTTCGCTTGACCTCTTGGAGTAAGCCAGTACGTTATGTCCTCGGGTGAGAGTCCGGACGCGCTATCGTCAGCCCATGAAGCCGCATCTGTCGGTTCTTCGACGCCATATTTTCGCGCTAATCGCCGCAACACTTCTGTCTCGAAGAGATCGATTTCGTGTTCCCAGGCGCGTACCGTGCGCCTGGCCATAAGGAACTCTTGCGACGCTTCATCAAAATCTGGCTCACCCCATTTTACGTGTGGCTCTTCAAGCTTACGTGCGTCCGCCAGCAACTTGTGGAGTTGGCGGCGTCTTCGCCTCTCATCGAACATGGTCCTATCGTGCATGCGATCGAACGAAACCCGCAAGGACTGGAGTTAGGGTTTGTGGTCATGGGAAGTAGAAAACTATAAGAGCAAGAATTGTGGCAGCAATGTAGCTACATCAACTAGCTACGGGAAAATACATCAACTAATCGTGGTTTAGAGCGGTATTAAACGAGACATTTTGAGTCAAATTAGCCCCGCTTGACATAGCCAAAAAACGGCGGAATTTTGAGGCAAGACCTATTTATGAGGCAAAGCCATAGCGCATTGGAATGTATTGATGAAGTCAATGACGCGGCCGCTGAGCGGCGTAAAGGTGAATGGGCGGAATGCTGAGCGGAATAGCAAAGTGAGGTCTTGATAGTGCTAAAAACCGAAAGGCCGGTTTGGACCGGCCTCTCAAAGTTGGGCGAAAGCATTCAGCTTTCCGTGGTTACTGTCCTCACCCCAGCAACCATAACCCTATTACGAGGCATTGTACGGATATGAAGAACTCTGTCAATGCAACAAGTCTTACATCCCTTAATGAGAACGGATTTTAGAGAGTCATTATTTTTTCTTTGGTCCAAAGATGCGTGGAAGATGCGTGGATCACCTAGTGATACGAAGCAGGACGTAAGCTACTTTCAACGGCTGAAACGTCGGTAAATACTGCTTAGTATCGTTTGGTAGCACTAGGTACTACGGCGCACTGAGGATTTTAAGTCCGCGGCGTCTGCCGTTCCGCCACTTGGGCAATGGTTCGATGAGGCAAAGATAAGGGACTCGTCTGTCGGGCCTTTCGCGCAAGGGAGTGAGTTTTCTTTCGGTGGTCCAACTCTTCAGAATCAAGCTGACGCTTGAAAGCACAACGCAAAGTATGTTCGCGTCAAGGGCATCGAAGAGATTGAGGACTACCAGCCACCGACAGAGGAACGTGCGCTCGCCGTTAGGAACGCGACGAAGCTCGCGCCGCTCTGCAACTATCCGGGCAACGGCTTCCTCGAAATGACAAAGGCCGAATGGAAACGCATCCACACGGACTACAAAGGCACGCACGACGTAGAGGCCACAGAGACTACCGGACGGCATCGCGTTCGCTTCACTATCCGGCAGTCAAAATGGATTTCGGTTTTCGTGACCGACGAGAAGCGAAAAGAAGCCCCGATGTTTTCCGGCGTGCCGGCGCAGAAACCGGACTTACCGGTCGAGTGCACGATGCCGGAATCGGTCTATAAAGAGCCGGAGACTCAAGCCCAAGGCGCACCGTTTGAAGCCATGAGACAATCGCTCGACGCCGGAGTGAAGGTAGTTAGTGCTCCTCAGCTCTTCGCCACCTCCTCCAAAGTCGCGCGACGTATGGCCGATCTCGCCGGTCCACTTGCAGGCAAACGCGTATTGGAACCACAGGCAGGCACGGGCAAGCTCGTCGAGGCAATCTTCAACGAAGCGACCGGAGCCGACTGCGTGAGAGTAGTCGCCGTGGAGATCAACTACTCGCTGGTCGAAGGCTTGAAGACACTCCGAAATCTCACGCTGTACGCTAACGAGGTAAACTTCGAGATTCATCAGGGAGACTTCCTGCAATGTAATGGCGACTTGGGCTTGTTCGACGCTATTGTGATGAATCCGCCCTTCGTCAACGGCGTCGACATCAAACACATCACGCACGCCATCGGTTTCCTCAAGCCGGGCGGACGACTGGTTTCCCTCTGCGCTAACGGTCACCGTCAACGCGAACAACTAAAGCCCCTGGCTGACTACTGGGAAGATCTGCCACCCGGCTCATTCAGTGATCAGGGGACGAATGTAAACGTTGCTCTCCTGGTGATTAAAGCAGCTACCCAACCCGGCAAACCTCCCGAAGCAGGTTGGTTGTTCTAAACTGCTACCCCTTTCTCAAAAACGGCGCAAGAAATCCGACCGCACAGTTTCTGTCGCCGCCAAAATACTGGCGGTTCCACAAATATGTCCCGCATATACTCCCACTTCACGCCTTTCCGCCTGATCGATTCGCCTGACAAACCAACGCTTATCTCTATGACTGTTTCACCACCTCCATCCCAGATGGGACCTATATGCACTTTGAGTTACTCAATCACCCAACGCATTCAACTGGACCCAACCTAGTTCACGGCTGCCCAACGCAAACCGCTAAGATTTGACCCAGCTCTACCCATTAAACCCTCCTCACGCTTACTGTTTTTAACCTCTTCTTTCGTCCGCTATTCTGTCGCTGCGCCAAAATTCTGTCCTTTTCCAGCAAATGCGCGCCGTGTCGCTCGGTTTACATCTCTTCACTCGAATTTGTTTTTCATCCAGCTTTTATAGGTTCATCAAGCCACTTTACCCTCACTTCCACCTTCACCAACCCGCACAGCGGCACATCCCTTGTTAAGTACTATGCGCCGCTCAACAACGGCAAAGTTGGCAATCAGCCGGACCTGATACTGACGGGAGCAAAATAGGATGAACACCCCAACTCAAAATCTTTCATCGTCACCACCAAAACCCCTAACCCTCTTTGAACCCAAGAATGCACACGAAGAAGTCACCGCAAAAGTTGTTCGCATGATGCTCAAGTACGAAATACTCCGATTCCAAATCGAAAAGAACCTAATCGATCTTAACGCCAACCAACGCGCGGAAAAGCGCCAAGAAGCCATACAACTTCGCATCGACGGTTTCCGCACTCAACGTGAATCGGGAGATAAAGGAATGCCTTTTTCTTACGATGACGAGCTGCTGCGCCGCGGAGCAAGCCGGATCGCGTACCTACTGCTTCGAGATGCTACGGAGGAGGCGAAGCGAATTGAAGAGGACGTTGTGGCTATCTCCGTAAACAAAGCTCTTTATGGAATGGACGACGATCTCATTACATTCGCAACTGCCGCCTGAGGACACAAGGCACTGTTTCTGACTCAGAAGATTATTGGAAATCAGACGACCACAGGGAGCCGTTATGAACCCCTCTACCGCCAAAATAACCGTACACGAAAAATCCGACGCCGAGCTAATCCAGGAATTCTGTCAAAGCCTCCAAAACTGCAAGATCATCGACGACGCTTTCACTACTATTACATCCCTCTTCGAATCACTCGAAGTCACGATCGAACGGATCACCCTCTTTCGAGACGGCGAGACGTCAGAAGTAATCCTCAACGAGAACGCTTCTGGAATCCGGCGTGAATTTAAATCTCAACTCCAAAACACACACCTAACGATAGTCTGCATCAACAGCTTTACCCCTAACCTAAACTCACTTCTTCAATCACTCGTCACCTCGGCAACAGCCACACTTCAAAACTTAATCTCACCCCCACAGTCCCCACACGTTCCAACTTCACGAATGATCGGTGACAGCCCACGAATGCTCGACCTCTCGATTGAGATCGCCCGCGCTGCACGCTCAGATCACAGTGTTCTCATCAAAGGCGAATCCGGCACCGGTAAGACTACAGCCGCACTAATGGTTCACGAACAAAGCCCGAGATCCAGCAAACCCTTCGTCGACATTAACTGCGCCGCCTTGCCGGAACCACTACTCGAAAGCGAACTCTTCGGATACGAAAAAGGCGCCTTCACCGGCGCCGCAGGAACAAAGAAAGGTTTGTTTGAAATCGCCGATGGCGGAACCCTGTTCCTCGATGAAATCGGAGAGATGAGACCCGAGCTTCAAGCAAAGCTGCTCACCGCAATCGAAGGCAAAAAAATACGGCGACTAGGCAGCACTAAGGATGTCCCATGCGACGTCCGCATAATCACCGCTTCGTCACGCAACATTCGAACAATGACTCACGCAGGCACGTTCCGCGAGGATCTGTACTACCGCATCGCCATACTCGAAATCTCAATTCCACCATTGAGAGAACATGATACAGACATCCCTGCACTGGTCCACCACCGACTGTGCATCGAACAACAACTTAATGGACGCAGTACCCCCTATCAGATCGAGCCCCTTGCGCTCCAGGCTTTAAGTCTCTACGACTGGCCCGGAAACATCAGAGAGCTTCAAAACATCGTGTCGCGTTTAGCCACGCGCATAAATAGCGATGAACCTATTACACAAGAAAACGTATTGTCCCAAATACCTCAACAAGCAATCGAATCGGGATCTCTTCTTCTCCCGGCCGCCGCCCGTATAGGTGAAGACCTAAACCTATTGTCCCAATTATCTGCAATCCAATCTGGATCTGTTGTTCTGCCCGCTGCCGCCCGTATTATCAACCCAGGTGAAGACCTTTACGCTTTCGTGGCACGGATTCAGCTACTCGCCATTAACTCGACGATAACTGCAACTGGCAATTACCCCAACGCAGCCTCTCGACTCGGTTACGGTCGCACAGCACTCATTTCACTAAGGACCAAACTTCAGAAAGGAAAATACCGCCGAACCAAACAAAAGGAGTTAACCCGAAACCCCAATCAACCATCATTACCCGTCGATTAATCACCATTGCATATCCCACACATACTTTTCACTGTAGCACTCCAAGGACTATGCACATGGCAAACTCAATCTCAATCGACACCGTTGACGAAACTCAAATCATTACCGCAGAGATCTGGCAATCAGCATCGTCCGCTGACATCATGCTTACGATGCTTTTGGAATCCCGGCTATTCCAGACCCCCAACCATCACACCCCACAGATCTACCTATTCGCTGCCTCTTGTGCGCGAAGAGTAAACCACCTACTTCAAGACCCAAGAAGCCATGAAGCAATTCGCGCTGCCGAACTGTTCGCCACTAACGCCACCACGAGCCAACACTTATTGCACTCGCATCTATCTGCTCAAACCGCCGCCTTTGACCTCGCAACCACGTATAACAGTCACTCACTCATATCGACATACCAACCAAACGACGACGACCAACGCTCCATTCCTCAAATAACACTTCTCGGTGGAGCACTAATACACGCGGCCGCGACCGCGTCAATGGCCTGCTGCCCCTCGGATATCTTAATTCCACTGCGAGCCGCAGAAGCTTCCGCTCGCTATGCAATCAACGCTCTCTATTACGAACAACTTAGTAATGACACTGACTCAACGCTAATCTCCCAGCTAATCGAAGAGGAACAACACCGCCAATCTCAGGCTCTACGCATCTTTCTTGGTAATCCCTTTGATTCAAAACGCTGGCCCCCGTTCACCATCCACAACATGCAGATCGAAAATCAGGTAACACCATGTACGACAGAGCGATAATTCCTTCAAAGCACAACTCAGTGACGGCCTCATCCGACGATTTAGGGGAGTACGGGTCTATATTTGCGCCGGACTCCGATCGCGAAATACCGGAACCTCCTAATCTCTACAGCGAAACCACACTTCCCGAAATCGCAGACAACTCAAACGCCGCAAGGCTCAAATAACACGCCCCTCACAACCTCTTTCCCAAAAAGTTTCACCTTCTCACAACTCTACCGGCTTGTTCGTAACCGCCCGGCATTCGCCTAGCGGCCCACCCAAATACAAGCGGACGGCAGATCGCTTGATCTTTAGACCTCGATAACCGTCTCACACTCGCAAAAGGATTCATCGTAATGACCCAACCAAAACGTGAGCGTCATTATCGCTGTCCTATCTGCTATTGGCTTTGTGACTGGAGCGAAAAGATGTTTGCCGCTTGTCTTTGCGCGATACGCAAAGCAGCAGCTAACGGTGATGAATCCGCGCAGAAATACTTAGCTCAGTACAACGACGAGTACTACTCCCAATGACTGCCATTTTGAAACGCTCGCGCGGCGCCACCGTTGACGCCATCGACTTCTACTGCGGATTTGGCGGTTCGGCCCAAGGCATAAGAGCCGCTGGGGCGGACATAAAGGCAGCAGCGAACCATTCGGCTCTCGCTATTGCATGCCACCAAGAAAATTTCCCCGACGTTACTCACTATCGTGCCGATCTAGTCGATCCCGATAGTGCCGACTACATGGACCCCGCCGATCTGCCGGCTGCTCGGTATGCCTGGTTCTCACCAGGGTGTCAACATCACTCTCCAGCAAACGCTAAAAAGATATATCAACGAGGGCGCCAATCAACGCTCTTCGAGCAGGACGACTTCGACGAGGCGGCTTACGCGAATAGCGAACGCAGCCGAGTAACAATGTCATGCGTACTCCGCTACGCTGACAGGCACAAACCAGAAATCCTGGTAGTAGAAAACGTAGTCGAAGTCACCCACTGGGGACCCGGTCGCGACGGTTCAACCTTCGCCTGGTGGAAACGCACACTCGAAAACATCGGCTACGAAATCGAGTGCGTCTTCCTAAACAGCCAATTCTTCCCCCCCTGTCCGCAAAGTCGTGATCGTGTGTATATCGTGGCCTGGAAACGTGGTAACGCTCGGCCCAACCTTGACTATCGGCCCCTCGCCTATTGTTGTGGAGTTGCTGTGGCCACCGCTGCACACCGCGACGGAAAGTCATGCGATTGATTACGCTTTGCCTTCTATTGTGAGTGCCAGTTTGGCTGTTATCTTCTCAAGCTTCGCGAGGTATTCGCTCTGCCTACTCGCGTCGTACCAAAAAAATGAGGCTGGACGGGTCATGTCCGGAAGAAGATCAGCGATCTGTTCGAGGATTGCCTGCAAGACCGCAGATGAGTTTTCGGCTTTTAACGTATTCAGGTACGCCTTAGGCTTCTCAGACTCTTCTGCTTTGATAGTGGTGCGCCAAACCCGGAATTTCCTGGGGGTAGCTCCGTCGATTGGATTACTCACCATGCTACGGCCCACCGGGATGTCCTCGAGAGCTTTTTCCCAAGCCCTGTAATGCGCTTCCTTTTCGCGCTCACGCTCGTCTTCTTTCAGAGATTGATCTACAAAAGTGAGTAAAGAGATAAAAGCGCGATTGCTGTAAAGGATTTGACCCCGGGCATCTGTCGTTACCGTAAAGGCGGCTCTGCTTAGAAGCCGCTCCGCCAACTCGAGCAAACGGTTGCCAATATTCTCAGCCGCCGCTTGAGCTTCACTGTCTGTTTTCAACTGCTGGTCCGCTGGAACTACAAGAAGCCGTGAGGCTTCACCACGAATAGCGGTGACGCAATCCTCGATAGTGAGAGTAGGACTATCTCCGGCCACCCCTTCAGGCTGAGTCTTGTCCGCAGGTCTAGTTGACTCGGCCAACGCGTATTCAAGAACTACTTTGTCGAGTGGCCTAAGCTCGATTTCCCGACTTGAACCCGCCGTCGGCACAATTCGTCCGCTGGCAAACTCGCGCAGACGTTGTAAAGTATTTTCAGCATGGGCCAGTGGGAGCCCAAACGCTTCGCTGATTTGCTTCGATTTAAGATGGTCCAGTAGTTCGTTGGCCTGTTTTTCTTCGTTCAAGGTAACGGTCTCTGGTAACGTATCGAGGTCACGTGCGTTCGTCAGTTCCTGAACGACGCTGAGCAGTTGGGCATCTTCGAACGAGTTGACTGCCAGAGAAGAGAGCCGCAATTTACGGCTTTTGGACTTTCGCTTTTTTCCTTCGCTCACGAACTCTCCAACACGTAGCACGGGAGCCTTTGGCGCATGTGACTGAAGTACGGTGGTCGCCCGATTCAGAACTCTTTCTGCGAAGACCCGATCAATATATCTGCTCGATCCAATGAGCGGTTGATCGAGATCGTGCGTGCGAGGTTGGTCTTCCAGATCTCGCCAGGCCGTCCAAGGAGAGTTGACCACCAAATTTTCAAGGACAAGATCTGTGAGACTTTCCTCAGGAATCGTTTCAGGGAAGGTCATCGAATGTTGCGTTACCAGTTTCAGCCCTTTTATCAGAAGTGGCGGCAGAGGGAAGGGTTCTGGTGAGGGCTGGTTCATATCAAGCTTCAAGGCGCGGACGTCAGGATGGTCACCAATCTCATGTAGAAAAGTCATTAGATGGGCCAACAACTCTTTTGACTCGTGGTCATCGGGGTGCTCTTCGAGTTGTGAGCGTAGGGCATAAGCTGCCAACACTCCGAGCCAGGGATTCGTGAATTTCGCGTTTAATAACAGAGACAGGTTGTTTTGATTTACGAGCTGTTTGATCCTTCCACCGTAACGCATATTGTCAACGACGGCTTCAGCGGCGATCTCAGTCTCATCGTCAGATTGGAATCCTCTTCCCATGTGGGCCATGTAGACTGCCTGCGTGCGCAAGGAAGGTGTGGCTTTCGCGTATAGAAAGATTTGAGTTTCCCAGCCTCGACACAGATAGAATGGCTGTTGGCGCAAACGAACACCGGCGCGCCCTCGGCGCAAAACGTAGTATCCCGGTTTTAAGTCAGCACAGAACGCAAACCATCCGTAATGTTCATCGAACTGCACTCCTTCTGAAAGATCCGTAATGAGCTCGCCCGTCGGGCTGAGTAGACGCAGTCCTTCAGCAAAACGAGTATATTTTTTCGGCTCGTTTGTGCGGACAAACAGAAAAAGACGACTGGTTCGTTGATGCCCTCCGGGTGAATTGGCCCAAGTCACTTCACGACTCCATTTATACGCCGCTTCCATATGCCATTCCCGGGATGACGCCGTACCTTTTAATGGAGCAGCCGAAACGAAATGAAGTTTTTTCCAACTCTCTTTTTTGATAGTGGTTCTTTGATTGAACTGAACCAGCACAAACTGGCTCTCGGATTCACCCTCCAGAGATACATCTACTTGATAGATGCCTTCAGCCAACTTGATTTCAGCATAGTAAGCACCGTCATGTTCGGGTGACGCTTTCAGATCGAGTGAACCAGTAACTAACTGAAGCAGATTATCAAGAATGTTGACGTCCGCAGACCAATGAGGAACCTCAACAATTAGAGTACCAGAAAGCAATGAGAGCGATGAGACTTTGACTGTTGATAGAACTATCTCCTGGCCAGGCAAAAGCATTTCCGGCAGTTGTAGTAACTTGGGACCGGTTACCAAGTCGCGCACGCGCGCGCGCACATAGTCGCTGAGACTAACAGCGGTAATTGGGTGTTCGGGGATACCCTCTATTTCCTTCACACTGGAACTCGACGCCGCGCCACCCTGGAGGCCTTCCAATACAGCCTTCGTAAGCAGGCCAAAATTTGAGCCTGGCGAAACGTCAGCCGGACGACAGCTCACATCTCTGGGCGACGTCATAAGTATGAATTCCTTTACCGAGGCGCGGGGAGTTTGGAGCGGTATGAATAAATCGTGACCAACGGTAATAACGGGGGAGTTGGTCGTTATGAATGCGCAATCAAGAACATAGACAATTTCTTCGAAGAGACCACTTTGAGAAAAGACCTGGCGGAGCTGACTAAGACTAATACTTGCGGATAACCGGTCGACAGAAGCATCAGCCATTAAAAGCAGCACATCATCCAGGGAAGATCCACATGCCTGACCGGCAAAGTAAAAGTAAAGGCGCCCGCCCGGCTTTTCCGGGCTACCAATTAGCAACATGCTTAGCAAGGCGTCGACATCATACAGATTGGGCTTGGCATTAAATGGAATACGCGGAAGGTCGGACGGTGAAACCAAAGTATGAACGTGGCTCTCTGTTACGCCAGCGCCCTCGGGCGAAAGCAGCCAATCTCTAAACACAAATGCACAATTCGCAGCACTATCAATACCCATTGAGATATTGGGCAGGTGGGTATAACGATCTATGCCAATGACGATAGCGAAATGTTCTTTATTGTCTTTCACTGAAAAGTCACCTCATAGGGATTGGGCACTTGATCCAAATGTTTGAGTATCAAAGGTTCGCTCTCAATCACACCATCACTCGAGTGAACCAGCGCGTACCAGCGATTTTTTATAAGGTAGACTCTCCATGGATTTTGCTTCGTGAGACCGGCCGCTGGCGTTCTCTCGATCACTATGTTGTGGTTATCCTTGAGAATCAGATCACCAGAATACTGTGGGGCCACGCTGATCAAGGCTTCGACTTTTTCAAGCTTGCTTTCAGGGATAGTGCTGAAGATTATTTCCATCCCCGGATTGGGATGATAGACCTCCGGCGTCTGTCGTAGTTTTGGATCCGATCCTATTTTAGTGATTCGTTTAGTAACGTAATTCAACAGCGACGACGCTGTGAACCGTCCGAGGCCATCGGCAGCATCCGGCTTTTCCAAACCCTCCAAAATAGCTTCTGTCAGAACGCCGTGAGGTTTATCAGTATCGACTACCGGTTTTTGGAATGCCTTAGCTCCGTAGGCAGCAGCCATCACGACAAAGTCGCGGACCGAAACGCCGCCGTGCTTACCTTCATATCCTGGGGTGATGCCCGGTCCGCCCGTATCAGCATGTACAAGCGGATCACGGCAGCAATCCAGAATGAAAATGACCTCGTCAAAGGCTTCGGTCTTCCGGAAAAAGAGTCGGTACGGACGCAAACCAATGTTGTACATGTTAGCCAGGCGATCAGGATCGGATGCGTTGGCCATCAACATTCCGACATCGTCGAACTCGGGGCCAAAACCATGTCCGGCAAAGTAGAAATACAGACGTTTGGCACCGAGTCGTTCGGCTTTCGCTAAACCGATTCGAGTGAGGGCACGATCAATTTGATATGCTACGGGTCGCGCTTCTAACGGATCTGACGGCAGGGGTGGTGGAGAAAGAATCAACTGAACATTTTCCTCAGGCAGGCCCCCGCCATCATCTCTCTCAAGCCATTGTGCGAATAGCCGGGCATCATCCACTGATCCACGAAGACGATGAAGTTGAGAATACGTGTCGATTCCTATAACAATCGCGTGATGGTCAGGATTTCGCGCCATGACTCTGCTTCGTTCTCCCTTCTGTGATGTAGACTTGCTTGCCGCTACACAACCTTGATCTTAATCAGACGTTCTGGATGGTCGAGAAAGACACGACATCGCTCGTCGCTATGCAAATCCCCCGATCCAGGTTTCCCATCGCTATCCCTGTCGATCCAAACTCGCAAGGCATATTCAAATTTGGGTGTGATTTTTTCTGGAATAACCCGAACCGTGAACGGAACCTCAGTGACGACATTACCAGGTTCGTGTATGACTCCTTCGATGATCGTTTCCGCCAGTATGTAGGCGGGCGCATCAACTCCCCTGAGTCCCTCAAGACCGATGTGCGCCGACGCGCCATGTAAGGCAGGAGTTGCAGCCGGAATGATTATCTGTCCTGAAATCACAAGCTCGCCTTCGGCATTTCTTTCTCCCATCTCTTTACACGCAAAGGGACAGTCAAGCAGGCCATTTGAGTTTTGGATACATCATTTTAACGGCGATGATGTCGCCCTTGCTGAGGCCATTCCGTTGTCCAATTGGGACTCCACCGGCAGCTCTGATCGTCGGTTGACCATTGACGCTGAACGCAGTGGGTGGATAGTGCATGATGGACTCGTAATCGTAATTGCCCAGGTCCTCAGCGTCCTGCACATGTTTATCAAAATTGTGCTTCTGGGAAGGAATGATGTTCTCCGAAATGATTTCGATGAAATGGTCTCGGTCACTTCTGCTCTGTTCATGCCAGAGGCCAAGGGCATGTCCGATTTCGTGTATAGCCGCTCCGACGCTACAGCCCGTACCAAGTGAAATCTCCTGCTCACCGCCACGCCTTCCCACTTGTGACCAGCAACCATTGAGTCGCTTGAACGAAAGGTAATCTTTTGCCTCGCCTTCCTCGAAGCGAAACACAGTCTTCTCCTCCCAATGAGCTATAGCAGCTTCCACTCGTGGCCGTAGCACTTCTTCTGTGACAAAGTGAATCGGAATTGACCAACGAAACTCATCTCCGATGATCCCAATGCCGAGTGGGTCGGGATCATTTTGTCCGCGAACCTCTTCGGTCTTTCCGAGAGCGATGTCTCCCTCGTAAATAGCGAGGCCCTCGAGGTCGGCAAATTTCACATCCACATTCTGTCGTTTATAGAACCTACGCTGCATCTGCAAAGTAGTAATTTCTATTTGTTCGCCTGAACGAAACATTTCTGCCGGCAGATCGAATTGTTCGATGTTTGCCTCAGCAGGAGCGTCATTGGAAGGGTTTTGAGACATTGCAGAACCTCTTTGGTCTGCTGACAGACGGTCAGCTGACGATTAGGCATTGAGCGTTAAAAATAGAGAAATAACAGAATCGAAGGCTGAATTAAGCGAGTGCCAGGGAGCAGGCTCGTGAGAATGCAGCCTTTTGTCTGAGCGCCGCGAACAATAAGCTCGCCGAACGGAAAAGTCAACCTTTAGGAGTAATCATATTCCGGAATCGTGAGAGGGAGAATTTTCCCTTTGAGGAAAATTTCAAGTTATGCCGGAAAACTGTAGGAAAATTTCACGTTATGCTGGACAAAAATTTCATTTAATGCCGGAACTGTCCTCGTAAGTTATTGATTCCACTAATAGGCCGATTTCACTTTATGCCGGAACCCACAAGGCGAAACTTGCACCATTCAACGCAGGCTGACCGCTAATACCCTCTTAGTTGGACCAAGGGCATAGTATATCCATTCGTCGGCATATTAACGACATGAGTTGGTAACGATAGTTCTTGTCCCAAAAATGTCCCAAAAGGGCGTGCAAATGGGGCATGAAAATGCAAACAGTGCAAGGTATGCAATGGCAAAAACCTTAGGAAAAATGGTAAAGTGTTGATAGACAAGGACCCCTGGGATTAGATTCCCAAGCTGAGGGTTGCGGGTTCGAATCCCGTCGCCCGCTCCAGATTCGTCAGTTAAATTTACAATTCGGATAAGGCGATTGTTTTGGTAGCGTCGCAACCACCAATTAACGCCCGCCGGTACCGACTTATCTCTCCATCACCAAAAGGAAAACCTCCAAATGCGTCGTAGTTCATATAACGGCGAAAGCGAGAACCCAAACTTCCGCGGCTCTAACCGCGTGATCGATTCCGGCAGCAACATCGCCGCAGACCTCTGGACCCACTGTACAACCTTCACGCGCCGCGCGACCCGCAACCGCACTGCGCCCTTTCAGAAATAGGAGAAAGCAAATGTTCTACCGTCACTCCAACAGACCTCAACTATCAGGAGCACAACTATGACTACTCGGCCAAAACAAAGTGACCTAACAAATATCTTCAAATTCTTCCCGGACAACCTGCTGGACAAAGAAACCTTTCGAAAACTGAATGCATTGTCCAACGAACTTGATAATGTTTTCTTCCTTAACGACTCGGGTGAACTCGCCGCCGATCGCGACGCCGTAATTCGAATCGCCAAAGCCAATATGCTCCTTGCACCGGATCTGCACGAGATCGCGCTGCTTGAGAGCGCCAAACATCTCGGTCATCATCTAAAGAAGAGGAAGGGTACCGGCCGTCCTCTTACCTGGCGCGAAGCCGCGACGCACGGTGTCCCGATTGCACCTCTATCTGACGCCGAACAACGCGCTATCGGTATCAAGAAGACCGACACCGACGAAGAACTCCGATCCTTGTTTGCGCAGCAATTCCCAGAGATAGACAAGGTTTGGTTCGGACCGGCAAAGCCAAGTGTCACAGAAGACGTGTTTCGCAATTTTGCCCACAATCGCACCGTGTGGGACTGTGTTGTCGCACATATTGGCTGGTGGGGAGCGATGGCTGCCTTTGCTGCAGCAAGCGCGATCATCCTCATACTTATCACAAGCGGCGGAGCCCTCATCGCGGCCGTTATATGGTTGATCGCAGTGCTAGGACTAGCAACCACAACGGTTATCACGAACTGCATCGTTAGTCCGGGTTAATCGACAATTAGGCTCTGTTTACAGACAGCGACCTCACCCTTCCATCGAGGGGACGGCTCCCGGGCTACGCCCTGCAGCCGTCCTCATGTCACGTTAGGCGTCTTGACGGAAGCATTCGCGGATGAATCACCTCACGTGCCTCTTTGATCCTAAGCCCGCCCGCTCCTAAGTGCCGACCGTCCTGGGCGCACACGCTCTTGCCTAGTTAGTAGAATCGCTATTAAATGTGATCTTCAACGATAGTTCCTTCACATACCCCCAATCGAGATCGTGCTGCGTTCTAACGGCGTCGAGTGCCAGTGTGACTTCGCGCTTTACCACTCTGGCTGATGCCAACGATGGACTTATCGTCGCTAAGGAGACGACACCGAAGTCTGAAGATGGAATCCCAAGCGCCCTCTGTGTCGTTTGAGCAACTAAGCCCTGACGCGCTTATCCAAGGGTGTGTTAATGCGGACGTGGGGGCGTGGGAGGAATTCATGCGCCGCTATCACCGCTTGATTGCGGGTGTGGTATTTCGCACAACTCAGAAGTGGGGAGAGTCCTCCTCCCCAACAATGGACGATCTGATTCAGGAGACTTACCTAAAACTTTGCGCCGATGAGTACCGCCTGTTACGCGCTTATGATCCAAAGCACCCGGATGCCATCTATGGATACCTGAAGGTCATAACCGCCAACATAGTTCACGATCGCTTCAAAGCCTTGCATTCAGAAAAACGCGGTGGTGATCAAATCGTAGAAGACCTGACAATACTCGAAAATCGAAGTGGCGCCAGCGAGGCTTTTGGAAGTCAGCATGCAATGGAGCGCGAAATCCTGTTGAAAGAGATTGACGTGCATCTAAATGCGAGCCTTTTAGGGGACACAGCGGACCGGGACCGAATAATCTTCTGGCTCTATTACCGCCAGGGACTTACCACCAAGGCCATCGCATCTTTGCCGGCAATCGGGTTGACGATAAAAGGGGTGGAGAGCACGATTCTTCGAATCACGAAAATGGTGCGCACGCGAATGGTGGAGACGGGGTTGGTTAACCCTGATGGCCAAACAAAGCGAAAAGGATCGCAGCCGCTAAAATCGTAGTTTAAGAGAGGGATAAATCGACATTGGAAGAGACTTCAGCCGAACACCTCAGTCAAGAGGATTTCGAGCGCTTAGCCCTCAGTGTGACCAGTCACGATCCGTTCATGAGGAGCGATACCGATGCGGGTACTTCTCAACAATCTCATGACGCGGTGCTGACGAAAGCGTTGCGCCACATTGAAATATGCGACGTTTGCCGCGAGGTGGCCCGACGTAATCAGGCTGCCACACGCATGCTCAATCAGTTGAAGACTCGGGGCCTGGCAACACCGCATGCCGATTGTCCCTCAGCGAGCGAGTGGCCCCTGGTTGTAGCAGGACAAGTTGAATCAGAAAAAGCTCGCGAATATGTGCGGCATGCGGCGGACTGTGATCATTGCGGAACGTTAATCCGACAAGCAACCGTAGACTTTAACGATGAGTTTACGAGGCACGAAGAAAAGATGATTTCGCAGCTTAAGAGTTCTGACCCGGCCTGGCAAAAACGATTCGCCCGCGAGCTTGCAGCGAAATCACAAGTGCAAGTTGGCCCGTCGTCTAAAGGCCCGGCTAAAGTACTGCAAGGAAGATGGATGTCATTTCCGAAATGGCAGCCGTGGGTCCTGGGAGCAGCGGCCGCGATAGTTATCAGCGTGATGCTATTTCCACTCGTCAGCAAGTATTACTCGCAAAAAACGCCAGATAAATTGTTGGCCCAGGCGTATGGCGAACAGCGCAATCTCGAGCTTCGATTTGCGGGAGCGCAGTATGGCCCCGTTCACATCGAACGAGCGAAAGGTGGTGACTCGCGACTCAACAGACCCCCCGCTCTGTTGGAAGCCGAGGCGTTAATCGCGCGCGGTTTGCAGAAGGAACCTAATAGCCCTGTCTGGTTGCAAGCGAAAGGTCGAGCCGATCTGTTGGAAGGAAACTACGAGGCTGCAATCCAAAGCTTTCAAAAAGCATTGGAGGTTGAAGCGGACTCATCTTCTTTGCAGACGGATATAGCCTCTGCTCATTTCCAACGAGCCGAGCGAGCCGATCGCGCCAGCGATTATGGAACAGCGATCGAGCTACTCAGTAAAGTGCTGGCAAAGAATCCAGACGACCCGATCGCTCGCTTTAACCGGGCCCTCGTTAACGAAAAGATGTTTCTATACCGGCAGGCGCTGGAAGATTGGGAGCATTACTTGCGCCTGGACTCGAAAGGCGAGTGGGCCAACGAAGCAAATCAACACGTAAATAATCTTCGACAGAAACTAAACGAACAAACGCGGAGTGCCACTGAGCCATTGCTTGATCCTGCTGCCTTCGTTAATCAAGTAAACCAAGGTAAAGAATCTGAAAACGCGTTGAAACGCCGCAGTGAGGATTACCTCGACATTGCAGTTCGAGAGTGGCTACCAATCGCAGTGAACGATGGTGCAAAAGCATCAGTTACCACTAAAGCCCTTGCACGCCTGTCAGTAATGTTGCGCGAAGCTCATCAGGACCCATGGCTTTCAGATCTTTTGACGGAGTCTAGTTCAAAGAGTTTATCGGGCGCCATCCTGGCGCTCGCGGAAGCTTCGAATGCCAATGCTTCTGGAAATTATTTACGTGCTGAGAGCAGTGCGATTCGAGCCCAACGACTCTTTCAGAATAAAGGGAGCCTGGCCGGAAGATCCCGTGCTCAGTTGGAAATAGTCTATGCACTCGATCGCACGGGCCAAAGCAGACAGTGTCTTGTCAGCAGTGATTTGCTGGCCCGTACCGTAGGTGACTATCGGTGGATCGAGATCCAACTCTTCCTGGAGCGATCAAATTGTCTTTCCCAAATGGGTAAGTTCAATGCATCTCAGCGAGCGATAGAAACGTCCCTGAGTTTAGCAGGCAAGTCGGGATACGGCACTGTGTCTCTCCGCGCTCTTGGCCTTGCTGCGGCACTACACACGGACCAGGGGAACAGAACTGCCGCCGCCTCGCTCGATCGAGAAGGGCTGGGGCGCTATTGGGCCGGTGTTTATCCGCCGATACGTGCTTACCAGTTTTATTCTGATCTGGGCTTCCATGCCGAGAAGCGCGAGCAATGGAACTTCGCGCTTATTCTGGCGAAGGAAGCTGTCGGCGCCATCGCTCTGAGCCCGCAGAGACTTGGAGAGGCGTTCGCACGACACCGGTTGGCTCAGACCGCAGTTCAGGCAGGTGATCCGGCCCTGGCAATCGCAGAATTTGACCATGCGCACCATCTCTTCGCCGCCCTACCTCAAACCGAGGTGACAAGAACTTATCAAGCTGACAGTGAGATCGAACTGGCTAGACTCGAAGCGGAACGGGGAAACCTCGGGCAGTCGTGGACGCATTTGTCTACAGCGCGAGCGCAACTTCAAAGGACCACGCGTTACCACACGGCTCTAAACTTTTATAGAACGCTTGGCGAGCTGCAGCGTTTGAAAGGGGATCACCCGGAGGCCGAGAAAGCATTTCGCGCAGCTTTGGTAGTTACGGAACGAGGACTTGCTTCGCTGGGAGGTGAGCGGGAACGTGAAGTGTGGATGCGCGACACGCGCGAGGTGTATCGAGCAGTCGCCCAAATTAGATGGGAGTCTAATGACATCGAAGGTGCGTTAGCCGTTTGGGAGTGGTATCGCGGTGCCGCCCTTCGAAAAGATGCAGCGGTGGTGTCTGAAGACTCGTATGCGTCCGACAGCATAGAACTTGCCGATCTGAATGCTGGACTTTTTCTGCCTGCGATGCCTCAAGTCCGCGAGCTATCAGACCTGACTGATAGAACTGTGCTCGTCTATCTGCAGACGCCCAGGCACCTGATGATTTGGGTGATTGACGAACAAGGTGTGACAGGAAAGCAGGTTCTGATTGCGCAAGATGAACTACAGCGGCTAGGACAGAGATTCGCTGAACAATGTGGAAACCCGAATTCTGATCTTGCGGCCCTGCAAAAGAATGCCCGGCAGCTTTACGATCTGTTAATTAGTCCGATATCCGATCGATTGCCTACACGCGATATACACACTCTGGTGATTGAAACGGACCAGGCTATTGCCAACATTCCTTTAAATGCTCTGCTCGATCCGCAACATCGATACCTTGGAGACTCCTTCGACATAGTCTTATCGCGCGGGATGCTTTACCGGCGATCGTTTCGTCCCACGATGAATATTTCATCAAGTCAGAAAGCTCTGATAGTGGGATCCCCAGCCTTAACCGGAGACTTGGCGGAGAGTCTGGAACCCTTGGGAGACGCCCTTCAGGAAGCAAACTATGTAGGGTCGAAGTTTAAGACTTCAACTCTGCTTACCGGTCGTCGTGCAACGCTGGAAACGGTAAAGCACAAGCTGGCGCAGTCAGAACTGTTTCATTTCGCAGGCCATGCGTTGATTCTGCCCGGACATGTAGGCCTGCTGCTTGCGAGATCTGATTCGCAAAATGATAACGAAGCAACTGACACAGCGATCTTAGACAGCAGCGGTCTGGCGTCGCTGAACTTGAGTAGCATTCAACTAGCGGTGTTCTCTGCTTGTTCGACGGCAAAGGACGAGAATGCTGCCGAGGGTAGTGCTGAAAGTCTTGTTAATCTGTTTCTTCGCGCTGGTGTATCGCAGGTACTCGCGACGCGATGGAACGTGGATTCGAAGATCACGGCCAGGTTCATGCAGATCTTCTATGACAACCTTCTGGGTGGCGCCTCAGTAATATCTTCTGTAAGAACCGCAGGACTTCAGCTGCGTACGAATACCGAATCCCGGCATCCCTATTACTGGGCAGCTTTCACTGTCTTCGGTCAGTAGTGAATGATTGAATTCACGATCACACTCATTAATGACTCAAGGAGGTGGCTATGAACCAAATCACGCGACGCAATTTGTTAAAGAGTCTGGCCGCGGCGCCGCTAGTTTCAGCGCTGAGCCCGCTCGAACAGGCAATTGCTCAGACTCGCCGACCGGCCACGGATCTTTGTCTCTGGTTTCATGGACTGTTCGCCTTTGTCATCAAGCATGACTACATTGCCGTGCTTACGCCAAAGGTGGAAGACCACGAATATCTTGCCGGGCTTTGGAAGCAGGAACAGAAACTGCGCGAGGGCGAATGGTACCGCTTGTCCGGCGTGAGTGACCCGGCGCGTCCTAATCCATGGCCGCCGCTGACAAAAGAGAAGGTGCTGTTTCTTCCCAGTGTGAAGGCCATCCACATGGCAGACAGCTATTGTCTGATTCGCTTGCCTTTTCCGAGGCAGATAATTCCGCTGCGATATGCCAGCGCAAAATTCTCCGGAGACGACGCTCCTAAGCAAAGTACTTCACCGACATTCCCCACAGTTCAACTGATGCGGTACCGAGTGGTTGATTACAGCAATCTCAGGCTGGAGCCTTTTAAGGCCTGGGTCAGACAAAAGCGGCCACCATCGATCATCCATTATCACATCTTTGCAGAACCAAACCATATGGTAAGGCCGGAGCACGCCATGAGAGCGTTCGAGGGAATGCTTCAATTGTTCTCCGGTATTGATCTCAAACTGACGGATACCTCGTTCGCTTGTCTTCCTCTCGACTTGAATCTACCAGCGGGGATCAATCCAGAGCAGCAAATCAGCCTCGGGGAACGCCACGGCGGGTGTGATCCGAGACCGGGACTGGGAGCCAGGCCAGCTAACTGCTTCATGATCATGGTCGACGCCCGCAAAGCTGCGTGATGTGTGGGGTCATTGGACCACCACGATACAAGCAAGGCGCCTATCGTAACATTAGTACCACTGCGCCGTGACGGTGGGTCGTGACCGTACACGAGCGACTTGGGTCATTACACGTGGCGTGCGTGTTTCATATTCCTCTCGCCTCAAAATCTAACTCCACTAAAAGGAAAACCTCCAAGTGCGTCGTAGTTCATATAACGGCGAAAGCGAATCTCACCAATGGTGTTCGCCAGGCCGTAGGACTCACGACAGTAGGAGGCTACCTATGGGCTTGACTATCAAACGCATCGAGAACCGCTCGCGCTCTCCCCTGCGGGTTGTTGTTGTTAACTTTTGGAACGTAATTCCTCGCGGCTCTAACGTGCTGATCGGTTCAGGGAGTAGCATCGAGGCAGACTTCTCGATCCCACTGGCTCTTAACCCGCAAGACTTTTCGACCAATCACCTCCAGATTCAGCTGTCTGACCGAACCCGTTACTGGGTCTGGCAGGCATTGAATGCCGACGGCAATTTCATTCGTTTCTCCACCGATGGGCTGTGGCATGACCAGGGCGAGAGGGTCCATGGATTTCCCCTCGTGGCAGAAAAACTCTTCGAAGCAGTGGGCGACATGCTCAGCGGCCCGTTGCGATTATTAGGCGACTTGCCAGTAATACGCGACTTACCAATTAACGAGCGCGCCCTCGTCGTGCTCGACAGCCATTTCGAGACGATACCGATCGCGCCCAAGACGATACAGATCCCCACCAATATTAAACGGATCGAGAACTTGAGCAGCAAAAGCGTGGTCCTGTTCAACAAGAAAGAGAACACGAGCAGCGCGATCGTCGCTCCCTCGCGTGGAAGTGTCGATGTGAACATGACGATACCGAAGATCGAAGAATCCAGACCCACGGATTTTCGCGACAATCGGCTCGAGCTCCGGCTCGACGGGCAGACGCGCTATTGGATTTGGCAAGGGTTTAGCGATCGCGACGGCGACTACATTCGTTTTAATACGATCGAATCGTGGTCGCCCATTGCCAGAAGAGTTAATGGAATCTCTGCGACCGGCATCACTCCCGCAGACCTGGTCTTCACTGGCGATCGAAGGCTGATCGTCCGCGATTCGGGTATTGAGTTGTGGCCGCACCCGCTATTTATCGACGGTGTCCTCGAAACGCTGAAATCGTTGGCGCCGGCTGCGCGGCTAGACGCTGAGACGTCGCTCGATCCGGTGCATTCGGTACCAAAGAAGTCTGCCATAGCCTTTAGCATCGCCGGCCCGGTATCGGATGCTTTCAAAAGGGGACAGCGCGGAGCACGATTTCTTTACAACGACTCCGGCAAGCGCTATGAGTTCAAGATCAACTCAGCGGGCACAGTAGTCGCCACGGATCCGGAGGGCAATTCTACGCCGCTAACCAAAGGCTGGTCCTACACCGATTCGCGCACAGGGAAAAACGTCATACCTCCGCCGTTTGATCTCATTGCTGCCAGTGGTGGCCGGATCTTCGCAAAGGCTAAGGACAGCAACGATTTCTATATCGGCACGATGGACCACATGTTCATCCACGCGCCGAAAGATGCGGCCGCTGACGCTGTAGAGCAGCCGATCACGCCCTTCACCTTAAAACTGGACCCTCAGTTTGGCACGGGAATGAAAGATGCTGGACTCATGACGAGCACGGATGACATTCGCACCGATTCCCCGATGTCAGAACGCCTCCCGGTGTTCCGTCATGTAATTAAGAAAGAACTCATGGACGTAATGATCGCTCGCCTGGACACTGGAGTGCTGCAACAAGTCGATTTCAGGCCACCACAGAATGTCATCGGGCTCGCGATCAGAGATATGGTTATGGCTTTGGGCCCGCTCGCGGCGGCCCTTGCCTCTTTAGGCTTCAACGTGGTCGAGATACTGTCTACGATTTTCAAAGATGAGATTGACAAGGCGCGGAATCCTGAACTCGGCTGTGCACCGCCTCGAGTCGACGGTCAGTTCATCGTGCCGATCTATAGACCCGTTACTTATTTGCTACCCAATGGCGATAAGGTCTCGCCGCCGGCAATCAA
>Ga0207676_10000631_pt1 | contig 28479 bp, 20 predicted proteins | sample KBSSwiS72_FD_184307 | JGI IMG/M metagenome (GOLD analysis project Ga0207676, IMG submission 184307) | Switchgrass rhizosphere microbial communities from Kellogg Biological Station, Michigan, USA - KBS Switchgrass S7-2 (SPAdes) (version 2) | ecosystem: Host-associated > Plants > Roots >...
GCGGGCGCCCGCGCCGGGCTGGTCGCCACCGACGGCCGCGGCGGCGTGGTCGTCGTCGATCTCGACCGCCGGATCTCCGCGCGCGAGCGGGACGCCGCGATCGACGCGGCCGCGGCCCGGCTCCGCCGGCTGCCGGGCGAGATCCCCGGCGCGAGCGTGCAGATCGGCGGCAACCCGCTGCTCAACCGGGAGATCAACGCACAGGTCAAGGCCGACACCGAGCGGGCCGAGGCGGTCTCGCTGCCGATCACGCTGATCGTGATGGTGGTGATCTTCGGCGGCCTGCTGGCCGCGCTGCTGCCGCTGATCGGCGCGGTCGCCGCGATCGGCGGCGCGTTCGTCTGCCTGCTGGGCTTCGCCGCGGTGATCACGCTCGACCCGAACACGGTGCCGGTGACGACGCTGCTCGGGCTCGGCGTCTCGATCGACTACGCGCTGCTGATGGTCAGCCGGTTCCGGGAGGAGCGGGCCGCCGGCGCGGACGTGCCCGGGGCGGTCGAGCGGACCGCGGCGACCGCCGGCCGGACGATCACCTTCTCCGCGCTGACCGTCGCCGTCTCGCTGTCGGCGCTGATGATCTTCGACGACCCGACCTTCCGGGCCATCGGCGCGGCCGGGGTCGCCGTGGTCGTGGTCGCGCTGCTGGCCGCGCTGACGCTGGTGCCGGCGCTGCTCGCGCTGGTCGGCGGCCGGATCCCGGTGCGGCGGGCGCTGGCGCCGGCCGAGGGGTTCTTCTCCAGGCTGGCCCGGGCGGTGCAGCGGCGCGCCTGGCTGGTCGCGGTCGCCGTGGCCGCGGTGCTGCTCGCCGCCGGCGCGCCGCTGCTGTCGCTGCGGCTCGAGAACGGCGGCGCCAACCTGCTGCCGGACTCGTTCGAGAGCGTCCGGTTGCAGCAGAACCTGCAGGTCCGTTTCCCGGGCGGCGGTACGGATCCGGTCACCGTGCTGGCGCGGGCGACACCGGAGGAGCTCGACGCGTACGTCGCCGGGCTGAGGTCGGTGGTGGACCGGGCGGACGTGGCGGCGGTGGCACCGGCGGCCCGGCTCGGCACCTCGCCGTACGCCTCGGTGGACATCACCCCGACCGGCACCTCCCAGGGCGACGCGGCACAGCGGCTGGTGCTCGTGCTGCGCGAGCACCGCCCGCCGTACCAGAGCTGGGTGACCGGGGACGCCGCCGTCCTCATCGACTTCTCCGGGTCGCTGGCCGAGCGGCTGCCGTGGGCGTTCGGGGTGATCGCGGTGGCGCTGTTCGTGCTGCTGTTCCTGATGACCGGCTCGGTGCTGGTGCCGGTCAAGGCGCTGGTGATGAACACGATCTCGCTCGCGGCCACGTTCGGGGCGCTGGTGTGGGTGTTCCAGCAGGGGCACCTCGAGGACGCGTTCGGGTTCACCTCGACCGGGGCGATCGAGACGTGGGTGCCGGTGATCGTGTTCGCGTTCGCGTTCGGCGTCTCGATGGACTACGAGGTGTTCCTGATCGCCCGGATCAAGGAGCAGTACGACGCCGGCTCGCCGAACGACGAGGCGGTCCGGGTCGGGCTGCAGCGCAGCGGGCGGATCATCACCTCGGCCGCGCTGCTCATCGTGATCGTGTTCTGCGGGTTCGCGGCCGGGCGGATGCTCGGGATCAAGGAGATGGGATTCGCGCTGGCGGTTGCGGTCGTGGTGGACGCGACGCTGGTGCGCTGCCTGCTGGTGCCGGCGACGATGACGCTGCTCGGCGACCTGAACTGGTGGGCGCCGGCACCGCTGCGGCGGCTGCACGGGCGGTTCGGCCTGGCCGAGCTGCCGGTGCTCGCGCAGCCCGGCCACACCGGACGTCCTCCGGTCCGCACCGAGCTCACCGCCCGGACCTCCGACTGAGCCGGTCCGGGCGTGGGTGCCCGCCGGTCAGGGGCGGGGGGCCTTGTAGGCGGGGAGGCTGACGCGGTCGAGCTGGTGGTTGCCGACGTCCCGGGCGACGGCCGAGGCGGGGTTGGTCGGCAGCTGCGACACGGCCGTCAACGCGACCAGGCCGGACCCGCTCGCACCGGTGACCGACACGGTCCGGGCCGGCTGGGCCGGGCGCGACGGGACACCGGGACGGCCCGGCGCCGCCGGCGTCGCGGGCGCGAGCGTGACCAGCACCGAGCGGACACCGCGGGTGCCGACCGCCGCCAGCACGCCACCGGTGCTGCCGCGCGGGATGCACCGGGCGACCAGCGCCACCGGCTTGGCCGGCACCGAGTCGGCCGGACCCACGATCGCGGTGTCGGTGCACGCCGGCGCCCCGCCGGAACGGACCACCGTGGCCAGGTAGCGGGTGCCGCCGCGGACCACCTCGTACGCCCGCAGCTCCACCTTCGTCGGCCGCCCGTTCACCCCGACCGACGCGCTGCGCACCGGCCCGGCCTGCACCAGCTCGACCGGACCGCCGAGGCGGCGGCCGATGAGCTCGCCGTCGTCGTACCAGGCCTGGACGGGCGGCTGGGCCGGGCCGAGGTCGAGGGTCGGCCGGGTCAGCTCGACCGTGCCGGTGAGCGGGGAGAGCCGGCCCGGCAGCACGGTGCCCGAGCGCACCACCGCACCGTCGTCGGTCAGCACGACCTGCAGGCCCGCGGCCGGCACGGTCACCCCCTGGGTCAGGCTGTCCTGCGCCACGGCCAGCGGGCGGAACGAGTCGCCGATGCCGGCGAGGATTCCGTTCGGCGGCGTGTCCGGGTCGGCGAGCAGGCGGGCGGCGCCGGCGCTGGTGCCGATCGCGAGCAGCGGCAACGCACGGCCGAGCGGTTCGGTGGACCGCAGCGAGGCGGTCTCGCCGCTGCCGATGACGTGCGCGACCCACGTCTGGCCGGTGCCGTCGGTGCCCTGGAGCAGGACGGTACGGACGCCGTCGAGGTCGCCGGCCCAGAGCGCGGCAGCCCGCGTCGGGCGCTGGCGCTCCGGCACGCCCGACTGCCAGGCGTGCAGCGCGGACCGGAGCAGGTCCTGGTCGCCGGCGAGCGGTCCGCGGACCGTCCACGGCAGCTGGTCGTGACCGGACCCGGCCGCGGCCGGCACCGGGCCGTCCGGCGTCGAGTCGCCCCGCAGGGCCGGCACGAGGACGGCCGCCCCGATCCCGGCGACGACGACGATCACGGCCGCGATGAGCCACCGGCGCCGGCCCGCCGGGCGCGCGGTCGCGGAACCGGTCTGCGCTGACCCGGCTCCGGCGGCGACGCCGACGGGTGGGGACGTGGCGGCAGCACCGTTGCGGGATGCGCCACCGGCCTTCTGCGCCGCACCGGTCTTCTGCGCCCCCGCGCCGGCCTTCTGGCCTGGGCCGCCGCCGGTCTTCTGCGCCGCCGCGCCGGGCTTCTGTCCCGGCCGGCCGCCGGCCTCCGGCGCTGTGCCGCGCGCCTTCTGCGCCGTGCTGCCGGCCTTGTGCGCTGTTCCCCCGGCGGGCTTCGGCTGCGGACCGTCCGCGCTCCCGGACCCGCCCGCACTCCCGGACCCGCCCGCACTCCCGGACCCGCCCGCACTCCCGGACCCGCCCGCGTTCCCGGACCCGGCGCCGGCACCCTTCCCGGCCGCGGGCGCCGCGCCTGCGCCGCTGCCCCCACCCGCATCCCGAGCCGGCGCGCCGTTCTTCCCCGCCAGACTGCTGCTGCTCGAGGCAGCGCCCACCGAGCCGGGCCGCCCATCCGCACTCGGCACGTCCCCGGCCGGCACGTCCCCGGCCGGCGCATCGGCGGCCGCCGGCGGAGCTGGCGGGGCCGCCGGCCGCGCGGCCGGAGCGACAGAGTTGCCTGCGGCGGCGCCGACCGCAGCGTCCTCGGACGCGGCCGGCCCGGCGGGAGCGTCGGACCGGGCCGGCTCGGCACCGGCAGCAGGGCCGGAGGGATGCGACGGCGGGCTCAGCGGGATCGGGAGGGGCGTCTCGGCGAGGGCGGTCGGGAGCAGGTCCTCCGGCCGACCCCGGCGGCGGAGCAGGCTGCGCAGGGTCACGAGCCCGGCCTCGCCCTCGGCCGCGGCCTGCGCCGGCGGCAGCCCGAGCCGCGCCCCGACCGCCGCGTCGTCCAGGCCCTCGTCGTACCGGAGCACGAGCACGGCCCGCCGCCGCGGCGGCAACCCGGCCAGCGCGCGCCGTACCGCCTCGCCGGCGTCGTCGGTCGGCGCCGCCGTCCCGCGCGCGGTCAGCGCGACCGCCGGTGTCACCCCGCGCCCGCGCAGCGACCCGGTCGCCACGACCCGCCGGGCGTGCTCCTCGGCCGCGACCACCCCGCCGAGCCGGTCCCACCGGCGGCCGGTCTCGGCCAGCGCCTTGTCCGCCAGCCGCACCGCCCGCTCCGGCGAGCCGGTCAGCAGGTATGCCTGCCGGCGCAGGTCCCCGGCCCGCGCGGTGGCGAAGTCGGTGAAGCCCTGCTGGTCGCGCATGATCTCCCGCCCACTGACTCGTACGCCTGCCGCGTATCCGCGACGAGCAGAGGGTAGGGGGTGAGCCGATCCGGTCACACCGAAGGCTCCACTGGGCGCACCAGGACCGCACCTGGTCGTACCGCTCGTCGGGGCTCGTTGACCGGGAAAACGCGCGATGCTTAACGTCCACCACGAAATCGGCGGAACCGGAGGGCGCATGACGCAGGCACTCGGCAGCGCGGACGGCGTGACCATCGCAGGACCGCCCGAGGATCGCTACGAGCAGGTCCTCACCGACCGCGCGCTGGCGCTGATCGCACAACTGCACCGCAGCTTCGAAGCCCGCCGGCGGGAGCTGCTCGACGCCCGCCAGGAGCGCTACGCGCAGCTGGCCGCCGGCGGCACGCTGAGCTTCCTGGCCGAGACCAAGGACATCCGGGAGGACCCGAGCTGGCAGGTGGCCGAGCCGGCGCCGGGCCTGGTCGACCGGCGGGTGGAGATCACCGGCCCGACCGATCGCAAGATGACGATCAACGCGCTCAACTCGGGCGCCAAGGTCTGGCTGGCCGACCAGGAGGACGCCAACACCCCGCACTGGGGCAACGTGGTCTCCGGCCCGCTCAACCTCGGCGACGCGATCGCCGGCACGATCGACTTCACCTCGCCCGAGGGCAAGGACTACAAGCTGCGCGACCTGTCGACGACGATCGTGGTCCGCCCGCGCGGCTGGCACCTGCCGGAGAAGCACATCCTCGTCGACGGCGAGCAGACCTCGGGCAGCCTGGTCGACTTCGCCCTGCACCTGGAGCACAACGCGCAGGCGTTGCTCGACATCGGCAAGGGGCCTTACTTCTACCTGCCGAAGATGGAGAGCCATCTCGAGGCCAGGCTCTGGAACGACGCGTTCGTCGCCGCCCAGGAGTTCCTCGGCCTGCCCCGCGGCACCATCCGAGCCACCGTGCTCATCGAGACCTACCCGGCCGCGTTCGAGATGGAGGAGATCCTCTACGAGCTGCGCGAGCACTCGGCCGGGCTCAACGCCGGCCGGTGGGACTACCTGTTCTCGGTGATCAAGAAGTTCCGCACCCGCGGCCGCGACTTCATGCTCCCCGACCGCAACTCGGTGACGATGACCGCGCCGTTCATGCGGGCCTACACCGAGCTGCTGGTCCGGACCTGCCACAAGCGCGGCGCGCACGCGATCGGCGGGATGGCGGCGTTCATCCCCAACCGGCGCGACGCCGAGGTGACCGAGGTCGCCATGCAGAAGGTCCGGGAAGACAAGACCCGCGAGGCCACCGACGGCTTCGACGGCTCCTGGGTCGCCCACCCGGACATGGTGGACCTGTGCCGGGAGGTCTTCGACTCGGTCCTCGGCGAACGGCCCAACCAGATCGACCGCAAGCGCGAGGAGGTGCACGTCACCGCCGAGCAGCTGCTGGACGTCGCTGCGACGCCGGGTGAGATCACCGAGGCGGGGCTGCGCAACGACATCAGCGTCGGTCTGCAATACCTGGAGTCCTGGCTGCGGGGCGGCGGCGCGGTGGCGATCTTCAACCTGATGGAGGACGCGGCCACCGCGGAGATCGCCCGGTCGCAGGTCTGGCAGTGGCTGCACAACGACGTGACGCTCGCCGACGGCCAGCAGGTGACCCGCGAGCTGGTCGAGCGCATCATCGACGAGGAGCTGGCCAAGGTGCGGACGGAGGGGCCCGGCCGGCGGTGGGACGACGCGAAGGCGTTGTTCTCCGAGATGGCGCTGTCGGACGAGTTCGCCGAGTTCCTCACCCTGCCGGCGTACGAGCGGATGCCGTAGGGAGCGCTGCCATGGCCGGTCTGTCCGAGCTCACGTCCCGCCTCCGGGCGGAACTGGGTGCCGCGAAGGTGATCGACGACCGGCAGGAGCTGCGCACGTACGAGTGCGACGGGCTCGCCCACTACAAGGTCGTGCCCGGGCTGGTCGTGCTGGCCGAGACCACCGCGGACGTCGCCGCGGTGGTCAGGGCCTGCAACGAGGCCGGGGTGCCGTTCGTCGCGCGCGGCTCCGGCACCGGCCTGTCCGGCGGAGCCCTGCCGCACGCCGACGGCGTGCTCGTCGTCACCTCCCGGATGCGGAAGATCCTCGACGTCGACCGGGACGGCCAGCGCGCCGTGGTGGAGCCGGGCGTGATCAACCTGCACGTGACCCGGGCGGCCGCGCCCTCCGGCTACTACTACGCCCCCGACCCGTCCAGCCAGCAGGTCTGCTCGATCGGCGGCAACGTCGCGGAGAACTCGGGCGGCGCGCACTGCCTCAAGTACGGCTTCACCACCAACCACGTGCTCGGCGTCGAGTTCGTCGAGCCGTCCGGCGAGGTGGTCGAGATCGGCGGCAAGGCTCCCGACCCGCCCGGCTACGACCTGCTCGGCGCGATCGTCGGCTCCGAAGGCACGCTGGGGATCGCGACCCGGGTGACCGTCCGGCTGACCCGTGCGCCGGAGTCGGTGCAGACGCTGCTGGCCGGCTTCGACGGCACCGACGCGGCCGGCCAGGCGGTGTCGGCGATCATCGCCGCCGGCGTCATCCCGGCCGCGGTCGAGATGATGGACGCGCTGGCGATCGAGGCGGCCGAGGCGGCCGTCCACTGTGGATACCCTGCCGGCGCCGGCGCCGTGCTCGTCGTCGAGCTGGACGGTCCGGCGTCCGAAGTGGACGCTCAGTTCGCCCAGGTGCGGGAGCTGTGCGAGAAGGCCGGCGCATTCGAGATCCGGATCGCCGCCGACGACGTCGAGCGCGCGCTGTTCTGGAAGGGCCGCAAGTCCGCGTTCGCCGCGGTCGGCCGGATCAGCCCCGACTACATCGTCCAGGACGGGGTGATCCCGCGGACCGCGCTGCCCGAGGTGCTGCGCGCGATCGCCGACCTCTCGGCCGAGTCCGGCGTCCGGGTGGCCAACGTCTTCCACGCCGGCGACGGCAACCTGCACCCGCTGGTGCTCTTCGACGACGCCGTGCCCGGCCAGGCCGAGCGGGCCGAGGAGGTGTCCGGCGCGATCCTCGACCTCTGCCTGGAGCACGGCGGGTCGATCACCGGAGAGCACGGCGTCGGCTCGGACAAGGCCAAGCACATGCCGCGGATGTTCTCCGCGGCGGATCTCGACACGATGCAGCTGGTGCGGTGCGCGTTCGACCCGGACGGGCTGTCCAACCCGGGCAAGGTGTTCCCCACTCCGCGGTTGTGCGGCGAGGTACCAGGCCGGCACCGCGGCGCCCACCCGCTGGTCGAGGCCGGACTGGCGGAGCAGTTCTGATGACCGGGCCAGCGGGGGTGCTCGACGCGCTGCGGCAGGCGACCGGCGGCCACGCCGGGCCGGCCGGCGACGGCGACGCGGTCGACGGCGTCCCGACCCGCTTCGTCGCGGCCCCCGGCTCCACCGCGGAGGCGGCCGCGGTGGTGCGGGTCGCGGCGGCCGAGGGCCTCGCGGTGGTCGCCCGCGGCGCCGGGACCAAGCTCGGCTGGGGCACTCCCCCGCGCCGGCTCGACCTGATCGTGGACACCCGCCGGCTGGACCGGATCGTCGAGCACGCCGCCGGCGACCTCGTCGTCGTCGCGCAGGCCGGCGTGCCGCTGGCCGAGCTCGGCGAGCGGCTGGCCGGCGACCGGCAGCGGCTGGCCGTCGACGAGGTGGTGCCCGGCACCACGGTCGGCGGCATGCTCGGCACCGGCGTGACCGGGCCGCGGCGGCTGCAGGCCGGGGCGGTACGCGACCTCGTCCTCGGTGTGACGATGGTCCGCGCCGACGGCGTGGTCGCGAAGGCGGGCGGCAAGGTGGTCAAGAACGTCGCCGGCTACGACCTGGCCAAGCTCGTCACCGGCGCCTACGGCACGCTCGGGCTGGTCACCGAGGCCGCGTTCCGGCTGCACCCGATCCCGCCCGCGGCAGCGTACGTCTCGGTCCGGCTGCCGGACCCGGCGAGCGCCTACCAGGCGGTGCAGCGGGCGCTGCACGCGCAGTGGGTGCCGGCCGCGATCGAGCTCGACCGGCCGGAGCCGGGCGGTCCGGTCGAGGCGGCCGTGCTGGTCGAGGGCACCGAGGCCGGCGTGACCGCGCGGGCCGAGCAGGCCGTCGCGACGCTGGGCGAGGGTGCGGCCCGGATCGACCGGCCGGGCTGGTGGGGCACGCTGCCGGCCGGGTCCGACCGCGGCGTCCTGGTCAAGGCGACCACCGAGCTGACCGGCACCGGCCGGTTGCTGGAGGGGATCGACCGGGCGGCCGTCGCGGCCGGCACCACCGCCGCCGTCCGCGGCAGCGGGGGCGTCGGCGTGTTCCACGCCGCCCTGCCCGGCACCGACCCCGCCGCGGTGGCCGCGTTCGTCAAGGCGCTGCGGGACGCCGCCCCGGCCTGGCAGGGCAGCGTCGTCGTGCTGGCCGCGCCGGCACCGGTGCGGTCCGAAGTGGACAGTTGGGGACCGGTGTCCGGACTCGACCTGATGCGCAGGGTCAAGGAGCAGTTCGACCCGGACGCGCTGCTCGCGCCCGGCCGGTTCGTGGGAGGGATCTGACGTGTCCGTCGACGCGACCCACGGCACCGGCGACGTCCCGGCGTCCAGCAAGGGCGAGCCGGTCTCGCTGGGCATTCCCGCCTTCGACGCGCACCGGCCGCCCGACCCCGAGCTGATCTCCGACTGCGTGCACTGCGGTTTCTGCCTGCCGACCTGCCCGACGTACGCGCTGTGGGGCGAGGAGATGGACTCGCCCCGCGGCCGGATCCAGCTGATGAGCCAGGGGCTGACCGGCGAGCCGCTGTCGGACTCGATGGTCGAGCACTTCGACCGCTGCCTCGGCTGCATGGCCTGCGTGCCCGCGTGCCCGTCGGGCGTCCAGTACGACAAGCTGATCGAGGCGACCAGGGCTCAGGTGGAGCGCAACCACACCCGCTCGCCGACCGACAGGGCGCTGCGCGAGGCCATCTTCGCGCTGTTCCCCTACCGGCGGCGGCTGCAGTTGCTGCGCGGCCCGCTCGCCGCATACCAGCGGACCGGGCTGCAGAAGCTGGTTCGGCGCAGCGGTCTGCTGCAGCGCCTCGCGCCGACGCTGGCGACGATGGAGGACATCGCCCCGCCGATCGGCAGGTCGCCGGTGCTGCCCGAGCGGGTCGGGGCCCGCGGCCCGAAGCGGATGACCGTCGGCATGCTGACCGGCTGCGTGCAGGGCGCGTTCTTCCCCGGCGTCAACGCCGCCACCGCGCGGGTGCTGGCGATGGAGGGCTGCGAGGTCGTGATCCCGCGCAAGCAGGGCTGTTGCGGGGCGCTGTCGGTCCACAATGGACGCGAGCCGGAGGCCAAGTCGTTCGCCCGCAAGCTGATCGACGCGTTCGCCGACGCCGGCGTCGAGCGGGTGGTGGTCAACGCGGCCGGCTGCGGCTCGTCCATGAAGGAGTACGCCGAGCTGCTCGCCGACGACCCGGCCTTCGCGGACCGGGCGGCCACGTTCGCAGGCAAGGTCAGGGACGTCTCCGAGTTGCTGGCGGAGCTCGGGCCGGTCGCGCCGCGGCACCCGCTGCCGGTGACGATCGCCTACCACGACGCCTGCCATCTCTCGAATGCGCAAGGCATCCGGACCCAGCCGCGGGCGCTGCTGACCGGGATTCCCGAGCTGGAGCTCAAGGAGATCGCGGAGGCCGAGCTGTGCTGCGGCTCGGCCGGCATCTACAACCTGCTCAACCCGGGACCGGCGGCCGAGCTCGGTGACCGGAAGGCCGCGAACGTGCTGGCCACCGGCGCCGAACTGCTCGTCACCGCCAATCCCGGCTGCCTCATGCAAGTCGCCGCCGCCCTTCGCCGCACCGGAGGTCATATCGCGCTCGCACACACCGTCGAAGTGCTCGACGCCTCGTTGCGAGGCCATTCAATTGAAGAACTCACAACCCAATAGGAATGACCGAACCGGGGCGACCCGGATCACGTATCGCCGTAACACGGGGGTCCTGTCGCTGGAAGGTGGACGCCGATGTATCGCCAGGTCCTGGATCCGGTAGCCGATTCACTCGGCTGGAGCTCGCTTTTCGCGGCGTTACCACTGGCAGCACTGTTCGTGCTGCTCGGTGTGCTGCGGATGCGGGCCTGGGTCGCCGCGCTGCTCTCCCTGCTCGTCGCGATCATCGTCGCGGTGTTCGTGTATCCGATGCCGTTCGGCCAGGCGGCGCTGGCCGCCACGGAAGGCGCGGCATTCGGGTTCTTCCCGATTCTCTGGATCGTCATCAACGCGATCTGGATCTACAACATGACCGTGGAGTCCGGGCACTTCGACGTGCTCCGGCGGTCGTTCACGTCCGTGAGCGACGACCAGCGGATCCAGGCCGTCATCATCGCGTTCTGTTTCGGCGCTCTGCTGGAGGCGCTGGCCGGCTTCGGCACGCCGGTCGCCATCAGCTCGGTCATGCTCATCGCGCTCGGCTTCCGGCCGCTGAAGGCCGCGGTGCTGGCGCTGGTCGCGAACACCGCGCCGGTCGCGTTCGGCGCGCTGGCCACCCCGATCGTCACGCTGGCCACGGTCAGCGCGCTGCCCCAGGACGACCTCGGTGCGATGGTCGGCCGGCAGACCCCGCTGCTGGCGCTGTTCGTGCCGCTGATCCTGGTGTTCATCGTCGACCGCAAGAACGGCATCCGCGACACCTGGCCGGCCGCGGTGGTCTGCGGCGTGGCGTTCGCCATCGTCCAGTTCGTGGCGTCCAACTACATCTCGGTCCCGCTGACCGACATCCTCGCCTCGCTGCTGTCCGCGGGTGCGGTCGTCCTGCTGCTGCGTGTCTGGCAGCCGGCCCACACCTACGTGGAGCAGGAGGTCGAGGAGCCCGTCTCGGTCGGCGGCAACGTCGCCACCGCCGGGCGCACCGGTGCGGCCGACGGCCTCACCACGACGCCCGCGACCACGGGCGACCCCGGGACCGGCGGCACGCGCGGCGACCGCCGCGACGTTCCGCGCCGGCACGGTTCGGTCGACGAGCCGGTCGGCGTGCTGCCGGGCCGGGCAGCCGTGCCGGACGTGCCGGACAGCCGGGCCGAGATCGCCCGCGCCTACGCGCCCTACCTGATCATCGTCGCCGTCTTCGTCGTCGCCCAGCTGCCCGGTATCAAGCCCCTGATCGCCAAGACCACGCACATCTTCGCGTGGCCGGGCCTGCACCTGGCCTCGGCATCCGGTAAGCCGTCGACGATCCCGAACTTCACGTTCAACTGGCTGGCCACCGGCGGCACGCTGCTGCTCATCGCCGGCCTGATCTCGATCCCGGTGCTGAAGCTCTCGCTCGGCCAGGCGTGGCGGGCCTACGTCACCACGTACAAGCAGCTGTGGACCGCGATCGTGACCGTCATGGCGGTGCTGGCGCTCGCCTACGTGATGAACGCCTCCGGGCAGACCGCGACGCTGGGCAACTGGATGGCCGGGGCCGGCGGGGCGTTCGCGGCGCTCTCGCCGATCATCGGCTGGCTCGGCGTCGCGGTGACCGGCTCGGACACCTCGTCGAACTCGCTGTTCGGCGCCCTGCAGGTCACCGCCGCGGGCAAGGCGGGGCTGGACTCGGTGCTCATGGCCGCCTCGAACAGCTCGGGCGGCGTGCTGGGCAAGATGGTCTCCCCGCAGAACCTGGCCATCGCGGCGGCCGCGGTCGGCATGGCCGGCCGGGAGGGCGACGTCTTCCGCCGGGTGTTCGGCTGGAGTCTGTTCTTGCTCGCGATCATGGTGGTGATCGTCGTGCTGCAGTCCACCGCAGTGCTCGGGTGGATGGTCGTCTGACCGCGGCCGAGGGCGGGGACCGCTCCGGTCCCCGCCCTCGGCGTCTCAGCGTTCGCGGAACCCGCCGAGGAAGCGCCGGAAGACCCCGCCCTGCCGGGGCAGTGGCGCGGCCGGCGGCGCCGGCGTGGTGCGCCGCCGCGCGACCGGCTGGTCGTAGTCGGTCTGCGCGATCGCGTCGACGGTCTGCTTCTCGTCGAAGTCCTCGGAGCCGGGGATCGACGGCACGAAGCCGACCAGCATGCCGTCGCGCATGACCTGCGCCTCGAGCCCGGCGGTCCCGTCGGAGTCCCAGATCGCCTGCCGGCCGTCGGGCAGCGAGACCCGCACCCCGAACTGGTAGATCCCGGCCCGCTCCATCGCGGCGTCGACGCCCTGCTCCCGCAGCCGGTCGGTCACCCGGCGCGCCTCGTTCTCTTCCATCTTCTGTGACAACGCAGGGCGGTCGGACCCGGTTCCGAGCTCAGGGTTGCTCGACGGCCAGCTGCAGGTACGGGTTGCCGGCGCGCTCCCGGCCGACCGTCGTCTCCGGTCCGTGCCCGGGCAGCACGACGGTCGCGTCGTCCAGCGGCAGCACGACCCGGGCCAGCGAGTCGAGGATCGCCGGGTAGGACCCGCCGGGCAGGTCGGTGCGGCCGATCGAACCGGCGAACAGCAGGTCGCCGGAGAACAGCAGCGGCTCGTCGGCGGTCCGCGCGGTGAACACCACCGAGCCGAGCGTGTGCCCGGGCGCGTGCCGCACGCCGAGGCGGAGCCCGGCCAGTTCGAGCGTCTCGCCGTCGGCGAGCTCCCTCAGGTCGGCCGGCTCGGCGGTCGGCAGGCTCGGCATGCCCATCAGCGGCGTGCCGGGCGGGGCGCCGATCCAGCGCAGCGGGTCGGTCAGCTGCGGGCGGTCGTCCGGGTGGATCCACGCCGGCACGTCCCTGGCCTCGCAGACCGGCACCACCGAGTAGGTGTGGTCGATGTGCCCGTGCGTCAGCAGCACGGCGACCGGGTGCAGCCGGTGCCGGTCGAGCAGGTCGGCCAGCGGGCCGGTCGCGTCGATGCCGGGGTCGATGACGACGCACTGCTCCCCCGGCCCGGGCGCGACGACGAAGCAGTTGGTCGCCGGCGGGCCGGCCGGGAACCCGGAGACGAGCACCCGGCCAGACTAGAGCCAGGCCGGGCGGGTCAGCCGCCCGGGCGGGTCAGCCGCCCGGGCGCGGCGTCGAGCCGGTGAGCACCTGCGCCTCGGCCACCGCCAGCGCCCAGCCGGTGCTCGCGGTCAGCGTGTCCGGGGCACCGGGGATGTCGATCGGGTTGCCGCCCTGCTCGTAGTGCACCGCCCAGGTGCGGGTCACCGTGCCCTCGTAGCGGGCGGACGGCCGGCGGTAGGTGTGCGTGCAGTCGCTGCCGCCGGCCGACCCGTACGGGATGCCGGCGCCGGCGCAGCTGACCGAGCCGCCGTCGCCGGTGGTCCACGCCGTGCCGTCCGGGCGGGCCACCGCGACCAGGCCCTCGGCCGAGCTGCCGCGCAGCTCGCCGAACGTGCCGGGGGCCAGCCACAGCCACGTCTCCAGGCCGACGATGCCGCGGGTGGCCGGGCTGTGCCGCACCTGCGCCGCCGGCGGCGCCAGGTTCCCGTACGCCTCCTGCGCCTGCACGATCAGCGGCCGCGGCTGGGTGCCGCCGGTCTGCACCCACTCCTTGGTGAACGCCCCGCCCTTGTGGCAGATCATCACCTGCCACTGCTTGCCCGGCTCCGGCTCGGTGGTCGGCAGCGCCAGCGGCACGACGTTGGTCGTGTACGCGCAGGGGTAGCCGCCGGAGCAGAAGTACGGCCCGTCGCCCGGGCCCGGCGTCACCTGGTCCTGCCCGCAGTCCTCCTCCTGGCCGCCGCCCGGGGTGCCGGGCTGGCCGGGATGGGTGTGCTCGCAGACCAGGTGGTAGGTGATGGAGCCGTCCGGGTTCTTCACCGCCTCCTGGTGGCACTGCTGTCCGTCGGCCGCGGCCGGGCCGGCCAGCATGGCGGCGGAGACCGTCGTGGCCGCGGTCGTGGCCAGCACGGTCGCGATCAGCAGGAGCAGACGGCGCATCAGCAATCCCCCAGCGCGGTGTGGTTCACGACGAGCCAGCCGGTGCCGGACCGGCGCAGGGTGTAGCGGGCCCGGTAGCGTCCGGTGCCGCTCTCCTCGGTGACCTCGATCGGCTGCCCGGTGTCCAGCCGCACCGGGTTCCACCGCGAGATGTCGTAGCAGTCCTCGACGGTAGCGGTGCCGCCGGTGACCTTCGCCGGCTCCGGCGAGTGGCCGACGTCGCCGCGCAGGCTGAGCTTCTGCACCCTGTTGCGGGACACGGTCGCCCGCACCCGGGACAGCTCCGGGTCGGCGGCCGCGGTCCGCAGCGCGGGGAGGCTCGGGTCGGCGGCCCGGTTGGCGGCGATCACCGCGTTCCAGAACCGCAGGTACGACGCCAGCACCGGGTCGGTGGCGGCGGTGGCTGACGGCGCGGCCACCGGCGGGGAGGCCGCGGCGGGTCCGGGCGGCAGCTCCCGCGAGCCGTCCGCGCCACCACCGCAGGCGGGGAGCGGCAGGGCGAGCGACAGCGCGACCGTCACGGTTCGCAGCCGCCGACCCACGCGCCGTTTCCTCCTGCATTGCCAGTGTCGTCCGAGAGGTCCTGATTGCGGGACCTTACCGTATTCACAGCGTCGGCGGACCGGACTGCCGCCGGGACGGATAGGCAGGCGTCCTACACTGCCGCCACATCCCGGTTCGGACCGTCAGCAGGAGCACCTGTGCCCACGACCAAGCAGCGCCGCGAGAACGCCCGCCGGCGCCTGGAGCGTCAGATCCAGCGCCGTCAGGAGGCGGCCGCGGCCCGCAAGCGACGCAACCTCGTCATGGCCGCCGGCCTGGGCGTGCTCGTCGTCATCGCCGCGGTGGTGCTGGTCGTCACGCAGGTAGGCGGAAACGGCGGCTCGACGGCCGCGGCGCCGACCCCGAGCGCGACCCCGAGTGCCTCGACGGCGGCGGCCAAGGGCGACTGCACGTACACCAAGGCGGGCACCCCGACGAAGAACGCCGGCCAGCCCGCCAACGCGAAGGTTCCCACCAGCGGCACGGTGAACGTCGACGTGGCCACCACCCGGGGCGACATGACCTTCGCGCTCGACCGGGCGAAGGCCCCGTGCACCGTGAACAGCTTCCTCTACCTCGCCGGCAAGAAATACTTCGACAACACCCCGTGCCACCGGCTGACCACCGCGGCGAACTTCGGCGTGCTGCAGTGCGGCGACCCGGGCGGCTCCGGCAGCGGCGGCCCCGGCTACTCGTTCAACGACGAGCTGGACAAGAACGGGAAGTACACGAAGGGCGTGCTGGCGATGGCCAACAGCGGCCCGAACACCAACGGCAGCCAGTTCTTCATCGTCTACAAGGACACCCAGCTGGCGCCGAACTACACGATCTTCGGCACCGTGACCAAGGGCCTCGACGTGGTGGAGAACGTGGCCAAGGGCGGCACCACCTCCGGTGAGGACGGCAAGCCCAAGACCGCGATCTCCCTGAAGACCGTCACCATCGCCAAGTAGGCCGGCCGGCCCGGGTCGGGCGGGAGCCTGCCGGGTCGGGCGCGGGCCGGCCCGGGGTCACGTGAGGGCCGGCGGCTCAGGCGGGCGGCGCGTGGGCGGCGCAGCGGGCGACCACGTGGTCGGCGTCGACCCTGCGGTCGGCGACCGCCGCGTACAGCTCCTCGAGGTGGCGGTGGCCGAGCTCGAGCGTTGTCACCAGCAGCGAGCCGTCCTCGACCGCGCCGTCCAGCGACACCTTGCCGGCGGTCGCGAACGCCGCCTCCAGGGCGTGCCGGCCGCGCTCGATCACCACGTCCCGACTCTGCTCGGCGAACCACTGCTGGATCCGCACCGCCGCGTTCGGCGTGCGCACCGAGGTGAGCCAGTCGCGGGACGGGCCCGGGTTCTCCGACTCCGACGTGAGGATCTCCACCAGGTCGCCGTCGGCCAGCGGGCTGGACAGCCGGACCAGCCCGCCGTTGACCCGGGCACCGATCGTGCGGTGGCCGACCGATCCGCCCAGCGCGTACGCGAGATCGACCGGGGTCGAGCCGGCCGGCAGCGGCACCGCGTCGCCGTCCGGGGTGAACACGAAAACCTCGGCGCCGGCGCCGAGGTCGTCGCGCAAGGTCCGGAAGAACTCCGCCGCATCGGCGACCTCGCGTTGCCAGGCCAGCAGCCGCCGCAGCCACCCCATGTCCCGACCGCCCAGCGCGCCGAGCGCGCCGGGCCGGTCGGCCGCCTGCAGGTGCGCGGCGACGCCGTGCTCGGCGACCCGGTGCATCGAGTCGGTCCGGATGAGCACGTCGACCGGCTCGCCGCCGGGGCCGAGCACCGTGGTGTGCAGCGACTGGTAGAGGTTGAACTTCGGCACCGCGATGTGGTCCTTGAACCGGCCCGGCACCGGCCGCCAGAGCCCGTGCACGAGCCCAAGGACGGCGTAGCAGTCCGCGGGGCTGCCGTCCGGGACGAGGACCAGGACCCGGGCCGCGTCGAGCAGCTCCGCGCCGCTGCCGCCGCGCTCCCGGCTGGTCCGGTATGCGGAGTAGAGGTGCCGCGGCCGCTCGGTCACCCGGGCGCCGATCCTGGCCGCGCGCAGCTCCGGGGCCAGCTCGGCCGCGACCGCCGCGGCGAGCCTGGCCCGGTGCGGGCGGCGCTCCCGGTCGAGCCGAGCGGCCACCTCGGCCTCGGCCGGCTGCAGCACGGCGAAGCAGAGGCCCTCGAGCTCCCGCTTGAGTACGTGGATGCCGAGCCGGTCGGCGAGCGGGACGAGCACATCCTGGGTGGCGCGGGCGATCCGCTGCTGCTTGTGCGCCGGCTGGTAGCGCAGGGTCCGCATGTTGTGCAGCCGGTCGGCCAGCTTGATCACCAGCACCCGCAGGTCGCGGCCGCCGGCGACGATCATCTTCCGCAGCGTCTCGGCCTCGGCGTCGTCGCCGAAGCGGACCTTGTCCAGCTTCGTGACGCCGTCGACGAGATGCGCGACCTCGAGGCCGAAGTCCTGCTGCACGCGGGCGAGCGTGTAGCCGGTGTCCTCGATCGTGTCGTGCAGCAGCGCCGCGGCGAGCGTGGTCGTGTCGAGGCCGAGGTTGGCGAGGATCATCGCGACGGCGAGCGGGTGGGTGATGAACGGCTCGCCGGACTTGCGGCGCTGGCCGCGGTGCTGCTCCTCGGCCACCGCGTACGCCCGCTCGAGGGTCGGGACGTCGGCATCGTCGCGCTGCTGCACGTGCACGCTCACCAGGGGCGGCAGGGCACCTCCGGCGGCCGGCAGCCGCCGCCCCGCACCGACCCACCCGCCCAGCACGCCCCGCACCCGCCGGTGCAACGGAAGATGCGCGTCCCGCGCGTCCGGGACCGCCCCCGGACGGGCCGGCACCCCGGCCGACTCGACGGAGACGCCGCCCGGTCGCGCAGTCGGCCCCTCCGTACGGGCCGGAGCCGCAGTGGCACGGGGGGCGGCCGTCGTGTCGGCACGGGGGGCGGCCGGGGTGGTGCCGCCTGCGGCGGCCAGAGTCGGGGTGCGGCAGCCGGTCGGGGAGGACCCGCCGGGTTGAGCCGGGTCCGCCGACCTCTGGTCGCCGCTCACCGGCAGCTTCCGCACGGCGTGACGGCGCCGGCCCCGTTCGTCTGGTCGGTGGGCGCGCCGAGCACGAAGACCGGCAGGCCCAGCGGCACGGTCGCCGACCGCCGCGGCCGGCCGACCGCGGCGACGATCGCGGGGTCGAATTCGTCCAGCTCGACGGTCCCCAGCGACGACGCCTCGCGCAGCACGGCGACGGTCCGCTCCCGCAGCGTCGGCACGCCGGCGCCGAGCCGGCGCACCCGGGCCAGGTGCGGCTCGACCGTCTCGGCGCCGGTCCGCACCGACACCTCCCGCAGCACCTCGACCGCCTGGTAGAACACCAGCGACGCCTCCCAGGCCGCCCGGCCGAACTGCCGCTTGTCGGTCTTGACCTGGTTGCAGCCGAGGTAGCGGCAGGCGTGGTAGAGATCGCCGGCCTCGGTCACCACCCGGTCGGAGGACCGGCCGCCGGTGGCGAACGGCATCGCCGGGCAGAGGTGCGGCGAGTCGGCCATCCGCTGCATCTGGTTGCGGGCCGGGTCCTGCACGACCCGCCACCGATCGGCGTCCGGGTCCCAGTCGGCGAACGCGGCGGTGGTGTCCGGGCTGTGCACGTTGCACAGCGACACCGAGCCGCGACCGGCCGGCCCGTCGTTGGCGTAGACGTACACCTGCGGGACGTCCATCGCCGGGCAGGCGTGGAAGGGCTTGGTCGACGCGATGCCCTCCTCCACGGCGGCCACGTGCGTGAGGTAGGCGTCGGCGAGCTCGTCGTCGCCGATCACCCGGCTGCGCAGCTCACTCTCGGTGAAGTAGATCAGGGGAAAGTTGAAGTGCACCAGTTCGTCACGGTGCGTATCCCGGAATTCGTACAGCCGCTCACAGAGCGTACGCCAGGCGAGCGGGTCGAGATGGTCGAGCCCCTTGGCCAGGAAATCCGGTGTGCCCTCCACTGAACCGCTGTGGAAAGCAAAACCACGCACTCCCATCTCCCACAGTGCGCGCACTGTTTCCAGGACGGTGAGATAATTGCGTGGCCAAACTGTGACTTGAACCTTCACCGGGACACCGGTCGCGACGGCCCGCTTGATCGTGGCGATCGTCCGGCGGTAGGCACCCTTGCTGCCCCGCAGCGCGTCGTTCACCTCAGGGTCGAACGAGTCGAGGCTGACGATGACCTTGTAGAGGTCGCCCGATGCCAGCGCTTGCCCGAAGGTCCGGTCGAACCGGGCCGGCGAGCTCGCGCCGTTGGTGATGGACATGGTCGTCAGCCCGGAGTCGGCCGCGTACGCCAGCTTGGCGGCGGACCCCTCCGGGTCCATCGTCGGTTCCGCCCCGAGAAGGTAGAAATCTTGCAGTCCGGCACCGAGTCCGCGCAGGTGACCGGTGAAGTCCTCCCACGGCACGCGCTGGCGCTCGTTTCCGGCGACCGCCGCGATCGAGGGCCGGTCCAGCCGCTCGCCGGTGTAGCAACCGGGGCAGCGCAGGTTGCACCGGTCGTCTCCCTGGTAGGTCACCCGGAGGATCTCGCGCTCGTCCAGCCAGGCCGGAGAGTAGGGAGACGGCGCCTGGTTGACCCGGGCGAGCACCGGAGGCAGCTCGTCGTCGGCCGGGTCGACGACGCCGACCCGGTCCTGCACGGGGCTGTAGCGGTCAGTCGACGACCAGGCGATCCGTCGGCCCGCTGCCATTGCGCTCCATCTCCGGTACGTCGGTGGACTTCGGTCGGGCGGGCACGATGCTCCCTCGTCCCCGCGCGATCAAGGCTTATTCAGACACCTATCGCCAGTCAATGCAATAACGACTTTGAGTGCCGTTATAAGTGCAGGGAGTAAGCAATTTCGCCGCTCCACGCCACGTAGAGTCATCACGACAGAGCGTTACCAAATGACGGGTCGCTCCCGGGCAAGCCGTACGCAGAGTGATCGAAGACGTCAGAAAACGGTCGGTCGACCGGCCGTCGTCACGTACCCGACGTGAGGCGGTACACGTCGTACACGCCCTCGACGGAGCGGATCGCCTTCAGAAGGTGACCGAGATGCTTGGGGTCGCCGAGCTCGAAGGTGAACCGGCTCACCGCGACCCGGTCCCGGGACGTGGTGACCGACGCGGACAGGATGCTGATCCGCTCGTCCGAGAGCACCCGGGTCACGTCCGAGAGCAACCGGTGCCGATCGAGGGCCTCGACCTGGATCGCGACGAGGAACACCGAGTCGGTCGACGGCGCCCACTCGACCTCGACGATCCGCTCCGGCTCGGCCAGCAGTGAGGCCGCGTTGGTGCAGGTCTTGCGGTGCACCGACACGCCGCCGCCGCGGGTCACGAAGCCGAGGATCTCGTCCCCGGGCACCGGCGTGCAGCACTTCGCCAGCTTGACCCAGACGTCCGAGGCGCCCTTGACCACGACGCCGGGGTCGCCGGCCGGCCGGCGCCTCCCGGCCCGGGCCGGGACCGCGGTCTCGGCGATGTCCTCGACCGCGCCCTCGGACCCGCCGAGCGAGGCGACCACCTTCTGCACCACCGAGGTGGCGCTCACGTGTCCCTCGCCGACGGCCGCGTAGAGCGCGGTGACGTCCTGGTAGCGCAGGTCGCGGGCAAGCGTGGTCAGCGCGTCGCCGCCGAGCAGCCGCTGCAGCGGCAGGCCGGCCTTGCGCATGGCCCGGCTGATCGCGTCCTTGCCGGACTCGATCGCGTCCTCGCGCCGCTCCTTCGCGAACCACTGCCGGATCTTCGTCTTGGCCCGCGGGCTGGCTACGAACGACAACCAGTCCCGGGACGGGCCGGCCTGCTCGGACTTCGAGGTGAACACCTCGACCGTGTCGCCGTTCTCCAGCGGCGACTCGAGCGCCACCAGCCGGCCGTTGACCCGCGCGCCGATGCAGCGGTGGCCCACCTCGGTGTGCACCGCGTACGCGAAGTCGACCGGGGTGGACCCGGACGGCAGCGCGATCACGTCGCCCTTCGGCGTGAAGACGAACACCTCGCGGGAGCCGAGGTCGAACCGCAGCGACTCGAGGAACTCCCCCGGCTCCTGGGTCTCCCGCTGCCAGTCGAGCAGCTGGCGCAGCCAGAGCAGGTCCTCGCCGCCCTGCGCGGCGGCGGGCGAGGCGACCTCGTTCTTGGTCTCCTTGTATTTCCAGTGCGCGGCGATGCCGTACTCGGCGGTGCGGTGCATGGCCAGCGTCCGGATCTGCAGCTCGACCGGCTTGCCCTCCGGGCCGATCACCGTCGTGTGCAGCGACTGGTACATGTTGAACTTCGGCATCGCGATGTAGTCCTTGAACCGGCCGGGGACCGGTTGCCAGGTCGCGTGCACCACGCCGAGCGTCGCGTAACAGTCGCGCACCGAGTCGACCAGGATCCGGATGCCGACCAGGTCGTAGATGTCGGTGAAGTCGCGGCCGCGGACGATCATCTTCTGGTAGATCGAGTAGTAGTGCTTCGGCCGCCCGGTCACGGTCGCCTTGACCCGGGCCGCCCGCAGGTCGGCGGAGACCCGCTCGACCACCCGGGCCAGGTAGGTGTCCCGGGATGGGGCGCGCTCGGCGACCAGCCGGACGATCTCGTCGTACCGCTTGGGGTAGAGGGTGGCGAAGGCCAGGTCCTCCAGCTCCCACTTCACGGTGTTCATGCCGAGCCGGTGCGCCAGCGGTGCGAGCACCTCGAGGGTCTGCCGGGCGATCCGCTCCTGCTTGTCCGGGCGGAGGAAGCGCAGCGTGCGCATGTTGTGCAGGCGGTCGGCCAGCTTGATGACCAGCACCCGGGGGTCGCGGGCCATCGCGACGATCATCTTGCGGATCGTCTCGGCCTCGGCGGCGTCGCCGTACTTGACCTTGTCGAGCTTGGTCACGCCGTCGACGAGGTGGGCGACCTCGGCGTCGAAGTCGCGCTTGACGTCCTCGAGCGTGTAGCCGGTGTCCTCGACCGTGTCGTGCAGCAGCGCGGCGACCAGCGTGGTCGTGTCCATGCCCAGCTCGGCCAGGATCGTCGCCACGGCGAGCGGGTGGGTGATGAACGGGTCGCCGGACTTGCGCAGCTGGCCGCGGTGGTGCTCGTCGGCGATGTCGTACGCCCGCTGCAGGATCTTCAGGTCGGCCTTCGGGTGCGCGGCCCGGTGGGTGGCGACCAGCGGCTCGAGCACCGCCTGGATCCCGGACGGGCGCTGACCGCCGGCGGTGAGGCGGCGGGCGATCCTGGCCCGGACACGGCGCCGGTAGGTCGTGGGGTCGACCATGCCGGGCGCCGCGGCAGTGTCGGTGGTCTCCGGCTCGTCGTCGAGCAGGAGCGGCAGGCCGGGCAGCGGCTGCGTCGGGTAGGGGTCGGCCTCGAACTCGGCCTCCTCGCTGACCTCGGCGTCGACCGCGGTCACCGCGGGCCCATCCGCCAGGACCGGGGCCGCCTCGTCCGCCGGGGCGGTCCCGTCCGGCGAGACGCTCGCGTCCTCGGTCGGACCGTCGGAAGCAGCAGCGACGTCGGGCGCGGGGGCCTCGGCGTCCGGTGACGCGGTGCCCCCCTCCGCCGCGGCAGGCCGGGGCGCCGTGCCGTTGGGGGATGCCGAGGGGGCGCCGGTCCGGGTGAGCGTGGTCTGGTCCGGGCGCGCCTCATCGCCGGCCGGCCGGTCCTCGTCGGAGCCGGTACGCGCCGCTGCACGGGCGAGGTCGGAACTCAGAGCCGCTCCCCTTCCAGCGCGGACCTGACCTCACCCAGTGTACGGGCGTCCGGGGTACGGCGTCGTGGACGACGCCCGTGTCGCCCGATCGGCGCAACTGAGCGTGGTCGGCGGCTACCCGGCGAGCACAGTCTGGATGTCGAGGTCCGCCAACGCGTCCCGACCGCGGAGCGCGGTCAGCTCGACCACGACCGACACCCCGACCAGCTGGCCGCCGGCCCGGCCGATGAGGTCGGCGGCCGCGGCCAGCGTGCCGCCGGTGGCCAGCACGTCGTCGACCAGCAGCACCCGCTTGTGGTCGGCGAACGCGTCCTCGTGCACCTCCACGACCGCCTCGCCGTACTCCAGCTCGTACGCGGCCGAGACCGTCCGCCAGGGCAGCTTGCCGGCCTTGCGGATCGGCACCACGCCGGTCCCGGACGCGATCGCGACGGCCCCGGCGAACAGGAATCCGCGCGCCTCGACGCCGGCCACGACGTCGAAGCCGGCCGCCGCGTGCCGGTCGGCGATGGCCCGGCCGACCTCGCCGAACAGCGGCCCGTCGGCGAGCAGCGGCGTCAGGTCCTTGAAGAGGATGCCCGGCGTGGGGAAGTCCGGCACGTCCCGCAGCTTCGCGGCGACCCGATCCGCCAGGTCGGTCACCGGCGCTTCTTCGCCGACGGACGCCCGCCACCGCCCCGCTTCTGCGCCGGCCGCTTCTGCGGTCGGGCCCCCGGGCGCGGCGTGCTCGATCCGGCGCCCCGACCGGCCGGCGCCGGCGCCGGGGCCTCCGGCGCCTCGGTCGGCTCGTCGACGAAGTCCTCGGACTCGACCGCCTCGACCGCCGGTGCCTCCTGCGTGTCGAGCAGGTCTTCGTCCTCGTCGGCCACCGCGGTGCGGCCCCGGCGGGACTTGGTCGCCGTCGCGGTCGCCGCCGCCGTGGCGGTGCGGGCGGTCGCCTTCTGCCGGCGGGCGCCGGCCGGCGCCTCGCCCCTGGCCTCGGCGGCCCGCCGCTGCGCGACCCGCTTGGCCAGCGCCTTGTATTTCGGCTCCCGCTCCTTGAGCTCGCAGACGATCGGGGTGGCCAGGAAGATCGAGGAGTATGCACCGGCGGCCAGGCCGACGAACAGCACCAGCGCCAGGTCCTTGATCGTGCCGACGCCGAGCAGCCCGGCGCCGACGAACAGCAGCCCGGCGACCGGCAGGAGCGCGATCAGCGAGGTGTTGATCGAGCGCATCAGCGTCTGGTTGACCGCCAGGTTCGCCGCCCCCGAGTAGGTGATCCGGGAGCCGCCGAGGATGCCGCGCGCGTTCTCGTCGACCTTGTCGAACACGACGACCGTGTCGTACAAGGAGAAACCGAGGATGGTCAGCAGGCCGACGATCGTCGACGGGCTGACCTCGAAGCCGATGATCGAGTAGATGCCGGCGGTGAGCAACAGGTCGTGGAACAACGCCGCGATCGCACCGACTGCCATCTTCCACTCGAACCTGATCGCGATGAAGATGCACACCGCGATCAGGAAGAACACCAGGCCGCGGATCGCCGCCTTGGTGATGTCGCTGCCCCAGGACGAGCTCACCGCCTGCACGGTCACCTGCTCACCGAACCGGGACTGCAGCGCGTTCTTCACCTTGGTCTGCTCCGGCGCGGACAGCTCGCCGGCCTTGACGAGGATCGACCGGTTGCCGCCGGCGCCGACGATCTGCGGCGTGTTCTGCACGTCCGCGCCGGCCTGCTCGGCGACCGACTGCACCTCGGCCGGCTGCGCGGTCGTGGCCCTGAACTGGAACTGGGTGCCGCCGTCGAACTCGATGCCGAAGTTGAACCCCCGGACGATGAAGCTGGTGATCGACAGCAGCAGCAGCACCGCGGACACCCAGTACCAGCGCTTGCGCTTGCCGATGAAGTCGAAGACCGCCTCGCCCGCGTCCAGCCGGCGGAACAAGCTGATCATGGCTCAGGACTCCTTCGCCGGGACGCGGCCGCGGCGGTCGGCGGCGGAACGGGCAGGGGGTCGGTTCGCGGCCGCGGCGCGCTCGGCGGCGGCCCGCTGGGCCGCCACCCGCTGCACCGACCCGAGGCCGGAGACCCGCGGCGACATGAACGCCTTGTTGCGGGCGAACAGCGTGACGACCGGGTGGGTGAACAGGAAGACGATCACCAGGTCGAGGATCGTCGACATGCCGAGCGTGAACGCGAAGCCCTTCACCGTGCCGGCGGCCAGGTAGTAGAGGATCGCCGCGGCCAGGAACGAGACCGCGTCCGCGGACAGGATCGTGCGCCGGGCCCGCACCCAGGCCCGCGGGACCGCCGAGCGCGGCGATCTGCCGTCGCGTATCTCGTCCTTCAATCGTTCGAAGAACACCACGAACGAGTCGGCGGTGATACCGATCGCGACGATGAACCCGGCGATGCCGGCCAGGGTCAGCGTGAACCCGATCTGCCGGCCGAGGATGACCAGCACCGCGTAGACCAGGAGGCCGGAGAGGATCAGGCTGGCGATCATGACCAGGCCGAGCGCGCGGTAGTAGAGCAGGCTGTAGATGAACACCAGCGCGACGCCGATGCCGCCGGCGAGCAAGCCGGCCTTGAGCTGCTCGGAGCCGAGCGTCGGCGAGACGGTCAGCGCCTCCTGCTGCTGGAAGGTCAGCGGGAGCGCGCCGTACTTGAGCACGTTGGCCAAATCCTCGGCTTGCGACTGGGTGAAGCTGCCGGTGATCTGGGTCTGGCCGTTGATCGTCCCCTGGATGGCGGGGGCCGAGATCGTCTTGCCGTCGAGCACGAACGCGACGTTGTTGGCCGGGTCGTTCGGCGTGACGGTGACGTTGTGCTGGGAGGTGTAGCGGGCCCAGGTCGCCTGGCCGCTGCTCTTGAAGTCGAGCGAGACCGTCCACTGCGGGCTGGTCGAGGTCGGCGCGACCGCGGAGGCGCCGGCGATCTCGGTGCCCTCGATGATCGCGGGCGCCAGCAGGTATTTGCTGCCGCCGTTCTGGTCGCAGGAGGCGATGACGTCGCCCGGCTTGTCCAGGCTGGCGCTGGCGCCGGCGTTGGGCGCGCACGTCAGCTTGTCGAACTCGGCGAGGGCCTGCGCGTACTGCTTCGGGTCGACGCCGGCCGGCGGGGTCGTGGGCGGGCCGGTGGCGGCCGGGGCGGTGGCGGCCGGAGCGGTCGCCGCCGGGGGGGTCGCGGCCGGGGCGCTGGTCCGCGCCGGGACGGTGGCGGTCACGTCCGGCTTGGTCGGCGTCGGGGCCGGCGCGAAGCCCTGCGGGGTGGACGACCCGGACGGCTTGGCCGACGCGGACGGCTTGGCCGACGCGGACGCCGACGCGGTCGGCTTCGGCGACCCGGACGTGCTGGCCGAGGGCGTGGTCGCCGGCGGGGTCGCCGCCGCGGCCGCGCTGTAGATCACCGGCCGCAGCCGCAGCTGCGCGGTCTGGCCGACCGACTTGGCCGCGTCACCGTTCGCGCCGGGTACGGAGATGACGATCCGGTCCGGGCTCTGCGTGACCACTTCGGCCTCGGCGACACCGAGGCCGTTGACGCGGCGCTCGATGATCTGCCGGGCCTGGTCGAGCGCGGCGCTGCTGGGCGGCTTGTTGTCGGTGGTCTGCGCCTGCAGGGTGACCTGCGTGCCGCCCTCGAGGTCGAGGCCGAGCTTCGGGGTGGGCGAGTCACCGGTGAAGAACACCAGCGCGTACAGGATCACGAAGATGCCGGCGAGGGCGCCGAGGTAGCGGCCGATGGGCAACGATCCGGACGGGGCGGCCACGGGGTGTCATCTCTCCTCGGTGCGGGTCCCCGCCGCGGCGGGGCAACAACGTTCCAGGCCAGTATGGACCGGCCCACGGTGGGTCCTGGTGCTGGTCCGGCTCAGACGGAGTCGGACTCGTCCGCGGCCGCCGGGTCGGGGGCGGACGCGGCCGGCGCCTTGATCTCCGCGATCGCCGCCTTGGCCCACTGGACGGTGACGCCCGGACCGAGCTGCAACTCGACGGTGTCGTCGCCGATCGAGGCCACCGTCGCGTACAGACCCGAGGTGGTCATGACCTGGGCGCCGGGGACGAGGCTCGCCTGCAGTTGTTGAGCACGCTGCAGCGCCCGGTTGCGCTGGCGCATGGGAAGCACCAGCAGGAAGATCACCGCGATCGCGATGAACAACAGGGGCAACAGCTCAGCCATGACGGTCGGGTCTCCTCCAGCTCGCGGCCGATCCGCCCAGCTCCGGGCCGGACCGGTCGGCAATCGCGGCAGTCTATACACAGCGTCTTCTGCTGCATTCGCAACGAGTCGGGCGCGACGCCGGTTCCTTCTTTACTCGAACAGTACCGGGGATGTCGGTCCGGGCGGAGTGAGACCCAGGTGGGCCCAGGCCGCCGGTGTGGCCACCCGGCCGCGGGGGGTGCGGGCCAGCATCCCGGCCCGGACCAGATAGGGCTCGGCGACCTCCTCGACCGTGCGCTGCTCCTCCCCGACCGCGACGGCGAGCGTGGCCACCCCCACCGGGCCGCCGCCGAACCGGCGTACCAGCGCGTCGAGCACCGCCCGGTCCAGCCGGTCGAGGCCGATCTCGTCCACGTCGTACACGGTCAGGGCGGCCTGCGCGGTCGGGCGGTCGATCACCCCGTCGGACCGCACCTCGGCGTAGTCGCGGACCCGGCGCAGCAGCCGGTTGGCGATCCGGGGCGTGCCCCGGGACCGGCCGGCGATCTCGTCGGCGCCGTCCGGTTCCAGCCGCACCCCGAGCAGGCTCGCCGAGCGGGTGAGCACCTGCACCAGCTCGCCGGGCTCGTAGAAGTCCATGTGCCCGACGAAGCCGAACCGGTCCCGCAGCGGACCGGTCAGCAGGCCCGCCCTGGTGGTCGCGCCGACCAGCGTGAACGGCGCGACGTCGAGCGGGATCGCGGTCGCGCCGGGACCCTTGCCGACGACCACGTCGACCCGGAAGTCCTCCATCGCGATGTAGAGGATCTCCTCGGCTGGTCGGGCGATCCGGTGGATCTCGTCGACGAACAGCACGTCGCCGTCGTTGAGCGCGGTGAGGATCGCGGCCAGGTCGCCGGCCCGCTCGATGGCCGGCCCGCTGGTCACCCGGATCCCGGCGCCGAGCTCGGCCGCGATGATCATGGCCAGGCTGGTCTTGCCGAGCCCGGGCGCGCCGGACAGCAGCACGTGGTCCGGCGGCCGGCCCCGGCGCAGCGCGCTGGTCAGCACCAGTCCCAGCTGCTCGCGCACCTTCGGCTGGCCGACGAAGTCCGCCAGCCGCTTCGGCCGCAGGGCCGCCTCAAGCTCGCGCTCGTCGCGCTCCGCGTACGGGCTGGCCAGGTCGGTCTCCTCCACCCTCACCCACCCCCCGGTGGGAGCAGGTGTACGGAGGTGTTGAACGGTGTCACCGTGGACTCAACACCCGCAGCGCGGCCCGCAGCAGAGCGGGCACGTCCGGCTCGCCGTCCGCCTCGGGGGCGACCGCGGTCACCGCCTCGTCGGCCTCCCGCGGCGACCAGCCGAGTCCGACCAGGGCCTGGCCGACCTGGTCCCGCCAGGGCGCGGTCGGGGTGAGCTCCGCCGGCGCCGCCGGCTCGATCGCGCCGATCTTGTCCCGCAGCTCCAGCACCAGCCGCTCGGCACCTTTCTTGCCGATGCCGGGCACCCGGGTCAGCGCGGGCACGTCGGCGGTCGCCACCGCCCGGCGGACCTCGGTCGGCGGCAGCACCGAGAGCACGGCCTGGGCGAGCCGCGGGCCGACACCGCTGGCGGTCTGCAGCAGCTCGAACACCGACCGCTCGTCGTCGTCGGCGAACCCGTACAGGGTCAGCGAGTCCTCCCGGACGACCAGGCTGGTGGCCAGCCGGGCCGGCTGGCCGACCCGCAGCCGGGCCAGCGTGCCCGGGGTGCAGGAGACGGCCAGGCCCACTCCCCCGACCTCGACGACAGCGCCGGCCGCACCCACCGCCGCGACCGTGCCGTGCACGCTGGCGATCACGCGCCCTCCCTGGCCAGCGTGGCGGCCAGCCTGGCCCGGGCGGCACCCCGCCAGAGCTGGCAGATCGCCAACGCGAGTGCGTCCG
>Ga0207676_10000632_pt1 | contig 28468 bp, 29 predicted proteins | sample KBSSwiS72_FD_184307 | JGI IMG/M metagenome (GOLD analysis project Ga0207676, IMG submission 184307) | Switchgrass rhizosphere microbial communities from Kellogg Biological Station, Michigan, USA - KBS Switchgrass S7-2 (SPAdes) (version 2) | ecosystem: Host-associated > Plants > Roots >...
GGGCGCGCTAGCGCTCGTGGAGGCAACCTTGGGATACCACCCTTCGTGTTCTGGGCTTCTAACCCGAGGCCGTAATCCGGCTCGGGAACAGCGTCAGGTGGGCAGTTTGACTGGGGCGGTCGCCTCCTAAAATGTAACGGAGGCGCGCAAAGGTTCCCTCAGCACGGTTGGAAATCGTGCGTAGAGTGTAAAGGCATAAGGGAGCTTGACTGTGAGACTGACAAGTCGAGCAGGTGCGAAAGCAGGCCTTAGTGATCCGGCGGTAGAGAGTGGAATTGCCGTCGCTCAACGGATAAAAGGTACGCCGGGGATAACAGGCTTATCCTCCCCAAGAGTCCACATCGACGGGAGGGTTTGGCACCTCGATGTCGGCTCGTCGCATCCTGGGGCTGGAGTAGGTCCCAAGGGTTGGGCTGTTCGCCCATTAAAGCGGTACGCGAGCTGGGTTCAGAACGTCGTGAGACAGTTCGGTCCCTATCTTCTGTGGGCGTTGGAGAGTTGAGAGGAGTCATCCCTAGTACGAGAGGACCGGGATGAACGTGCCGCTGGTGTATCTGTTGTCCTGCCAAGGGCATCGCAGGTTAGCTACGCACGGAACGGATAACCGCTGAAGGCATCTAAGCGGGAAGCCGTCCTCGAGATGAGCTCTCCCATCCCCTTGAGGGAGTAAGACCCCTGGTAGACCACCAGGTTGATAGGCCGGCGGTGCAAGCGCAGCGATGCGCTCAGCCGACCGGTACTAATGGGTCGAGGGCTTGACGGATATTTTTACCCATTGCTTTGTGCGGTTTTCAAGCTCCACCGGGGGCGGTCTCGCAAAATTTCCGGTGGCGCATAGCGAGGGGGAAACACCTCTTCCCATTCCGAACAGAGCAGTTAAGCCCCTCAGCGCCGATGGTACTTGGAGGGCAACCTCCTGGGAGAGTAGGTCGCCGCCGGTTTTTCTTACCTGGGCCGCCCGTTTGGGCGGCCCTTTTTCTTGCCAGGGGAGCGCGCGAAATGCATCACCAGCGCCGCGGTCAGTGCCGGCCTCTCGACGTTCGGCGAGTGCCCGGCACCGGCAACCAGCTTGGTCTCGGCGCCGATCGCCGCGTAGGCGGCCAAGGCTTCCTCTGAGTCGTAAATCTGCTCCTCGGCACCGAAGATCGCGAGCAGGGGGACGCTGCGCCCACGCAGGCGCTCGTCGAGCGGGACCGCGTCGGTGTAGGCATCTTCGGCCTCGGGCGACCCGTCGTAGGCGCTGTACGTGAGGCGGCGAAAGTCCTCTACAAACTCGTCGGGAACCTCGAAGCCAGGCGCGAAGCCGACGCCGAGGCCGTCCTCGATCGCGAAGTCGGGCGTCGCTCTCCACAGCGCCTCGCCGATGACAGGCATGAAGGTGAGTGCTGCGGTGAGGGGCAGGTGGGCGCCGTAGCCGTTGTTCTCGGGCGCCTGGTCGATTATCGCTATGCGAGCGACCAGCTCGGGAGCGGCCTCGCCGAGGGCGGTCGCGACGATGCCGCCCAGCGAGTGGCCGACAACGGTGGCGTCGCGCACACCGAGCCTCCGCAACGCCTCGGAGACCAACTGGGCCTGGTTCTCCATCGAGTAGCCGGCGTCTGGTTTCTCAGAACCGCCGTGGCCGAGCAGGTCGACGGCGATGACCCGGTGGCGGCGCCGCAGCAACGGCATCATCCGGTCCCACCAATCGATCGCGCCGGTGAAACCGTGGATCAGGACAATCGGCGCGCCCCGACGCGGGCCGCGATCGACGACCTGCATGTCGCCCCCGGGGAGCTCGAGGATCCTGCCGCCGGCGACCGTCACCTCGGCGCCCTTCGTCTCGCCGCTGGTTATCAGCGCGTTGAGTCCGAGCAGCGCGATCAGCGCGACCACAACCCCGACCGCGATCTTCGTCTTTCGTCCCATTCAGCGACTCGCTCGGCTCAACGCCGCGCCGGATTGGCTCGGGCTTCTACGGCTGCGCCGCGAAACGGGCAATCGCGGAGCTCCAGGCGCCGGTGCTCCGCGCCTGCCCGCTGCGCCTGCGGGCCTCGCAGGGCAGGGGTCGCCGCTCGATCGGCTCGAGGCCGTACTCGCCGAGGGTGGCGAAGTCGATTGCCAGGTCGATCGCGTCCCCGACGCGGTTGCTGAAGGTCTTTCTCGAATCGAACATGGGTTCGAATCTACGGACGCTTCCGGACGGCATCCGATTTCTGCAACCGGCCTTGCACAGCGCCCCTGGCATTGCCGTTGTTTGCGGGCTTTTTCTTGGCGGCGAACGTGAGCACGAGGGTGGCCGTCAGCGCCGGCTTCTCGACGTTGGGCGAGTGGCCGGCGCCGGCGATCAGCTTCGTGGTCGTTTCCGGAGCGGCCGCCTCGTAGCTGTCCAACGCGCTCCGCGGGTCATCGATGATCTGCTCCTCCGCGCCCATCATCACCAGCAGTGGCTTGCCGGTTGCGGCGACACGCTCGGCCAGGGTCTCCTCGGCCGTGTAGTCGTCGAAGTCGGCTGGCGAATCGTCGTAGGCGCTGAAGGTCATCCGATCGACGTCCTCGACGAAGGCGTCGGGCACGTCGAAGCCGGGGGCAAACGCCACCTCGAGACCCTTCTTCACCGCGAAGTCGGGCTTGGTCCGCCAGAAGAGCTCTCCGGTCACCGGAGCGAAGGCAAGCTGAGCGATCAGCCCCAAGTCGCCGTCGTCGTGCTCCGACGATCTCGTATCGATGATGACCACGCGGTCGACGAGCCGCGGCGACCGGTCGGCGAGACCCACAGCAACCGCGCCGCCCAGCGAGTGCCCCACGACCGTCGCGTCGCGCACGCCCAGCCGGCTCAGCGCCTGGGCGACGAGATCGGCCTGGTTTTCGATCGTGTATCCGGAGTCCGGCTTCTCCGAGCCACCGTGGCCGAGCAGATCGACCGCAACGACGCGATGCGCGCGCTCGAGTCGCGGCATCATCCAGTCCCACCAGTCGATCGCGCAGGTAAAGCAATGCAGGAGGACGATCGGCGAGCCGTTGCGGCGGCCGCGGTCGACGACCTGGAGGTCGCCACCGGGGAGTTGCAGGATCTTGCCGCCCGGGACGGTCACCTCGGCCTTCTTCGTTTCCCTGCCGGTGACCAAGGCGTTGAGGCCGAGCAGGACCGCGAGCGCGACGACGATCCCGATCCCGATCTTCCAGCCTCTGCCCATTGCGGCGATACCCTAGCCGGAACCGATGGAGAAATTCGTCATCGAAGGCGGGGCGCCTCTCTCCGGAGAGCTGACGGCCGCCGGCAACAAGAACGCGGCGCTGCCGATCCTCGCCGCCTGCCTGTTGACCGAGGAGGAGCTGCTCCTGCACCGGGTGCCGCGGATCCGCGACACCGAGGCACAGATCGCGCTGCTCGAACGACTCGGGGTCGAGGCTGCCTGGGTAGGCGACAACAGCCTGCGGCTCTGCTCGGCGGGCGTCTCCGCCGCCGAGGTCGACGAGGAGCTGTCGGAAAAGATCCGCGCCTCGTTCCTGCTCGCCGGTCCCCTGTTGGCCCGCTTCGGCGAGGCGCGGATGCCGCCCCCGGGCGGCGACTTCATCGGCCGGCGCCGCCTCGACGCCCACCTCGACGCCTTCATCGACCTCGGCGCCAGGGTCGAGGGCGACCGCTGGATCGAGCTGAGCGCGCCGCCCGGCGGGCTCAGCTCCTGCGCGATCTTCATGGACGAGCCCTCGGTGATGGGCACCGAGAACGCGCTGATGGCCGCGGCGCTGACGGAGGGGCCGACGACGATCTCCAACGCCGCCTGCGAGCCGCACGTCCAGGACCTGGCCCGACTTCTGACTGGCATGGGAGCGAAGGTCGATGGGATCGGCTCCAACGTGATGACGGTGCACGGCCGCGACCGGCTCGGCGGCGCCGAGCACACCGTCTCGCCCGACCACATCGAGGTCGGCAGCTTCATGGCGCTCGCGGCCGCAACCGGCGGCGAGCTGCGTATCCGCGGCACCGAGCCCGCGGACCTGCTGATGGTGCGGCGCCAGTTCGGGCGCCTCGGGCTGGAGTCGAAGATCGAGGACGGCGACGTCGTGGTGCCGCCCGAGCAGCGGCTGCGGATCAAGGCCGACGTCGGCGACGCGATCCCGAAGATCGAGGATGGCCCCTGGCCCGCCTTCCCGGCCGACCTGACCTCGATTGCGCTGGCCCTCGCCACCCAGGCGGACGGCGAGATCCTGATCTTCGAGAAGATGTTCGAGAACCGCCTCTTCTTCGTCGACAAGCTGGTCGCGATGGGCGCTCGGATCACGCTGTGCGACCCCCACCGGGCGATCGTCAGCGGTCCGAGCCGTCTTCACGGCGAACGCGTCGAGAGCCCCGACATCCGTGCCGGCATGGCGATGCTCATCGCCGCCCTCGCGGCCGACGGCGTCTCGGAGATCGGCAACATCCGCCAGATCGACCGCGGCTACGAGGCGATCGACGAGCGCCTGCGCACCCTCGGCGCGCGGATTGAACGGGTTTCGTCAAAGGTCCCTGCGTAACGGAGCGCCGGCTCCACCTTCCGTAAGGTCCGGCGGATGATCCACCCGATACCGCCCGGAACCCGGGACGTTCTGCCCGATGAGATGCGCGAGCTGCGCAGGCTCCACACGGCGATGCTCGATGTGTTCGAGAGCCGCGGCTATGGCCAGGTGGCGACGCCGGCGATCGAGTACGACGAGGTGCTGGCGCGCGGCGACGGGCGCACCTCGGAGTCGGCCTACCGCTTCTTCGACGAGCGCGGCGATCTGCTGGCGCTGCGCTCCGACATGACCGTGCCGATCGCGCGCCTGGTCGCCTCGCGCTACGCCGAGGCCGAGCCGCCGCTGCGCCTCTGCTACCTCGCCAACGCCTATCGCGCGGTGCGCCCGCAGCGCGGCCAGATGCGCGAGTTCGCGCAGGCCGGCGTGGAGCTGATCGGCGCCGCGGCGCCCGGGGGCACCGCGGAGGTCGTCGAGGTGCTGGAGGCGGCGCTCGACGCGGCCGGCCTCGACCGCGCCGTGATCGGGCTCGGCGACGCCGACCTCTTCCGCCAGCTGCTGACCGAGCTCGGGGTCGAGGGAGAGGCGCGGGACTCGATCCTGGCGCGGCTGGCGACGCACGACCTGGTCGGGCTCGAGCTGGAGCTTTCCCAGGCAGGGATCGGCGAGCGCGACGTCGCCACCTGCGTGACGCTCTCGCAGCTGCGCGGTGGCAGCGAGGTGCTGGAGGAGGCCCGGTCGCTGGGCGGCACCGCCGTCGAGCGCGCCACGGCGCGGCTCGGCGAGACCTTCGAGGCGCTGGAGCAGCGCGGCGCGGCCGACCGGGTCCAGATCGACCTCGGCCTGCTGCGCGACCTCGGCTACTACAGCGGCGCCATCCTCGAGGTCTACGACCCGGCGCTGGGCCACGTCCTCGGCGGCGGCGGCCGCTACGACCGGTTGCTGAAGCGCTTCGGCCCCGATCTGCCGGCGGCCGGATTCGCCCTCTACCTGGAGCGCGTCCATGTCGCCCAGATGGAGGAGGAGTCGAGGAGGACGGAGCGATGAGCGTCGAGGTCGCTGGCACCGCGAGCGCCAAGGCGGAGGGACCACTGAAGCTGGCGGTCCCGCGCGGCGCCCTGCTCGGGGAAACGCTCGACACCCTCGACGCGGCCGGGATCGACACCGCCGCCGTGCGGGGCGAGTCCCGCTCGCTGATCTTCGCCGGCGAGGAGATCGTGCTGGTGACGATGCGCCCTTCGGACGTGCCGACCTACGTCGAGGCCGGCGCCGCCGACGTCGGCATCACCGGTAAGGACGTTCTGCTCGAGCAGCCCGACCGCATGGTCTACGAGCTGCTCGACCTCGGCTACGGGCGCTGCCGCATGGTCCTCGCCGGCCGCGTCGGCGACGAGCGGCTCGGCGAGTCGCAGCGGCGGCTGGGGATGATGCGGATCGCGACCAAGTACCCGCGAATCGCCGAACGCCACTTCGAGGCGACGGGCCGGCAGGTGGAGGTGATCGAGGTCAAGGGCTCGGTCGAGCTGGCGCCGCTGGTCGGCCTCGCCGACGGCATCGTCGACCTCGTCGCCAGCGGCCGCACCCTGGCCGAGAACGGGCTCGAGGTGCGCGAGGAGATCGTCGAGTGCACCGCCCGTTTCGTCGCCAACCGGGTCGCCCACAAGCTGCGGGCAAAAGAGGTCGACGACCTGACCGCCCAGCTGAGATCGGCAGGGCAATGAGGATTCAGCGCTTCGAGTGGGCGGGAGCCGGCCCGACGGCCACGGCGGTTCGCGCCTGGAGCGCCGAGTCGGCGGCGGCCGTCGACGTCGGCCCGATCGAACGCGAGGTCCGCGAGGGCGGCGACGCGGCGGTCCTGCGGCTGACCGCGCGCTTCGACGCCACCGAGCGCCCGCCCGAGGCTCTGCTGGTCGACCGCGGATCGGCGGCGGAGGCACTGGGGGAATTGGACGCAACTATCCGCGAGTCGCTCGAGCTGGCGGCCGCCAACGTCCGCGCCGTCGCCGAGGCCCAGCTCGACGCCGAGCCGCGGCAAATCGAGCTGCCGCAGGGGCAGAGCGTCGAGCTTCGCCAGGTTCCCGTCGGCGCCGCCGGTGTCTACGCGCCGGGCGGGCGCGCCGCCTACCCGTCGAGCGTGCTGATGTGCGCGCTTCCGGCCCGGGTCGCCGGCGTCGAGCGGCTCGCCCTCGCCTCGCCGCCCGGGCCCGACGGCAGCCTCAACCCGCTGGTCCTCGCCGCCGCCGAGCTCTGCGAGGTCGATGAGATCTACGCGATGGGCGGCGCCCAGGCGATCTTCGCGCTCGCCTACGGCACCGAGACGATCGCGCCGGTCGACGTCGTCGCCGGCCCCGGCAACGCCTGGGTGCGGGAGGCGAAGCGGGCCGTCTACGGCCAGGTCGGGATCGACTCGCTCGCCGGCCCCTCCGAGCTGATGCTGATCGCCGGGCACGACACCGACCCGCGGTGGGCGGCGCTCGACCTCTGCGCCCAGGCCGAGCACGGGGCGGAGGGCCCGCTGGTCGCCGTCGCGGTCGAGGAGGCGGTGCTGGAGAGCATCGCGGCGACGACGGAGAGCGCCGCGGCGGAGCGCCCCGCCGTCGGCGACTCGCCGCTGGCGCTGGTCCAGGTACCCGATCTGACCGACGCGATCGACCTCGCCAACGCCTTTGCCCCCGAGCACCTGGAGCTGCTGGAGGAGGACGCGACCCTGCTTGCCGGCCAGGTGCGCACGGCGGGCTGCGTCCTGGTCGGACGCCACAGCGCCACCGCCTTCGGCGATTACATCGCCGGCTCCAATCACGTCCTGCCGACCGGCGGCGCCGGTCGCTTCACGGGACCGCTCGGCCCGGACGCGTTCCGGCGGCCGCTGGCGACGCTGCAGGTGCCAGCGGGGGCGGCGGCGAAGCTGGCACCGCACGTCGAGGCGCTGGCCCGCGCCGAGGGACTGCCCGTCCACGGCGAGTCGGCGATGATTAGACGATGACCAGAGCGGCCGAAAAGGAGCGCAGCACCGCCGAGACCCGGATTCAGCTGGCGCTGGACCTCGACGGGGGGGAGGCCAGCGCCGCGACCGGCGTCGGCTTCCTCGACCACATGCTCGACCTGCTCGCCCGCCACGGGCGGCTCGGCCTGCGCGTCGAGGCCAGCGGCGATCTCGAGACCGGCGCCCACCACACCGTCGAGGACGTCGGCATCGTGCTCGGCCAGGCGCTCGACGAGGCGCTCGGCGACCGCGCCGGCATCCGGCGCTACGGCTCCGCCCTGGTGCCGATGGACGAGTCGCTGGCCGAGTGCGCGATCGACATCTCGGGCCGGCCGCTGTGCGTGTTCGAGGCCGACCTGCCGGCGACCTCGATCGCCGGCTTCGACACCGAGCTGGCCGAGGAGTTCTTCCGCGCGGTCGCCAACTCGGCGAAACTGACCCTGCACGTCTCGGTCCGCTACGGCGCCAATGCCCACCACATGATCGAGGCCTGCTTCAAGGCCTTTGCCCGCGCCCTTCGCGTCGCCGTCTCGGTCGACCCCGAGGAGAGCGGCGTGCCGTCGACCAAGGGGACCCTGAGCGCATGACGGCGCGCATATCCATCCTGGACTACGGCATGGGCAACCTGCGCTCGGTCGAGAAGGCGCTCGAGCACGTCGGCGCCGTCGCCACGATCACCAACGAAGCGGCGACGGTGCGCGACGCCGACGGCGTCATCCTGCCCGGCGTCGGCGCCTTCCCGAAGGCGATGGAGCGGGTGCGGGAGCTGGGCCTTGACGAGCTGATCGCCGAGCGGCTGGCGGCGGGCGTGCCGATCCTCGGCATCTGCCTCGGCCTGCAGCTGCTCTTCGACTCGACCACCGAGCTGGGTGGCGCCGCTGGCCTCGGCCTGCTGCCGGGCGAGGTCTCCGAGCTCGAGGCGGAGGGACTCAAGGTGCCGCACATCGGCTGGTCCCCGGTCCGCTGGGAGCGGGACTCGAAGCTGACCGAGGGGATCGAGAGCGAGACGCCCTTCTACTTCGTCCACTCCTTCGCGCCGCGGCCCGAGGCGAGCGACCTGCTCGGCAGCGCCGCCTACGGCACCCGCTTCGCCTGCGCGGCCGAGCGCGACAACGTCTACGGCGTCCAGTTCCATCCCGAGAAGTCGAGCAGCGCCGGACTGCGCCTGCTCGCCAACTTCGCCGGGGTCTGCGCCGCGGTCCCGGCCTAGCGCCGCCGTGATCCTCTACCCGGCGATCGACATCCGCGGCGGCCATGCCGTGCGGCTGACGCAGGGCGACTACGAGCGGGAGACGACCTACGACGCCGACCCGGTCGACGCGGCGCTGCGCTGGGCCGGGGAAGGGGCCGAGTTCCTGCACGTGGTCGATCTCGATGCGGCGAAGGCCGGCCAGCCGCGGAACCTCGACACGGTGGGGCGGATCGCCGCTGCGGTTTCGTGCCCGATCCAGGTCGGCGGGGGGTTGCGGACGCCGGCCTCGGTCCAGGCGGTGCTCGACGCCGGCGCGGAACGGGTGGTGATCGGGACCGCGGCGCTGCGGGATCCGGAGTTCTTGGATCAAACGCTGGAGATGCACGGTGAGCGTGTGGTCGTCTCGGTTGATGCCCGGGAAGGCCGCGTCGCGCTTCAGGGTTGGACTGAAGCAGGTGGGGAGGGGGTGGTCGACACGGTTGCGGCACTCGGAGAGCGCGGCGTGGCCCGCTTCCTCTGCACCGCGATCGAGGTCGACGGCACCATGGAGGGACCGGCGTTAGGGCAGCTGGGCGAGATCGCGGCGGCGACCGAGGCCCGGGTGATCGCCTCGGGCGGGGTCGGCGATCTCGGCGACCTCGAAGCCCTGGCGCAGATGTCTGCTCCGAACGTAGAGGGCGCGATCGTCGGCCGCGCCCTCTACGAGCGCCGCTTCACGGTCGCCGAGGGGATCGCCGCCCTCCGGCCAACCCGCTGAGTTCGCGGTTGGTCTCGCTATCCGAGCATAAGTGCGAACTCAGCCTGCGGTCTACGCTTAGGCCATGGCTCTCAAGCGTGTGATCCCTTGCCTCGACGTCGACGCTGGGCGGGTCGTCAAGGGCACCAACTTCGTCGGTCTGCGCGATGCCGGCGACCCGGTGGAGCTGGCCGAGCGCTACGACGCCGAGGGGGCCGACGAGCTGGTCTTCCTCGACATCACCGCCTCGCACGAACGGCGCGAGACGATCGTCGAGCTGGCCCGGCGCACCGCCGACAACGTCTTCATCCCCTTCACGATCGGCGGCGGTATCCGCTCGGTTCAGGACGCGCAGGCGGTCCTCGACGCCGGCGCCGACAAGGTCTCCGTCAACTCCGCGGCGCTCGACCGCCCCGAGCTGCTGAGCGAGCTGGGCGACCACTTCGGGGCGCAATGCGTGGTGATCGCGATCGACGCGAAGCGCGACAGCGAGGGCTGGGGCGTCTACGTCCACGGCGGGCGGAAACCGGTCGCGGGCCGCGAGGCGGTGTCATGGGCAAAGGAGGCGGTCGAGCGCGGGGCCGGGGAGGTGCTGCTGACCAGCATGGATCGCGACGGGACCAACGACGGCTACGACATCGAGTTGACCCGGGCGGTCGCCGACGCCGTCTCGGTGCCGGTGATCGCCTCCGGCGGCGCCGGCACGCTCGACCACCTCAGCGAGGCGATCGACGCGGGCCACGCCGACGCCGTTCTCTGCGCTTCGATCTTCCACTACGGCACCTACCGGGTCCGCGACGCGAAGCGTCACCTGGCGGACGCCGGCATCCCGGTGCGAGCGTAGGCTCCGCGACATGTCGGCGGCGCCGATCGACAACCTGGGCGAGGCGCTGCACGCTGCCTATCCCGAGCTGGCCACGGTGCGCGAAGCAGCCGGCGGGAAGCCCGTGTACCTGGTCGGCGGCGCCGTCCGCGACCTGCTGCTGGGCGAGGGGCGCACCGACATAGACCTGGTGGTCGAGGGCGATGCCGCTGCGCTGGCCGGGCGCCTGGGCGCTGAGATCGTCGAGCACGAGCGCTTCGCCACCGCCAAGGCGCACCTCGACGGCCACGAGGTCGACATCGCGGCCGCCCGAACCGAGACCTATCCGCACCCGGGCTCCCTGCCCGAGGTGGAGCCGACGGCGGGCATCGCCGCGGACCTCGCCCGCCGCGACTTCACGATCAACGCGATGGCGATCCCCCTGCGGCGCGACCCGGAGCTGATCGACCCTCACCGGGGACACGAGGATCTCGAAGCCGGCCTGCTGCGGGTCCTGCATTCGGGTTCCTTCGACGACGACCCGACCCGGGCGCTGCGAGCCGCCCGCTACGCCGCCCGCTTCGGCTTCGAGCTCGAGCCCGAGACGGCGGCTCTGCTGGGCCAGGCCGACCTGAGCACGGTCTCGGTCGACCGCCGCGACGCCGAGCTGCTGCGGTTGGCGGGCGAGGTGGAGGCGGTGCGCGGGTTTGCCCTGCTCGCCGAATGGAGGCTGGTGGAACCGCATCGGAGCGGGGTGGAGCTCGCCGGCAGAGTCGCGGGCCTGCTCTCGGAGCAGCCGTGGTCGGAGATCGCCGATCGCGACCGCGCAGTGCTCGCCGCGGCGCTCGGCCCCTGGGGTGAGGCCGAGCGGCTGGCGGCAGCGCATCCCGAGCGGCCGTCGGAGGCGGTCGAGCTCGCCCGCCGGCACAGTCCCGTCGAGCTGGTCCTGGCCCGTGCCCTCGGCGCCGAGTGGTTGGACCGCTACCTGACCGAGTGGCGATCGATCCGGCTCGAGATCGACGGTGAGGACCTGATCGCCGCTGGCGTCTCGCAGGGGCCTGCGCTCGGGCGGGGACTGGCGGCGGCGCTGCGGCGGAAGCTGGACGGCGAGATCGGTGGGCGCGAGCAGGAGCTGGAGGCGGCACTGACTGCGGCGAGACGGGCGGGCGCCTGATGCGGTGGCGCAGCGCCGACGACCTCTTCTGGATCGAGGCGCGGCTGCCCGGGGCGACGGCCGCCTTCTCGTCCCGCCTGGGAGGAGTCAGCGAGGGCCCCTTCGAGAGCCTCAACCTCGGCCTCCTCACCGATGACGACCGGGGAGCGGTGACGGAGAACCGCGACCGCCTCGCCGCCGCCCTCGAGCTGGAGCCCGAGCGTGTGGCGGTGGGGCACCAGGTGCACGGTGCTGAGCTGGCAACGCACGCGGGGCCCCAGGTCGGGACTCCGTTCGCCTCCCCCGGTGCGGAGGTTCCCGAGGTCGATGGCCACGTCATCGCCGAGCCGGGCCTGGGGGCGCTCGTATTCGTCGCCGATTGCCTGCCGGTGGCCCTTGCCGGTCCGGGTGGCGTTGCAATGCTGCACTGCGGCTGGCGCGGGCTCGCCGCCGGCATCGTCGCCCGCGGCGTCGAGGCGGTCGGCGCCACCGACGCGGCGATCGGCCCGGGAATCGGGCCCTGCTGCTACGAGGTGGGGGAGGACGTTCTCGGCGCCTTCGCCGGCCTCGGAGAGGGCATCGCCAACGGCCCGATGCTCGATCTCGACCAGGTCACGCGCCGACTGCTGCGACAGGCCGGCGTCGGGCAGATCGAGTCGACGGGGATATGCACCAGCTGCGAAGCGGGCTGCTTCTTCTCCCACCGCCGCGATGCCGGCCGCACCGGGCGCCAGGCGGGCCTCGTCTGGCTCGACGAGCGGGAGGGCTGAGCGATGCCCGGCCTGATCCACGGGCTGGACGCCGCCCGGATCGCCGCCAATCTGGAGCGGGCGCGGGAGGTCGCCGGGACGGGGGTGGAGATCCTGGCGGCGACCAAGTACGTGCCGCTGGAGGAGATGGGCGCGCTGGCCGAGGCCGGTGTCCGCTTGGTCGGAGAGAACCGCCAGCAGGACCTCGCGGCCAAGCACGAACGCTGGGGCGACGCCTTCGAGTGGGACTTCATCGGCAACCTGCAGAGCCGCAAGGTCAAGCAGCTGCTGCCGCTCTGCCGGCTGATCCACTCCGTCGCCTCCGACTCGGCGCTCGCCCAGCTCGGGCGGCACGGCGACCCTGAGACGGAGGTCTTGGTCGAGGTCAACGTCGCCGGCGAGGAGGGAAAGGCCGGCGTCGACCCGTCCGACCTGGGCGACTTCATCGCCCGCTGCCCGGCCCGAGTCACCGGCCTGATGACGATGCCCCCCTTCAGCACCGACCCCGAGGCCTCCCGCCCCCACTTCGCCCACCTCGCTGGATTAGCTGCTGAACACAACCTGAGGCAGCTGTCGATGGGCACTTCCCAGGACTGGCGTGTAGCGGTTCAGGAGGGAGCAACCATCATCCGCTTGGGCACTGCGCTCTATGCATGACGGATCCCGCGACAGGACCTGCCGGCCGAAGCGTTACTTTGAGCCATAATCCCCTAGAGGATTCCGCTGCAAAGAGCCGAATCACGCACGCATGGCACTACGCGACAGCTGGCATAGAGCGCTGGTTTATTTCGGATTGGCCGAAGAGCACGATCACGGTCCCGAGTACGACGACGACTTCGGGCCCGAAGACGAGGAGATCGAAGCGCGCCGCGAATCGGGGCAGGTGAGGCGACTGCCGAGCTCGCGCCGGGCTCGCCGCGACGAGATCGACGACATCTTCGCCGACGACGAGCCGATTTCCGCCTCCCGCACCCGCGTCCTGCGGCCGGTCGGCGAGGACTCCGACGTCAAGGTCCACCTCGTCATCCCGCGCAACTTCAACGACGCCCAGCAGGTCGCCGACCAGTTCAAGCGCTCGGTGCCGGTGATCCTCAACCTGCAGACGACCGATCACGAGCTCTCGAAGCGGATGATCGACTTCTGCTCCGGGCTGACCTACGCGCTCGAGGGCGGCATGCAGCGGATCGCCGAGAAGATCTTCCTGCTGACGCCGCGCAACGTCGAGGTTTCGGCGGAGGAGAAGGCTCGGTTGCTGGACAAAGGGTTCTTCAACCAGTCGTAGCGGTGGGCGAGAGCCGGGTGGCTCTCCTCCTTGCTGGGATTTCCCGCCAGTAGCGTCTGACTTCCACTCGTTTGGAAAAGGGGCGGGAAACAACGCCGCGCGTCGGAGAGCCACCCGGCTCTCCCTCTACGGCCGCGGCTAGTCTCAGCGAGAGCCACCCGCCCTCCCTCTACGGCCGCGGCTAGTCTCCGCGAGATGCTCTGGGGTCTTGCGAGATGATCATCGGGTTCTGTGGGTCCGGGAACATGGCCGCGGCCATTGCCAGGGGTTGGGCCGGGCACTGGGGGCAGATGCTGTTCTTCGACGCTGATGTCGGCAAGGCGCGCAGGCTCGCCGGAGAACTCGGTGGCGAGGCTGTCGAGTCCAATGGGGAGCTGGCAGAGGGGGCCGATGTCGTGGTTCTCGCGGTCAAGCCGGATGTCCTTCGGCAGGCGGCCGGGGAACTGGGCGGCGCGGGATCGGTCATCTCGATCCTGGGGGCGACGCCCCTGGAGAAAGTCGAAGCCGCATTCCCCGAGGCCGAAGTCGGACGGGTCATGCCCAACCTCGCGGTGGAGGTGGGGGAAGGCGTTCTATGCGTTACCGGAGAGTTCAGCGCCGAGGTTCGGGAGAAGCTCGACCTCCTTGGGTCCGTCATCGAACTGCCGGACTCGCAATTCGATCTAGCCACTGCGTTGATGGGTTGTTCCCCGGCGTATTTCGCCTTGGTGGCCGAGGCGCTCGTCGAGGCCGGCGTCGACGCCGGCCTAGAGGAGAAGCTGGCCGAAAAAATGGTTATCGAGGCCGCCGCGGGCACCGGATCGCTGATGCGTATTCGACGCCCAACCGATCTCCGAGTCGCCGTCACTTCACCGGGCGGCAGCACGGAAGCGGGCTTGGAAGCGCTCGAGCGAGAGGGGGCGAAAGAGGCATTCGAAGCCGCGGTGCGGGCCTCGCTGGAGAGGATGCGGGGGTGAGCGGGCTGGCGACGCTCCTGGCCGTGACCCGCGACGACGTCGCCGACTACGTCAGCGCCCTCTTCCTCGTATACATCGTCCTCATCTTCCTCAACATCCTCAGCACCTGGATACCGCGCATGCCCTACCACCCGTGGCTGCGCGCCGTGCTCGACTTCATCAGCGAGACGACCAACCCCTACCTCAACATCTTCCGCCGCTTCATCCCGCCGATCGGTGGCGGCGGCTTCGCGATCGACCTCAGCCCGATCGTGGGCGTGATCGTCCTCGTCATCGTCCAGGGCCTGGTCGTCGCCCTGATCGCCGGGTGAGCCGCGGCCGCGATCGCCCCTGGCGCCTGGCCGGCGCGCTCTGCGGCCTCGTCGTCGTGCTCGACCAGGCCGCCAAGGCGGCGGTGGAGGCCAATCTCATCCCCGGCGAGAAGGTCGAGGTTCTCGGCCCGCTCAGCCTCACCCTCGCCCACAACCGGGGCGTCGCCTTCGGCCTGGCCGACGGCGGTGGCGCGGCGCTCGTCGCGCTCACCGTCCTCGCCCTGCTCTTCGTCGTCGCCCTCTTTGCCAGCAACCCGGGGCGGCCCTGGATGTGGGTCGCGATCGGCCTGCTCGCGGGGGGCGCCCTCGGCAATCTCGCCGACCGGGTGCGGGCGGGCGAGGTGACCGACTTCATCGACGTCCTCTCCTGGCCACCGTTCAACCTCGCCGACGTCGCAATCACGCTCGGCGTCGCCGCGATGGCGCTGAGCTACCTGCGCGAGCGGCCCACCGCCGCATGAGCGAGCTGCGCGTCGTCCATCTCGACGAGGCATTGGCGGTCGTCGACAAGCCGGCCGGCCTCGTCGTCCATCCGGCGCCCTCGCACCGGGGGCCGACCCTGGTCGACGAGCTGGGCGAGATCCTCGGCGGCGGCGCCGACCCCGAGCGTCCCGGGATCGTCCACCGCCTCGACAAGGAGACCAGCGGCCTGCTCGTCGTCGCCCGCTCCGACGAGGCGCACGCCGCCCTGCAGGCCGCGGTGAGGCGGCGCGAGGTCGAACGCGTCTATTTGGCCCTCGCCGGCGGTCGCATCGCCTCGCGCACCGGGACGATCGACGCGCCGATCGGCCGGGCGGCCAAGCAGCGCCACCGGATGGCCGTCTCCGGCGCCGCCTCGCGCCAGGCCCGCACCCACTTCGAGGTGCTCGAGCTGCTCGCCGCCGCGACCTACCTGGAGGCGAAGCTGGAGACCGGCCGCACCCACCAGATCCGCGCCCACTTCGCCGCGATCGGGCACCCGCTCGTCGGCGACACCACCTACGGCGGCGCCAGCAAGTACGGGTTGGGGAGGCAGTTCCTGCACGCGCACCGGTTGGCCTTCGCGCATCCGTCGACCGGCGAGATGCTCGGTTTCCGCTCCGAGCTGCCGGCTGACCTCTCTGCGGCGCTGGAGGCAGCCCGCGCTGCCTGACCGACCGGTCCCCTCTACAATCCTTCAGTTCTTCAGCTCAAATCAACCCCCGTCGACTCGCCCCGGATCCTGACCGGCCCCAGCGGCCGGGTCCCGGCTAGGGCGGCGGGGCTTCACCAAGACTAAGGAGACGTTTCGAATGCCAGAGGCAGGCCTCAAAGAGCTGCTGGAGGCCGGAGTCCATTTCGGCCACCAGACGCGCCGCTGGAACCCGAACATGCGCCGCTACATCTTCGGCGAGCTGGACGGGATCCACATCATCGACCTCGTCCAGACCGAGGTGCTGCTGGAGAACGCCCGCCGCTTCGCCGGCGAGCTGGCCAGCGGCGGCGGCACGGTGCTGTTCGTCGGCACCAAGAAGCAGGCGCGGGGGCCGGTCAAGGAATGGGCCGACCGCTGCAAGATGCCCTACGTCAACCAGCGTTGGCTGGGCGGGCTGCTGACCAACTTCAACACGATCTCCGCCCGGATCTCGCGCCTGCACGAGCTGACCGACTGGCAGGAGGAGGGGAAACTGGCGCTGCTGCCGACCAAGGAGCGGATGAGCATGCAGGCCGAGCTGGCCAAGCTCGAGTACAACCTCGGCGGGGTCAGGGACATGGATCGGCTTCCCGACGCCGTCTTCGTCACCGACCTGAAAACCGAGGAGATCGCGGTGCGCGAGGCGGAGCGACTGCGGATCCCGATCATCGGGCTGGTCGACAGCAACTGCGACCCGACCCAGATCGACTACGTGATCCCCGGCAACGACGACGCGATCCGCTCCTGCCAGCTGGTGATCGGCACGATCGGCGGCGCGATCGAGGAGGGAGCGGGCGCCTGGCGGGTCCAGGAGGAGCGCCGCCTCGCCGAGGAGATGGAAAGGCGCAAAAAAGAGGAGGAAGAGCGGAAGAAGCGCGAGGAAGAGGAGAAGGCGCGGAAGGAGGCTGAGGAAGCGGCGGCTAAAGCTGCAGAGGCTGCTGAGGCAGCGGCCAAAGCTCAGGCTCCCCGGCCCGCGGGCCCTGTCGCGGGGCAGGGCACCTCGTCCTCGCAGGCTGCGGGCGAGGTACCCAGCCCCACGCCACCCGCGGGAGGGGCGTCTGAGGCTAAGGCTGAGGGATCGGCCGCCCCGGCTGGCGCCGAGAGCCAGAAACAGGCTCCTGTCGCGCCGGAGAAGGGGGCTTCCTCGTGAGCATCTCCGCTGCTGACGTGAAGGCCCTCAGGGATCGGACCGGGGCGGCGATGATGGATTGCAAAGCGGCTCTCGGTGAGGCTGAGGGGGATGTCGATCGGGCTATTGAGATCCTCAGGGTGAAGGGTCAGGCTTCGGCGGCGAAGCGGGAAGGGCGGGGGACCAGCGAGGGCGTTGTCGCCTCCTATATCCACGCCAACGACAAGGTCGGGGCGATGGTCGAAGTGCAGTGCGAGACCGACTTCGTCGCTCGCAACGAGGACTTCAAGGCCTTCGCCTACGAGGTCGCGCTGCACGTCGCCGCAACCGCGCCCCGGTACGTCTCCGCCGAGGAGATCCCGGCCGAGGAGCGCGAGGCCGAGAAACGCGTCTTCGAGGAGAAGGCGCGCGAGGACGGCAAACCGGACAACGTGGTCGAGAAGATCGTCGAGGGCCAGCTGGCCAAGTGGGCAAAGGAAGTCGCGCTGCTCGATCAGGACCACGTCAACGCCGAGAAACACGACTCGAAGTCGATCGAGGAGCTGCGCCAGGAGCTGGCGGCGAAGACGGGGGAGAACGTGCAAATAGCTCGCTTCGCGTATTTTCGCGTCGGCGAGTGAGCGCTTCCGAGCCGAAATTCAGCCGCATCCTGCTCAAGCTCTCCGGCGAGGCGCTGATGGGAGCGCGCGACCACGGCACCGATGCCGTGGAGGTGCAGCGGATCGCGGCCCAGGTCGCCGCCGTCCGCGCGCGCGGGGTGGAGATCGCGGTCGTGGTCGGCGCCGGCAACATCTACCGCGGCCTACAGGGGGCGGCCGCCGGCATGGACCGCGCCACCGGCGACTACATGGGGATGTTGGCGACCGTGCTCAACGCGCTGACCCTGCAGGACGCGCTGGAGAAGATCGGCGAGCACACCCGGGTGATGTCGGCGATCGACGTCAAGGAGGTCGCCGAGCCCTACATTCGCCGCCGCGCCATGCGCCACCTGGAGAAGGGCCGCGTCGTCATCTTCGCCGCCGGCACCGGCAACCCGTTCTTCACCACCGACACGGCAGCCGCCCTGCGCGCGCTGGAGATTCGCGCCGGGGCGATCCTGATGGCGAAGAACGGCGTCGAGGGCGTTTACGACGCCGACCCGGCGATCCACCCCGAGGCGGAGTTCATCCCGGCGATCGGCCACCGCGAGGCGATCGAACGGGGTCTCGAGGTGATGGACTCGACCGCGCTCTCGCTCTGCATGGACAACGACCTGCCGATCTACGTCTTCAACATGGGGGACGAGGGCAACATAGATAGGATCGTCCGCGGCGAGAGGGTGGGCACGCTGGTCTCCAGCGAAGCCGCCGACTGACCGGAAGAAGAGGAGCCCGGTGGAGCTGATCGACGAGCTGCTGGCAGACGCTAAGGACCGGATGCAGAAGTCGGTCGAGTCGAGCCGTGGCGAGCTGGCGACGGTGCGGACCGGGCGCGCCTCGCCGCACCTGCTCGACCGGATCACGGTCGACTACTACGGCTCGCCGACGCCGCTGAAGCAGCTGGCCAACGTGGCGACCTCCGACGCGCGCCTGCTCACCGTCACGCCCTTCGACAAGAGCTCGATCGGGGCGATCGAGAAAGCGATCCAGGAGTCCGACGTCGGCCTGACGCCGAGCAACGACGGCAGCGTGATCCGGCTGCAGGTGCCGGAGCTGACCGAGGAGCGGCGGCGCGAGATGGTCAAGGTCGTCCACGGTGTCGCCGAGGAGGGCAGGGTGGCGGTGCGCAACATCCGCCGCGACACGATGCAGGACCTGCGCGACCTGAAGAAGGAGGGGGAAGCCGGCGAGGACGACGAGCGCCGGGCCGAGACCGCCCTGCAGAAGCAGACCGACGAGGCGATCGCCGAGATCGACGAGCTGCTCAAGGGCAAGGAAGCAGAGATCCTCGAGGTGTGAGCGCCTCCGCGCGGTACGTCGCGATCATCACCGACGGCAACGGGCGCTGGGCGCAGCAGCGGGGCCTCCCGGTCGTCGAGGGGCACAGGGCCGGAGCCGACACCGTCAAGGCTCGGTTGCGCGACGCCGCTGAGCTGGGGATCGAGGAGCTGACCGTCTTCTCCTTCTCGACCGAGAACTGGTCGCGGCCGGCGCAGGAGGTCGAGGGGCTGATGCGGATGTTCGGCGAGCGGATCGACGCCGAGACGCCGGAGCTGCGCGACGAAGGCGTGCGGATGCGCTTCGTCGGGCGGCGCGAGGGCGTCGACGCCGACCTCGTCGAGCGGATGGGCTGGGCCGAAGCGGAGACCGCGGGCAACGACCGCATCGTCCTCTTCGTCGCCTTCAACTACGGCGGCCGGGCGGAGATCGTCGACGCGGCGAGAAACTTCGAGGGAAGCTCCGAGGAGGAGTTCCGCCGCTCCCTCTACGCGCCCGAGATGCACGACCCCGACCTGCTGATTCGAACCAGCGGCGAGCGCCGCCTCTCCAACTACCTGCTCTGGCAGTGCGCCTACTCGGAGCTGGTCTTCCGCGACGAGCTCTGGCCCGACTTCACCCGGGAGGCGTTCGAAGAGTCGTTGCGGGAGTTCGAGGCGAGGCGGCGACGCTTCGGGGCGAGGACCTAGCAATGGAGTCGGGGCGGGAGAGACCTGGCGAGGACCCCCGGGGAGAGCAGGGGCCGGCGGAGGAGCGGCGGCGGGAGATCGACTTCGAGCGAGCGGTCGACCTTTTCGAGGGGCTCGAGGACGAGACCGTCGAGCGAGAGCCGCGGCCGCCGCAGCCGCGACGACGGCCCCTGCGCGGCGAGACCATGCGGCGGATCCTCTTCGCGATCCCCTGGATCCTCTTCGCGATCGCGATCACCGTCGCCGGCGGGCTGCCCTTCACGGTCGCGATGGTCGCCGTCGGGCTGGTCTGCCTGCGCGAGTACTTCGTGATGACGGCGGCGCTGCGGCCGATCCAGATCGCCGCCTACGTGGCGTTGACCGCGATGGTGCTGGCCGCCCACTTCGGCACCGCCTTCAACGTCCTCCTGGTCGGCACCGCTTCCTTCCCGCTGCTCTTCTTCTTCGGCGCCGACCGCAAGCACCGCGAAGGGGTGACGGTCTCGATGGGCGTGACCTTGCTCGGCACGATCTGGATCGGCCTGCCGCTCGTCCACGCGGTGCTGCTGCGCGACCTGCCCGACCACGGCGCGGCCCTGTTGATCGACGTCCTGGTCGGCACCTTCGCCACCGATACCGGCGCCTACGCCACCGGCCGCATGTTCGGCTCGCACCGGATCGCGCCCAGCCTCTCGCCGAACAAGACCCTGGAGGGGCTGATCGGTGGCTTCCTGATCGGCACCATGGCCTTCTGGTTCGCTGGCCTCTACCAGGACTGGCTCTCGGGGATCGACGCGCTGATCATCGGCGCCGCGGTCGCCGCGACGGGTCCGGTCGGTGACCTCTTCGCCTCGCTCGTCAAGCGCGACTTCAACCGCAAGGACACGGGCAAGGTCTTCGGCCCCCACGGCGGCCTGCTCGACCGCCTAGACGCCGTCCTCTTCACGATCGTAATCGGCTACTACCTCTCAATGCAGCTCGTCTACTACTAGGCCGAGTTCGCGTTTAGTCACGCCATGCGAGATCAAGCGCGAACTCACCGCGTCCCTATGCTCTGCCCTCGATGAAGAAGCTGGTGATACTCGGGTCGACCGGCTCGATCGGGACCCAGGCGCTGGAGATCGTCGCTGGCTCCGAGGAGCTGCAGGTCGTCGGCCTCGCGGCCGGCTCGAGCTGGGAGGCGCTGCTGGAGCAGGCGCGGCAGCACGGCGTGCCGGCGGTGGCGCTCGCCGACACCGGGGCGGCCGAGCGCGCGCGCACGGCCTGGGACGGCCGCGTGCTGGCTGGCGAGGAGGGCGTGCGCGAGCTGATCGCCGGCGCTGGCGCCGATCTGCTCCTCAACGGGATGGTCGGGGCGGCCGGATTGGGGCCGACGATCGTCGCGCTCAGCGAGGGAATCGACGTGGCTCTCGCCAACAAGGAGAGCCTGGTGGTCGGTGGCGAGCTGACGATGGCGCTCGCCGAGGCAACCGGGGCGCGGCTGCTGCCGGTCGACTCCGAGCACTCGGCCCTCTTTCAGCTCGTCGGCGCCGAGCAACCGGGGACGGTCGAGCGGCTGGTGCTGACGGCGTCGGGCGGTCCCTTCCGCGGCCGCACCGACCTCGACGCGGTCAGCGTCGAGGACGCGCTCGCCCACCCGACCTGGCGCATGGGCGGCCGGATCACGATCGACTCGGCGACGCTGATGAACAAGGGGTTCGAGGCGATCGAGGCGCATCACCTCTTCGGCGTGCCCTACGAGCGGATCGAGGTCGTCGTTCACCCGCAGTCGATCGTCCACTCGCTGATCGACCTCAACGACGGCGCCACGCTCGCCCACCTGGGCTACCCGGACATGCGGGTGCCGATCTCCTACGCCCTGCACTTCCCGCAGCGAGCCGACGTCGACGTGCCGCGGCTCGACCTTGCCGCGGTCGGCGCGCTGAGCTTCGAGCAGCCGGACCTGGAGACTTTCGCCTGCCTGCGCCTCGCGCTCGAGGCAGGAAGGGCGGGGGGGACCGCACCGTGCGTCCTCAACGCCGCCGACGAGGTCGCGGTCGGGGCCTTCCTCGACGGGCGGATCGGCTTCACGGCGATCTCGGCCGCGATCGAGGCGGTCCTGGGGGAGATGCCGGCCGAGGAAGTCACCCACTTCGAGCAGTTGTTCGCGGTCGACGCCGAGGCCCGGCGCCGCACCGAGGAGCAGGTCGGGGAGTTGGCGAGGGTATGAGCTGGGTGCTGATCGTCCTCGGCTTCTCGCTGCTGGTCGTCCTGCACGAGGCCGGCCACTTCTTCGCCGCCAAGGCGACGGGAATGCGGGTCGAGCGCTTCTTCCTCTTCTTCCCGCCAAAGCTGGTCTCGGTCAAGCGGGGCGAGACCGAGTACGGGATCGGCGCGATCCCGGCGGGGGGCTTCGTGAAGATCAGCGGCATGAACCCCGACGAAGAGCTGCCGCCCGAGGCCAAGGGGCGCGGCTACTACGACCAGCCGGTCTGGAAGCGGATCGTCGTGATCGGCGCCGGGCCCGCGGTGAACATCGTGCTGGCCTTCGTGATCCTCTTCATATTGGCGTTCGGGGCGAACGACGCCAACCAGAAGGTCGGGGAAATCATGCCCGGCACGCCTGCCGCGGCGGTCCTGAAGCCGGGCGACGAGATCGTCGCCGTCGACGGTCGCGGCTATCGCGGCGAGGGTCTCGCCAAGCGCCAGGAGAAGTTCGTCGCGCAGATCTCGTCCCACCGCTGCGCGGGCAGGCAGGTCGAGGGCTGCCGGGCAGCCACGCCCGCCCTGCTGACCGTGCGCCGCAACGGCGAGCTGAGGACGATCGCGGTGCGACCGGAATACGACCCGGCGGTCGAGCGCACCAGGATCGGCTTCGCCTACGGCAGCGAACCGGCGAACCTCGGCGTCGGCGGGGCCGCCCAGCGCGCCGCCGACGGGGTCTGGCTGGTGACGAGCAAGACGGTCACCGTCTTCGCCAGGCTCTTCGAAGAGGAGCAGCGCAAGCAGGTCTCGGGGGTGGTGGGCGTAAGCGCCACCGCCGACGAGGTGATCGACGAGCTCGGCACCCGCGAAGCCCTGATCCTGCTCGCCGTCGTCAGCCTCTCGCTCGGCCTGATCAACCTCTTCCCCTTCCTGCCCCTCGACGGTGGCCACATCTTCTGGAGCCTGGTCGAGAAGGTCCGCGGCTCACCCGTCCCCTTCTCCGTGATGGAGCGCGCCGGCGCGATCGGCTTCGTGCTGGTGATCATGCTCTTCTTCATCGGCCTCTCAAACGACATCGGCCGCCTGACCGGCGAGGGCTTCGAGGTCCGCTAGCGCCCCCGGCGAAGTCCCCCGGGGGGTCCCTTCGCGAACGGACGAGGACATTTCGAGCCTGCTTTTTGGCGCGCGCGGAGAACGCTCACACGCGATTAGCAGGGCTTTTCCTCTGGGAGCGGTCACAAAAGACCTTTCTTTGGTCTTTTTCTATTGATTTCTTGATCATTTATATTTTTTTTGTTATTTCTAGATCATCCCCGGTTTCGGGATCGTCGGGCCTCAAGCAGGGCTCGGCGTTGAACATCGAATTGAAAGGAATGCGAAATGAGCCTTAAGCTCAAAGCACTCGGTCTCGGCATCCTCGCCACCCTGGCGATGAGTGCCGTTGCCGCAATGAATGCCTCAGCGTTGTCCAACGGGCATTTCACGTCTGATGTTGCACTGACCACACTCGTGGGCTCGGAGGTCCCCGGCACGAAACACCAAACCGAGCTCACAGCCCACGGGCTCGAAGGCGGAGTCGTCTGTGACGAAGCTACCTACCATGCTACAACCAGCGCGCTGACAGTGAATGCCATTAGGGTCAAAGCGACCTATCACAACTGTCATACAACACCCTCGGAACCGACAACCACCACGGTTACAATGAATAAATGTGAATATGAATTCACATCAGGTGGAACCGGGACAGTTCACATCGTCGGCTGTGAAGCAGGCAAGGGGATTGAAGTCCATCATCCCAACTGCACAATCACAATTATGCCTCAGACCGTCTCGGGTGTTAAATACGAAACAGACACGGATACCACAGCAAACGGAACTAAACATCACATCATCACACTGGATGCTAATACAGTTCAGTTCGCAACCCAGTACCATGGCGGTATCTGCATTTTCACCGGCACAAACCACACCGGCACACTGCACGGTTCGGTAACAGTCCGAGGGTTTGCGCACGGCACCAACAATCAGGTCAACATCACAGCCACATAGCTAAGCAAGCAGGTTCTGCAGAGGTCCCGGGTTTAGGCCCGTGCTTCGAAGCAAGCGGAGAGGTCCAGGGGTCGGAATCGTTCGGCCCCTGGACCGTATAGGCGAGAAACTGCCCTTGACAAGACCTCAGGCGTTCCGGTATCCCTCTTATGAATTACTTCAGAGAGGCAGACGAGAGGCCTTTTGGCGCTCTTCGGGAGGAGCAGGGGCTCACGCAATGCAATTGATTGGCAGGAAGCAAGCTGCAGCGACGTTTGCGACGCTGATAGTGCTCGCGCTTTTCGGTCTCGCCTCGGGCGCCGATGCGGAGCCGCCGGACTTCGTCCTGCAGATGCCCGAAGGGCAGAGCGTTCCTGGTAGTGGCGCCGGGCAGCTAACGGACCCCACGGGGGTAGCCGGCAATCCGGCTAGCGGTCACGTCTACATCGCCGAGTCGGACAACGCCCGTATCAGCGAGTACACCGCCTGGGGCCTCTTCGTCAGGGCCTGGGGATGGGGCGTCACGAACGGGGCGGCCGAACTGCAGACCTGCGGCCCCGCGCAGCCGGAAGCGAAACCGCCCCCGGGCCTGTGCCAGACCGGCAAAGAAGGGAGCGGGAAGGGACAGTTCAAAGAGCCCTTCGGGGTCGCGGTCGACTCAGCGGGCGACGTCTACCTCTTCGACCGCCTGAACTTCCGTGTGCAGAAGTTCAGCGAAGACGGCGAATTCCTCTTGATGTTTGGCGGGAAAGTCAACCAAACGAAGGTCGAAGAAAGCGCGCCGGCAGCACAGCAGAACGTCTGCCCTGTCGCGCCGACCGACGTCTGCCAAGCTGGCACGAGTGGCGAAGCCCCCAGTCACTTCACTGGCATTTTCGGTGATTCCCTTGCCTACAGCCCCACGGCGGACAGGATCGTGGTCGGCGACAAAGGCCGGATCCAGATCTTCAAACTGGACGGGACCTTCGAAAAAGAAATCCCCTTCGAAGGCGCCCTGGCCGCTTTCGCCGGCAAATCGGTCAACGGCCTCGATGTCGGTCCTGTCGGCAATCTCTACCTCACCCTCTCGGGGGTTGAAGACGCATACAAGCTGAGCCCTGCCGGTGCACCCCTCGACCCGGGCAAACCGGGCGGATCGAAATTCAAAGTCGGGAACCCGCAGGCTCTAACGGTCGACGTGGAAGGCAACGTCTACGCGATCCATTCTCCAGGAGCCGCCTCGTGGCGGGTGCTCGAGTTCGACGCTTCGGGCAACCGTTTGGTGCCGACAGCAGCAGAAGAAGAAAACGGAGAATTCTTCCCATACATCCCCTTCCACGGTCCGATATTGACTGCCCTTGGAATGAACATTTGCGCGGGCAGCGACGCACCGGGCAACGTCTATCTGGCGTTCTCCAGCGGCTTCTTCGGTCCGGAATCGGAAGCGAGCCACGTCGACGCCTACGGCACCGGGCCGATCGGATGCGAACCGCCGCCGCCCAACCCACCGGAGATCGCAGCCCAGTTCGCGAGCGCGGTCGGGCGCGAGGAGGCGACGGTGCGGGCACAGATCAACCCGCGCTTCTGGCAGGACGCGACCTACTACGTCGAATACGGCACCGGCAAATGCTCGCAAGGCGGCTGTCCGGCGAAACAGCCGGTGTCGCCGACGCTTCTGACGAGCAAAGCCGTGAACAAACCGGTGACTAGCGCGGGGGTGGTGCTCGACGGTCTCGCGCCGGGAACGACCTACCACTACCGCTTCGTGGCACAGAGCAGCGGCGGAGGACCGGTCTTCGGTGAGGACCCGGACGGAAGAGAAGGGCCCGAAGAAGCCAGCTTCGAAATCGGGCTCGAGCGGACCTTCAGGACTTTCGCGGCCGCGCCTTCGAAGCCGGTCTGCCCCAACGACGCGTTCCGAACCGCTCCCTCGGACAAGCTCCCCGACTGCCGCGCCTATGAGATGGTCTCGCCGCTGGACAAAGGCAACGGCGACGTGGCGCTTTGGATCGGGCGTAACGCCCTGATCCCACGTCTCTTCGAACTCGACCAGAGCGCTCCCTCCGGCGAGGCCTTCGCCTTCACCTCGGCGACGGCCTTCAACGACGCGGAAGGCTCCGCCTTTGCCAACCAGTACCTGGCGCGACGGACGGGCGGAGGCTGGACGAGCGACTCGATCTCCCCGCCGCGAACGACGCCGCCGGTCGAGGCCACCGTGCTGCTTGGACCGGAGTTCCACGGCCTCTCCGCGGACCTCTGCATGGCCTGGGTGCGCCACTACTCGGTGGCGCCCCTGGCAGAAGGAGCGATTGCGGAATATCCCAACCTCTACCGGCGCGAGAACTGCGGCGGGTCGGGCTCCTATCAGGCCTTGACCACGTCGCCGCCATCCAACCGGACCGCGACGGAATTCCAGGGCGTGCGCTGGCACGGCTCCTCGCAGGACGGCAGCCACTCGATCTTCACCGCCAACGGCGAACTGCTTCCGCAGGCGCCGTCGCTGCCCGCCACCGACTCGCTCCTCTACGAGCACACGCCCGAAGGCCTACGCTTCGTCTGCTTCCTGCCGAACGGCAATCCGAGCCCGCTGCCCTGCGCGGCGGGAACCGGGGTCGGCAACGGCGGTGGCAACGAATCGAGCGTCCACAACGCGATCTCCGCCGACGGACGAGTGATCTTCTGGTCCGCTGCCAGCGGCGGCCCCGGCCAGATCTATGCCCGCATCGAAGGCGCCCAGACGATCAAAGTCTCCGGCGCGAAAGCCACCGACCCCGCCTGGTACTGGACCGCCGCTGACGACGGCTCGAAGGTGATCTTCGAGTTCGCCTCGGGCCCGTTGCAGGACGAACTCTACGAATTCAACGTCGAAACCCAGACCGCGAGCCTGATCGCCAAAGGCGTGCTGGGCCCGATGGGCGCAAGCGAGGACGCCTCGCGCATCTACTTCGCCTCCAGCGAAGACCTCGACGGAGGGGGCTCGGCGAGCAAAGGCGCCCATAACCTCTACCTCTACGAAGCAGGCGAAGGCGGGGGGACCTTGACCTTCGTCATGGCGCTCGACGACGATGACGTCGGGCCCGCTGACGAAGAACCGGGGTCGATCCATGAACTGCCGGTGCAGCGCGCGGCTCGGGTCAGCCCCGACGGACTGCATGCGCTCTTCGTCTCGGCGGCGAGCCCGACGCCGACCGGCTACGACAACCGCGACGCGGTCAGCAGCGAACCGGCCCAGGAGGCCTACCTATACGACGCGGCCGAGGACGATCTCCTGTGCATCTCCTGCAACCCGACGGGCGCCCGGCCGGTGGCTGAAGACATCGGCCCCAGCAGCAATCCCTACTGGGCCGTCGCCCGCATCCAGGGCTGGGAGGCGCTCGGCCACGCCCCTCGCATCCTCTCTGACGACGGCACCCGCGCCTACTACGAAAGCCACGAGGCGCTGGCGCCGCGCGACACCAACGGCACCTGGGACGTCTACCAGTGGGAGGAGGCAGGCAAAGGCGGCTGCAGCGAGGCGCTCGACACCTTCAGCCCAGCCGCGCAGGGCTGCATCGACCTGATCTCCTCCGGCGACAGCCCGGCGGAGTCGGTCTTCCTCGACGCCGACCCCAGCGGTGAGAACGTCTTCTTCGGCACCCAGAGCAGTCTGGTCACCGCCGACTACGGGCTCAACGACGTCTATGACGCGCGGGTGGGTGGAGGCTTTCCCGACCCGATTGAGGAAATCGAATGCGAAGGCGAAGCCTGCCAGAGCCCACCCCCACCCCCGCCTGAGGTGACGCCCTCGAGCAGGGTGTTCGAAGGGCCGCAGAACCCGAGCGCCAAACCGAAGCACAAGCGCTGCAAGGCCGGCACGCGGAAAGTCAGGCGCAATGGCAGAACGAGGTGCGTCAAGAAAGCCAAGCGCCCTGTAAAGCGGAGGGCGGAACGATGAAGTCGGCCTTCCTCAATCAGGGCCACATTCGAACGATCTGCACCCGCGTGCAGTTCGCGCTCCTCGCGACGTTGGCGGCAGCATTGCTAGCTGCAGCTCCAGCCCAGGCCGACTTCGGCCTCTCGGACATCTCGGTGCAGTTCACCGAGGCCGATGGCACCCCGGCAAGGCAAGCCGGCTCGCACCCCTACGCGATGAGGACCACCTTCTCGGTCAACAGCCAAATCGGCCCCAAAGGCGGGCCCATCGTCGACGGAGCGATCAGGAACCTCGACATCACGATGCCGGCCGGCTTCACCGGCAACCCAACGGCGGTGCCGCGCTGCGAGACGCTCGACTTCCTCACCGAAGAAAGCAGCGGCCATCCCACCTGCTCGGACAGCACCGCCGTCGGCGTATTGACGGTCGAGGTCGGCGAAGGCGGGCCCGTGACCGGCGAAGAAACCGTCGCCGTATACAACCTGCGTCCCTCCCCGGGGGTGGCGGCGAAACTCGGCTTCGTCGTGGCTGAGGTGCCGGTCACTCTCGACGTTGGCGTCAGCCCCGAGCACCCATACAACGTGATCGCCTCGCTTCGCAACACCTCCCAGATCAGCGAAGTCCTCTCCGCGCAGACGACGCTCTGGGGCAACCCCGCCGACCCCGCCCACGACTCCGAACGCGGCCGCTGCGCCTACAGCAACGTCAGCGGCAACTGCTCATCGAATATCCCCGTCCGCCCCTTCATCACCCTGCCGCGCAGCTGCGAGGGCCCTCTGCTCACCACCTTCGACGCGCTCTCGTGGTGGAGCGGCAACCCGGTCGAACCGGGGCCTCCCGTCAGCTTCACCGAAA
>Ga0207676_10000633_pt1 | contig 28376 bp, 28 predicted proteins | sample KBSSwiS72_FD_184307 | JGI IMG/M metagenome (GOLD analysis project Ga0207676, IMG submission 184307) | Switchgrass rhizosphere microbial communities from Kellogg Biological Station, Michigan, USA - KBS Switchgrass S7-2 (SPAdes) (version 2) | ecosystem: Host-associated > Plants > Roots >...
CATGGCAGCACGACGGACCGGGCCGCCCGTTCGGCGACACGGTCCGGCCGTCTGCGGACCGAAATGCAACTGCAGTGCCGGTAAGGGGCCCCGCGGGGCCCCTTACTCTTTCACGGCGCTGCCCGGACAATGGAGTCCGCCGCGTAGCCGCGTGCGACCGCACTAACGGCGGGTGCCGTGCCGCCGACCATCATTCTTGGGGGGAACGAGCGATGAACAAACTCGTGGCGAGCGTCCTGTTCGCCGTATTGATCGTCTTTGCGCCGGCCGCACTCGCACAGGATCGCGCCACCGGTTCCGCGGAAATGCAGCAATTGCGAGCCGCCCTCAAAACCGACAAGAAAGCGTATGTCGCCGCCGCGCTCGCTCTCACCGACGCCGAGGCGAAGAAGTTCTGGCCCCTGTACGACGCTTATCAGCGCACGCTCAACCTCACGAATCAGGAACGGAACGTCGTGATCGTCGATCTCGTGGGAACCGACAGGCCGCTCACCGACGCCTACGCGAAATACCTGCTGAAGGACATGATCGACGCGGACGACGCCGAGATTCGCGCACGCCGCACTTTGCAGAACCGGCTCGTCAAGGTCCTGCCGGCGAAGAAGGCGGCGCGGTACCTGCAGATCGAGTCCAAGATTCGCGCCCTGCAGGCCTATGACATCGCCGAAGGCATTCCCTTGATCAAGTAGGCGTGCCTGGTGATTACGGGGCTGAGCCGCGGTTTTTTGCTTTTTCCGGCGTCTGGCATTAACATCCGCCCCTTTCATTGGGGGAAACCGGACCGCCGTCCTTGGCCGTCCGGTTGTCGGTGCGAACTTCCGTCTTGCCGCCGTGGGTCTTTGCCCCGAATGCGCGCGAGACCGCCGGAGGCCGCGCCGCTCACTTACCGAACCATCCTCTGCCTGGAGAGAACATGCTGAAAATGACCCGCCTGGCCGCTTTGGCCGCGGTGGTGCTCGCTGTGGGAGCTGCCGCCCTGGTACCGCTCACGGGGTCCGCCCAACCCGCACCGGCGGCGACGCCAGCCGCACCAGCCGCCGCACCGGCCGCTACGTCTGCCGCGCCAGCTGCCGCACCGGCTGACACCTCCCCAGCGCCTGCGGCGGTCGCGCCGAAGTCGAGTGCGAAAGCGACCGAAATGGTCGAGAACCCGTACGGCCTGGAAGCGCTGTGGAAAGGCGGCGACATGGTCGCGAGGGTGACGCTCGCAATCCTGGTCATCATGTCGGTCGGCAGCTGGTACATCATCATCACCAAGGTGTACGAGCAGAGCAAGATGGGCGCCCAGGCACGCGCCGCTGAAAAGAATTTCTGGAAGGCCCCGTCGGTCCAGGAAGGCGCCGCCGCCTTGAAGAAGTCGAGCCCGTTCCGCTTCATCGCGGAGACCGGCATCGAGGCGACGAGCAAGCACACCGGGCTCCTCGAGAAGGTCGACATGAACGAATGGATCACGATGTCGATCCAGCGCGCGATCGACAACGTCCAAAGCCGCACGCAGGACGGCCTGGCGTTCCTTGCGACGGTGGGCTCGACGGCGCCGTTCGTCGGCCTGTTCGGCACGGTGTGGGGCATCTATCACGCACTCACGGCGATCGGCATTGCGGGCCAGGCCTCGATCGACAAGGTCGCCGGGCCGGTTGGTGAAGCCCTGATCATGACGGCGTTCGGTCTCGCGGTCGCGGTTCCGGCGGTGCTCGGCTACAACTGGCTCGTCCGCCGCAACAAGACGGCGATGGAGCGCGTCCGCAGCTTCGGCCTCGACCTGCACGCCGTCCTGCTGAGCTCGACGCCGAAGGCAGTCGTCAGGGGGTAAGCCGTGGCGATGAATGTCGGCAGTCCCGACGGCGAGGACGAAGTCGTCTCGGCCATCAACACCACGCCGCTCGTCGACGTGATGCTGGTGCTGCTGATCATCTTCCTGATCACCATCCCGGTCGTCACGACTTCGATCCCGGTCCGTCTGCCCAAGGAAGTCAACGAGGTGCGGGAAACGAAACCCGAGAACATCGTCATCTCGGTCGACCAGCGGGGCGGCATCTACTGGAACGACCTCAAGATCGCGAACACCAACGCGTTGATCGACCGGCTGAAGAAGATCTCGATCCTGCAGCCGCAGCCGGAAGTGCAGATCCGCGGCGACGGCGAGGCGCAGTACGATTCGGTCGGGCGGATCGTCTACGCCTGCCAGCGCGCGGGAATTTCGAAAGTCTCGTTCATAACCGAACCACCGCCCCGCGGTGGCTAGCGCCGGAATGCGGAGGACAGATCAATGGCTATGAACGTGGGTTCCGGCGGCGATCAGGAACCGATCATGGACATCAACACCACGCCGCTCATCGATGTGATGCTGGTGCTGCTCGTGATGCTCATCATCACGATTCCAATCCAGCTTCACTCGGTCAACCTCAACCTGCCGACGGGCAACCCGCCGCCCCCGCTCGTCAAGCCCGAGGTGCTGAAGATCGATATCGACGCGCGAGGCGTCATCTATTTCAACGGGGAAGTGATCCCGGACCGCGCCACCGTGGAAGAGAAGTTCAAGGCCTATGCGGCGCAGGGCGTGCAGCCCGAGCTGCACCTTCGTCCGGACAAGGCGGCGAAGTACGACACCGTCGCCATGGTCATGGCGTCGGCCCAGAAGCTCGGTCTCACCAAGATCGGCATCGTCGGCAGCGAGCAGTTCATCGAATAGCGGCAGGGCGCTCACGAGGCCGCCGGCCGCCATCGGAGTCAAACGGCAATGGCAATGGATTACGCGAGACAGCAAAGGGATCCGACGAAGCACGCGATCGGGATCGTGTTCGTGGTCGCCGTGCACGTCATCGTGATCTGGGCGCTCCTGACCGGGCTCGCCCGCAAGGCGGTCGAGGTGATCAAGAAGCCGCTCACCGCGACCATCATCGAGGAGATCAAGGCGCCGCCGCCGCCTCCGCCGCCGCCTCCGCCGAGGCGGATCGTCGAGCCGCCGAAGGTACAGGCGCCCGAGCCGTACGTGCCGCCCCCGGACATCCCGCCGCCGACGCCGCAGACCGCCCCGGTCATAACCGAGGTTGCGCCTACACCACCTCCGCAACCGTACGTCATCGCGCCGCCGCCGCCCGTCGTCGTGGAGGCTCCTCCCGCGCCCCCCAAGCCGGCGGTGCGCAAGGATCCGGTGCGCAAGTCGGGTGACGAGCTCGTCTATCCGCGCCAGGCCATTCGCGCCGGCATCACCAAGGGTCGGGTGGTCGCGCGGTTGATGATCGACGAAAAGGGCAACGTCTACGACGTGAACATCCAGTCGTCGACCCCGCCGGGCGTGTTCGACCGCACCGTCATCGACGGGGTCAAGGAATGGAAATACAGTGCCGAAGGCGAGAAATACGTCGCCGAGATCGAGGTGGTTTTCGTGCTGAAGTAACGATCGACGCCATGCGGTCCTGATGGGGACCCGAGGTAAAAACGGCCGCGTCGATCGCGGCCGTTTGCTTGTCGGGGACTGCCTTCGTTCAGTCGTCGCGCAGCACGAACGCCGCGGCGGTCCACGCGGTGATGATCATCGCCACCACCGCAGCGCCGATCCCGGCGAGCGAGACGCTCTGCCCCAGCACGACGCGCAGGATGTCGCGCACGACGTCGACCACGAAGCCCGGCAGCGCGAACGCGATACAGAGGCCGAGCAGAGCCCAGAGCAGCGCGAGCGCCGGCCGCCGCCACGCGGGCAGAGCGGTAGGCGCCGGAAGCGCGCCCATGACCTTCGCCGTGAAGCCCGCGTCGTCGAGGTACTCCGCGCGATGCGCCTCGCCGGCGGCCTTTAGCGCGGACTCGAGCCAGTCGTCTGCAGGGTCTGGGGGGAGATCGTTCATGTGCGGCATGGCTGTTAGTCGCGAGCCCATGCGGCAAGCCGCGACTTCAACTTCTGCTTCGCGCGCAGGATGTGCGTCTTGACGGTGCCGACGGGACAGTTCAGCACTTGGGCGGCCTCCTCGTGCGAGAGGTCGTTATGGTAGCACTGGACGATTGCCGCCCGCTCCGCGTCGGAGAGCACCGCCATGGCCCGGGCCATGTCCATGGAAAGGGACGCCGACCGCTCGACGTTCGAGCCTGCGTGGGCATCGTCGCCGCTATCAACGGGGGCGTCATCCGTGACATCGCCGTCGCGGTCGCCCAGCAACTCTTCCTTGCGCTTGCGCGCATCGGCGAGCCAGGCGTTCGTCGCGATCCGGTAGAGCCACGTCGAAAATTTGGCTTCCTGACGGAATGAAGCGAGGTTGCGATAGGCGAGCATGAACGTTTCCTGCGCGAGATCGTCGGCCAGCGCGTGATTGCCGGACGTGAGGCGGCGCAGCGTCGTCCGCACGGCTGACTGGTGACGCCGCACGAGCTCCGAGAACGCGTGGCGGTCATCGCGGACAACGACACGTGCAATGAGCTCGGCATCGCTTTGCGGCGGCTCCGGCATTCGTGGGACGTTCGCGCGCTCGGGTGTTCGTTTGCGCCGACGGCACCATCAGGTGGGTGGCGGGTTTCCGGCGGGGGGTTTGGCAACCCCGGTGCCGGGACCCGTGGGCGGATTGGCCGACCCACTCGGCGTGACGCCATCCGGCGCCGGCAGGTGCCGCTGCTCGAACCACCACAGCACCACGAACCCCAAGCCGACGCAAAGCAGCACGAGTCCGACGACGTTCGGCGTCCGGCTCGTCAAAATCGAATGCAGCGACAGGGCGACACCGAACCCCGCCATCAGCACGCCCTTGCGCAGGTCCGACCACGCGGCGCGGCGACGCATCTGCCTCGCCTGCTCGTAGTAGGGTGCCATCGCGGCGGCGGCGGCCGGCTTGCCGCCGAGCGCACCGATTGCCTCGGGCGTCGGTACGATGCCTTTCTCGGCGAGCTTCAGCATCGTCTCGTTGAGCATTCGCGCCTTGCGCATCCGGTACCAGAGGATGAGCGCGATCGCGAGCACCGGCGCGAAGAATACCGTGGCCACGATCAGGACGACCATCGCGGCGAGCGCCGGCTCGTCGTGGACGAATTCGTCGAACGAGTCGAATTCCTTGTCGCCCAAGCCGTCGATCATGATCTGCGCTCGCTTTCTCGCCCTCTTCTGCAGAGCGCCGTCGACGTCGGAGTCGAGATCGGGGTCGGCGGAGCTGGATCGGGTGACGCTGGTCTTGCCCCCCTCGGTCACGTCGATCTTGATCTCGCCCCCGTGGCCGTCCTTGATCGTCAGCGACTTGCCCGACTTCGAAGCGTCCGGAACGTTGGGCGGCTTGGGAGTGTCCGCTGCGCGTTCCGAGGCGGCCGGCGGGTCAGCGGTCTTGGGCTCCTGTGCAACGGCAGGCGCGCGAGGCGCGAGGCCCACCGCGAGGGCCAGAAAAAAGGCGGTCCCAAGGACGAGCCTGCGAAACGCCCGGGTGGTGCCGAAGGCGGCGATCTTGTCGTCAACTGCATTCATCGGGACTCCCTGAACACGATCTGTTGCGCTTTTGGATGCGGCGAGGCGCGCATTCGGATTCAGTATTCGCCACCTCGGGAGCGCTCGTTGGGGCAATGCTATTATTCCCGAAAGGGCACAGTCGCTGCGAAATTCGATGCCCTGCTCCGATTCGTACAGTTTTCCCCGCGCAGCCCGGGTCGGCGCGGGCACGATGATCGTCCTGGCGCCTGTTGACCACGAATCTCTGTAGACCGGTGCACCGCTCCGACGTAGCGCGCCCGGCCTTCCGCGGCTGGCACGCCCTCGTCGCGCTCCTGTTCGCGCTGTGGATGGCCTCCGCGCCCCCACTCTCCGCGCTTGCGGCCGCGGACGACACGGTCACACTCAATTTCGTCAACGCCGACATCGAAGCCGTCGTGAAGGCGGTTGCCGAGATCACGGGCAGGAATTTCCTGATCGACCCCCGCGTCAAGGGAACGATCAACATCATTTCGGCCCGTCCGGTGCCGAAGAGCCTCGTGTATCCGACTTTGCTGTCGGCGCTGCGGCTGCAGGGCTTTACCGTCGTCGAAGGCGACGGCGTGTCGAAAATCGTCCCGGAGGCGGACGCGAAGCAGCAGGGCGGCGCGGTGACGGTGGGCCCGGTTGCCGCCGGCGGCGACCGGCTCGTGACGCAGGTCATCACGCTGCGGTACGAATCCGCCGCTCAACTCGTCAATGTGCTGCGCCCGCTGATCACACCGAACAACACGATCGCGGCGTTCCCGGCGAGCAACGCGCTCGTGATCACCGATTACGCCGACAACCTGCGCCGCATCGACCGGATCATCGCATCCCTCGACCAGGCGTCAGCGGGGGCGGAGCCGATCCTGGTGCCGCTGCGCAACGCCTCGGCGATCGACGTCGTCGCGCTGCTCAACCGGTTGCTCGCGGAGCCCGCCGCCGCGGCGGGTCCCATCGACTCGCAGCAGCGCGTGACCGTGCTCGCGGACGCCCGCTCGAACAGCGTGCTGGTGCGTGCCGACAATCCCGGGCGCCTCGCCCGGGTGCGGCAGCTGATCGAGCAGCTCGACACGCCGGGACGGCCCGGCGGCAACATGTACATCGTGTATTTGCGGAACGCGGAGGCGGCCCGAGTTGCGCAGACCCTCCGTGCGATGCTGAGCGGAGGCGACGGTGGCGCCTCCGCGCCGAGCTCCACGGCGTCCACGCCATCGCTGTTCCTCGGCAACGCTCCGATGGCCGGCGCGGTTCCGGCTGCTGCGGCCACCGGCGCGCCGCTCGCGACGGCCCCCACGCCGTCGACGACGTCGTTCACGGCGAACGGCGCGACGATCACCGCGGATGTGGCCAGCAACTCGCTCGTCGTCATGGCCGCAGAGCCCGTGTACAACAACGTCCGCGCGATCATCGAGAAGCTCGACGTTCGCCGCGCGCAGGTGTACGTCGAAGCGCTGATCGTCGAAGTGTCGGCGGACAAGGCCGCGGAATTCGGCATCCAGTGGCAGGCGCTGTCCGGCTACAACTCGACGCAGACGCGCGTCATCGGCGGCACCAACTTCACGCCGCGCGGCGACGGCAACAACATCATCGACGTGGCCGTGAATCCCGGCACTGTCGGGCAGGGGCTCGCGCTCGGCGTCATGAAGGGCACGGTCACGATCCCCGGTCTCGGCACCATCACCAACCTTGCTTTCCTCGCCCGTGCGCTCGAGACGCAGATCGGCGCCAACATCCTGTCGACGCCGACGCTCCTGACCCTCGACAACGAGGAGGCCCGCATCATTGTCGGACAGAACATACCGCTCGTGACGGGCAGCTACGCCACCACGGGCAGCACCGCGACGGTCACGCCGTTCCAGACGTTCGAGCGCAAGGACGTCGGCATCGTGCTTCGCGTCAAGCCGCAGATCACCGAGGGCGGGTCGGTCCGCCTCGCGATCTACGAGGAGGTGTCGCGGATCGACAGCATCTCCACGACGACGGGGACGATCCTGTCGAAGCGCGCGCTGGAGTCGACGGTGATCGTCGACGACACGCAGGTGATCGTGCTCGGCGGGCTCATCCAGGACCAGCTGACGGACGGCAGCGACAAGGTGCCGCTCTTCGGTGACATCCCTCTCCTGGGCGCGGCCTTCCGCTACGACGCGCGCCATCGGGTGAAGACCAATCTCATGATCTTCATCAAGCCGACGGTTTTGCGCACGAGCGCTGACGGACGCGACATCACGTCGGAGCGCTACGAGTATCTGATGGGCGAGCAGATCCGCCAGGCGCCGCCGCCGCGCATCTTCTGGGGCGATCAAGGCCAGCCTACGCTGCCGCCCCAGGGGATGCTACCGGGGACGCCAAGTGCCGATCCCACGCCGCCGCTGATGCGCGACGGAACGGCGCCCCCGGCCGCGACGCCGCCCGCCGCGGGAGCGATCCCGCCCGCGCAAGCGTCGCCCTCATCGCCCACTGCGCCGCGGCCGTAAGCAGCGGCACGTTCCGATGGCCACCGCGATGCAAGGATCCGGATACGCGCACCGGATTCCGTATGCGTTCTCGAGGACGCACGGCGTGCTCGCGCAATCGGACGAGCCGGGAGGCGTCGTCGTGCTCACGCGTCCCGACGCGACCGTCGAGGGCCTCGCCGAGTTGAAGCGCGTGCTGCAGCGTCCGCTCCTTACGCGCGCCGTCGATGCGCAGCGCTTCGCCACCGAGCTCGCCCGCGCGTACAACGTCGAGAGCGGCGTCGCACAGATGAGCGAGGACTTCGCACGCGACGGCGACCTCGCGCGGCTGATGCAGGACCTTCCGCCTGCCGAGGACCTGCTGGACAGCGGCGCGCAGGCCCCGGTGATCAGGATGATCAACGCGCTCCTGCTGCAGGCGCTGCGCGAGCGGGCATCCGACGTTCACTTCGAGCCGTACGAGGCGCGCTCGGTCGTGCGCTTTCGCATCGACGGCGTGCTGCGCGACGTTCTCGAGCCGCCGCGCGCGCTGCACGCGGCGCTCGTCTCGCGCGTGAAGATCATGGCGAGCCTCGACATCGCGGAGAAGCGATTGCCGCAGGATGGGCGCCTTGCGCTCAAGCTCGGCGACAAGCTCGTCGACGTGCGCGTGTCGACGCTGCCGACGGGACCCGGCGAGCGCGTCGTGCTGCGCCTGCTCGACAAGGATTCCGCACAGCTCGACCTCACGGCGCTCGGCATGAGCGCCGCAACGCTCGTTGCCGTCGATCGCCTGATCCGCGAGCCGCACGGCATCGTGCTCGTCACCGGCCCGACCGGCTCCGGCAAAACGACGACGCTGTACGCCGCGCTGTCGCGATTGCCGCGCGGCACGCTCAACATGATGACGGTCGAAGACCCGATCGAATACGCGCTCGATGGCGTTGGCCAGACGCAGGTCAATCCGAAGATCGACCTCGATTTCGCGCGCGCGCTGCGCGCGATCCTGCGGCAGGATCCGGACATCATCATGATCGGTGAGATCCGCGATCTCGAGACGGCGCAGATCGCCGTGCAAGCCTCGCTCACGGGCCATCTCGTGCTCGCGACCCTTCACACCAACGACGCGGCGAGTGCTGTGACTCGCCTCGCGGACATGGGCGTCGAGCCGTATCTGTTGGCGTCGAGCCTTCTCGGTGTGCTGGCGCAGCGGCTGGTCCGTACGCTTTGCCCCGCTTGCCGCAGGCGAGCGCCGGCGACGCCCGGAGAAGCGGAGCTCCTGGCGGATCTCGGTTTGCAGCGCGACCTTGCGCTTTACGCGCCGGAGGGGTGCAGCGCATGCCGCGACACCGGCTATCTCGGCCGGTCGGGCATCTACGAGCTCATCGTCGTCGACGACGCGTTGCGGCGGCACATTCACGACCGCGCGCCCGAGCACGCGCTGCGCGCCGCCGCGCTGCAAGCCGGAACGACGTCGCTGCGGCGCGATGGCGCGCGCTGGCTCGCGGATGGCACGACGTCACTCGCCGAGCTCCTCCGCGTTTCGCGCGAGGCGTGATGCCGAGTCGTGCGCAAGCCGGCCGCGCGCGGCTCGACATGCGCACGGGGCGTTTCGACGCTCGCTGACGTGCGCGCGTTCCGCTACGAAGCCGTCGACGCGCTCGGCAAGCTCCGGCGCGGATGGGTCGACGCTGAAAGCGCGCGGCACGTCCGCGACCAGTTGCGCGCCGAAGGCCTTTTCCCGACCGCAATCGACGCCGAAGGCGCTGCCAACGACGGCACGGCGGGTGAAGTTGACGCCGTCGAGCGGTTGCGTTTGCCCGCCGCGCAGGTCGCGTTGTCGACGCGCCAACTGGCAACGCTCGTGCGCTCCGGCATGCCGCTCGACCAGGCGCTGGCGGCAGTGGCCGAGCAGGCCGACGATGCGCGTGCGGCGAAGGTTTTCGAGCAGGCCCGCGAACGGGTCGCAGGGGGCGAGCCGCTCGCGGGAGCGCTGTCCCGCTGGCCGCGAACGTTCTCCGATCTCTATCGGGGCCTCGTCGCCGTCGCGGCGGAGACGGGAAACCTGCCGGACGTGCTCACGCGGCTCGCCGATTACCTCGAAGCGCGACAGGCGCAGAAACAGCAGTTCATGCTCGCGCTCATCTACCCGGCGCTCGTGACGATCATCGCGTCCGGGGTCATCGTCGTCCTGCTCGTCTACGTCGTGCCGCAAATCGTCGCCGTCTACGCGCAGAGCCGGCAGACGCTGCCCTTCCTCACGCGCGCGCTGATCGCGTCGTCGGCCTTCCTGCGCGGAACAGCGTGGATGTGGCTCGCGGCCCTCGCGGCGGCCATCGCCGGATGGACGGTTCTCAATCGCACCGAAGGGTTTCGCGCACGCTGGCAACGAGCGCTGCTGCGCGTTCCGGTCGTGGGCCGCCTCATCGTCGCCATCGACACCGCGCGCTTCGCCAGCACGCTCGCAATCCTGACGGGGAGCGGCGCACCGCTCCTGCGCTCCCTCGATGCCGCGCGCGATGTTGTCTGGGCATTGCCGCTCAAGGCGGCGGCAACCCGCGCCACCGCGCTCGTGCGTGAAGGCGTATCGCTGGCGCGAGCCCTCAAGGAGCAGAAGGTGTTTCCGCCGGTGCTGGTCCACCTCACGGCGAACGGCGAAGCGAGCGGTCAGCTTGCGCCGATGCTCGAGCGCGCAGCCGCGGAGCTCGAGCGCGAAGCCGCGCGCCGCATCAACTGGTTCGCCGCCTTGCTGCAACCCGCGCTGATCGTGACGATGGGCGCGATCGTGCTCATCCTCGTGCTGGCCGTGATGCTGCCGATCGTGTCGATGAATCAGCTGATCCGATAGCCGCGCTCGATCGCAATCGTTTCGGTCGCGCGGCCGTACCACCCGCGACGCAAGGCGCTCCCGATGCGCACGCAAGCCCTCGCCACGTGCGCACGACCTCGCCTCCGTCCATGCGCTGCCGTGACTGCAGCAGGGATCCGAGACTGATTGCACAGACGAGCCAAGCGTGCGCGATCGCATCCCGCGACGTTCCGCCATGGAAGCGACGCATTCGAGACTGATGCACGCAATGCGAATACGCCGAATGGCACTGGCGCGTCCAGAGCGGAGTGGCAGGGTTGGCGTGGGCGCCTTGGAGCCGCGTCGGCCGTCACGGGTGGTGCGGCCGCGACTCGGACATGTTTGTCCGACCGCCGGCCGCACCGGGTCCCCGTAGGCCGACATGATTCGCGGCGACGAAGCCCGAGCCAATCCTGCCACTCCGCTCATCGCAAATAGGAGCCAATCCTGACACTCCCGCTCGTCGCGAATCTGGGCCGCTAGCCGCTGCGGCTCCGATGCTGTGCGAGCGCCCACTCGACATGCTCGCGCACGAGCGCCGACGCATCGTTCGCGCGCGACTCGAGCGCCGCTGTGGCGTCGGGATGGCTCGGTGCGTTGCCGAGTCCGACGGCGATATTGCGCAGCCACCGCTCGTAGCCGATGCGCCGGATCGCGCTGCCTTCGAGCCGTGAACGGAATTCTGCTTCCGTCCACGCGAACAGCGTGATGAGATCCGCAGCGTCGAGGCCATTGCGCACGGCGAAGTCGTGCTCGCCGGTGTCCTGCGCAAAGCGGTTCCACGGGCAATGGAGCTGGCAGTCGTCGCAGCCATAGACGCGGTTGCCGATCAGCGGGCGCAGCGCTTCGGGAATGCTGCCGGGAAGCTCGATCGTGAGATACGAGATGCAGCGGCGCGCGTCGAGCTCGTAGGGCGCGACGATGGCGCCGGTCGGGCAGACGTCCATGCACGTTCGGCAGCTGCCGCAGTGCGACGCCTGCGGCGGCGTGACCGGAAGCGGCAGGTCGGTGTACATCTCGCCGAGGAAGAACCAGGAGCCCGCGTCTCGTGTCAGCAGCAGCGTGTGCTTTCCTTGCCAGCCGATTCCGGATTTCGCCGCGAGCGCGACTTCGAGCACCGGGGCGCTGTCGGTGAAAACGCGGTAGCCGAAGTCGCCGATCGATTCCCGGATCCGCTCGGCGAGTCGCTGCAGCTTTGCGCGCAGCACCTTGTGGTAGTCGCGGCCGAGTGCGTATCGCGCAATGAACGCCTTCGTGGGGTCGCCAAGGATGTCTTCGCTTGCCCGCGCTGCCGGCGGGCGATAGTTCATCCGCGCCGTGATCACGCGCAGCGTGCCGGGAACGAGCGAGGCGGGCCGCGCCCGGGTAGCGCCATGCCGTGCCATATAATCCATGGCGCCGTGGCGCCCGGCGCCGAGCCAATCGAGGAGACGCCGCTCGGCGACGTCGAGGTCGGTGTCGGCGATGCCGATCTCCTGAAATCCCAGCGCCTTGCCCCACTCGCGAATGTCCGCCGCCAGCGCGACCCAGTCGGGCCGGGCGGACGGTGCGCGCGGTTCGGCTTGAAGCGTGGACATGAACCCAAGCCTACCCCAACGCCGCGTCAACCCCACGTTCACCGCGACGTTTCATCTTCCTGATGCCGACGCGACCGAAGCGGCGGGCGCGCGCCTCGCGCCGACGCTCGAGGGCGGGATGGTCGTCACCCTGTCAGGCGACCTCGGTGCAGGCAAGACAACGCTCGTGCGTGGCGTCTTGCGCGCTCTCGGTTGGCAAGGATCGGTGAAGAGTCCGAGCTATCCGTTGGTTGAGCATTATCCATTTTCGAGCATATACTTTTATCACTTTGATTTTTATCGATTCGCCGATCCAACCGAATGGGAAACGGCCGGGTTCTCCGATTGCTTCCACGCGGGCTCGACTTGCGTGATCGAATGGCCCGAGCGGGTAGCCGGGCGCTTGCCGGTGCCCGATCTCGCGCTGACGCTCACGTATCCGGCCGACGCGTCGCAGCCCGGGCGCGCGCTCGCGCTCGCCGCGTACACGAAGCGCGGTGACAGATGCGCGGCCGCAATGATTGGAAGCAGCGCAGGACAGGCACCGTGATCGCCGTCTCGCTGACCCGCCGTCGCCTGTGCCGATGGATGGTCGTGCCGGCCGCGCAGCTCATCGCACCCACGCTCGCGTGGGCGAGCTTCGGACACGTCCAGTCCGCGCGCGTGTGGCCCGCGCAGGAGTACACCCGCGTCGTGTTCGAGGCACCGGAGCCGATCGCGTATCGCCTGCAGACGCTCACCGATCCGCATCGAGTGATCCTCGAATTCGACAACATGCGTCTCACCACCGAGCTCGCGCAATTGCCCACGCGGATCGAGGTGTCCGACCCCTACATCGCATCGGTCCGCTTCGGCACGAGAGGCGACACGCTGCGCATCGTGTTCGATCTCAAGTCGCAAACGCGCACGCAGGTCTTCGGGCTCAAGCCGGTCGCCGAGTTCGGACACCGCGTCGTCCTCGATCTCTATCCGCTGATACCGCTCGATCCTCTGATGGCATTGCTGAAGGAGCGCGGCGAGCCGGCCGACGTCGAGGTGAGGCCACCGGTCCCATCGCAGGAGCGCGTTCCTTCGGCCAAGCCTGACGTCCGCGGCCCGGTCAACCGGCGGCGTGTCATCACGGTCGCGCTCGATCCCGGCCATGGCGGCGAGGACCCCGGCGCCATCGGCCGGCGCGGGACGCACGAGAAGGATGTCACCCTCGCCATCGGCCGAAAGCTCAGGCGAATGATCGATGCCGAGCCCGGAATGCGCGCCATGCTCACCCGCGACGCCGACTACTACGTGCCGCTCGCTGCGCGCGTGCACAAGGCCCGGCGGGTCGAGGCGGACCTCTTCGTTTCGATCCACGCCGATGCGTTCCGCGAGCCGAATGCCCGCGGCTCGTCCGTGTTCGCGCTGTCGGAAAGCGGCGCCACGAGCTCCGCCGCGCGCTGGCTCGCGCAAAGCGAGAATGCGGCCGACCTCATCGGCGGCGTGAATCTCGACGCGCGCGATCCCGTCCTCGCGCGCACGCTACTCGACCTCTCGCAGACGGCGCAGATCAGCGACAGCCTCAAGGTCGGCCGGCACATGCTCGACAGCATAGGCACCATCAACACGCTGCACAAAGGCTCCGTCGAGCAAGCCGGTTTCGCCGTTCTGAAAGCGCCGGACATTCCGTCGGTGCTCGTCGAGACCGCGTTCATCTCGAATCCCGAAGAAGAGGAGAAGCTGCGCAGCGACCGTCACCAGACGAAGTTCGCGGAGTCGATGGGCGAGGGCATCCGCCGCTACTTCGCCGCGAATCCGCCGCTCGCGCGCGCGAAGTCGGGCACCGGCTAGGCGACTCGCGCTCGTAGGGCCGCGCGGGTCGCACCAAGGACCGGTAGTGGGGTTTCGGTAGAATCGGCCGATGCTTCGCTTCTTCACCACGTTCATCCTGCTGCAGGTCGCGCTGTTTGCCGCGGAGCTCACGCCGTGGGGGCAGCACTACTTCGTCGTGCCCTGGACCGACACGGTTGCCGCGATCAGCGCCTGGCTCCTCACGCTGTTCGACCCGAACGTCGCAGCGGCGGGCAAGGTGCTGCGCAGCACGGGGAACGGCTTCGCAGTCTCGATCGAGGCGGGATGCAACGGCATCGAGGCCACGATTGCGCTCGTCGCCGCGATCTTCGCGTTTCCGGCATCGTGGCGCGACCGTCTCATCGGCCTCGGCGTCGGCATCGTCGCGGTACAGGGCCTCAACATCGTCCGCGTCATCAGCCTGTTCTATCTCGGGCAGTGGAGCATGAAGGCGTTCGATTGGGCGCACCTCTACGTGTGGCAGGCGCTGATCATGCTCGACGTCCTCGTCGTATGGCTCATCTGGGTGCTTATGCTGCCGCGCGAAGGCGTCGCCGGGGGCAGTCCGACCGGACCGGCGGGTGGCTCGCCGGCGCCGGCATCGGCGTAACGACGGGGTCCGTCGTGACGGACCCCTTTCGCAGGTCGCTCGCCGGACTTATCGTCCGGGTCTTCGCCTGGTTGCCGGTGACCTTCGCCATCTGGTACGTCGCCGCACCGATTCTCCTGTGGCCGGCCGCCTTCATGGCCGAGATCATCGGCCGGTCGGCATGGGCGGACATCATCCGGGGCGTCGAGCGCGCGCGCGCGGAGCTTACGTTCGTGACGACGCTCAAGGCCGGGTCGGCCGGCGGGCGCAGCGGCGACATCGTCGTCGGCGTCGACCTTCTGCTGTATTCGTTCGGCTTGCCGCTCTACGCGGCGCTCGTGCTTGCCGCGAAGGAGCCTCGCTGGCCGAGACGGCTCTTGTTCGGCTACGCCGTGCTGATGCCGTTCGTCGCGTGGGGAGCGCTCGCGGACTTCCTCAAGACCATCGCCATCACTATGGGGTCGCAGATCGCGTCGCAAACGGGATTCGTCGCGTGGCAGCGCGAGGCGATCGCGTTTTCCTACCAGTTCGGCGCACTGATCCTGCCGACGGTGGTGCCGCTCGTCGTGTGGGTCGTGACGCACCGGCCGTTGCTCGAGCGATTGCGCGCACGGTCGGGCGCCTGACGGCGCGCTTCGCTCCGGTCCCCAACGCGCGCTACGCGAGGCTCAACCGCCTTCCGCTGCTCCCGCCTTGCGCGCTCGCTCGCGCTCGCGGAGCACGCGGCGCTGCACCTTGCCCGTGGTCGTCATCGGAAGCGCGTCGATGAACTCGATCTCCTTCGGATACTCGTACGGCGCGAGATGGCTCCGCACGTGCTGGCGGATTTCATCTTCGATCGCCGGCGAAGCCGTCACACCGGGAGCGAGCACGATGAACGCCTTGACGACGTTGCCGCGCGTCTCGTCAGGCGAAGGCACGACGGCGGCGTTCGCAACCGCCTTGTGTCCGACGAGGCAGTTTTCGATCTCCGATGGGCCGATCCGATACCCCGCCGCCTTGAACATGTCGTCCGCGCGTCCCTGATACCAGAGATATCCGTCCGCGTCGCGCTTCGCGAGGTCGCCGGTGCGGCACCAGTCGCCGGTAAATTTCTTCGCCGTGGCCTCGGGATTCTTGAAGTACTCGAGGAAGAAGATGGGGTCTCGCGACCCGTCGGGCGCCGTGCGATGGACGGCGACTTCGCCGATCTCGTCGTCGGCGACGGTACGTCCGTCGTCGTCGATCACCTCGATCCGGTGTCCGGGATACGGGCGCCCCATGGAGCCCGGCTTCGCCGGCCACAACGCCTGCGAGTTGCCGACGATGTAGTTCATCTCCGTCTGGCCGAACATTTCGTTGATGGTGACGCCGAGCGCGTCGCGCGCCCATTCGAACACCGTCGTGCCGACGGCTTCACCCGCGCTCATGATCGTGCGCAGCCGAAGATCGAATTGCTCCTTCGGCCGCGGGTGCGCCTTCATCATGAGCTTAAGCGCGGTGGGGAACAGGAAGGAGTTGCGGACGCCGTACTTCGCCATGAGCGAGAGCGCGCGGTCCGGGTCGAAGCGTCCCCGGTAACCGACGATCGGTTGCCCGAAATACAGCGCGGGCAGGAGCGCGTCCATCAGGCCACCGGTCCATGCCCAATCCGCGGGTGACCAGAAGAGATCCCCTTCGCGCGGGTAGCCGTCGTGCGAATGAACGAATCCCGAAAGGTTGCCGAGCAGGCAACGCTGCGGCATCAGCGCGCCCTTCGGCGGTCCGGTGGTGCCGCTCGTGTAGATGAGGATCGCGGGATCGTCTGCGGCTGTCGCGGCGGGTGAATGGTGCGTCGACGCGCGCTCGAGCAGCGACTCGTAGGGCGTGACCCACGTCTCGCCCGCGCCGGCGACGCCCACCACGTGCTCGACGCCCGGGCACGCCTCCCGCACGAGCGCGAGGTTCGGCAGCGACTGCGGATCGACGAACGCGACGCGGGCGCCGGAATCGTTCAGCCGGTACGAAAGCGCCTCCGGGCCGAACAGGAACGACAGCGGGACGGCGACCGCGCCGACCTGATAAGCGGCAATGTGCGCGACGACCGTCTCCGGCCGTTGCGGAAGGATGAGCGCTATCTTGTCGCCGGGCTCGATGCCGAGCGCGATGAGCGCGTTCGACAAGCGGTTCGCTTGCTGCTGCAAATCCCAGAAGGTGAAGGCGGCCGTCGCTCCGGACTCATCCTCCCAGTACAGCGCGAAACGGGAACGATCCGGAGCCCACCGCCCGCAGCACGCGTGGGCTATGTTGAATCGCGCAGGCACCTCCCAGCGATGCGCTGCGTAGATCTCGGCATAGCGGTCCGCCGTCATCGCGCGGGTTTCAGGCGGGCGGGCGCGAGCCGCCTTCGTCGGATTCCGGGGTGACGTTGTCGATTACGGTCCATACCCAACCCGTGTGCTCTTCGAGCAGGCGCCCATGTCGGATCGTCCGCACGGACCCTGCCGCACGAAGCGTGTAGCGCCGCGACGCATGGTATTCGCCCGACGGCACGACTACCGATTGCACCGGCGCTTCATCCGGCCGCCGCCGGAACGACAGGTAAAGACCGTGGAATTGCCGTCCCTTCAAGGCGGGGTTTTCGCCATTCACCGAATAGCTCGAGTCCGGCGCTTTCTTCTGCTCGGTGAGTTCGGCGCTCGCGAGCGAATTGGCAATGAGCTGCAATCCGATCTCCGCGTCCTTCGTGGTAAGCCTGCGCATGCGGCGGATGATGCCCATCACCCACGCGTCCTCGCCGTGACGGCGGAGCGCCACCAGCATGCTGAGCGTGAGCTCGCCTGCGATGCTCATCGGCGCGAAAAGCCGGTAGCCCGAAGCGCTGATGTCCTTGATCTCCCACGGCCCACCCGGCGCGCTGAATGTCGAGACGCGCCCCGCGGCAAGCTCACGCGAAAGCTCCTTCTCGACGCGCGAGCGCCCGAACACCGCGAGCTCCATCGTCGTCCCGAAGTTGCGGCCCACGCTCTGATCCGCGGTCTGCGTGCGTCCCATGTCCGAGCGGACGAAGGAGCAGATGTTGGCGAAGCCTACGACGGCGTCGGCCGACCCCGTCGCGGGCTTGCGCTCGCCGTGCCGGGCCAACGGCTTGAAATCCGGATCGATGCGGCTTGCGAGCTTGACGAAAAGCTCGAGCTCTGCCCGATGCTTCGATTTCCTGCCACTGCGAGGCTCGTTTTGCACCGCTTGCTGCAGAGCGACTCGATTCTGCTGCATCAATGCAACCAGCGGCCGCAGATCGCAGAACAGCACCCGCCCTTCGAGCGGGTGCAGCGCACGGCGCTGGAAGCCCGTGCTCCCCGTGAGATCGACATAGAACGAGTTGACCGTCGCGGGCTTGAGCGTAAGCCGCAGCGGCTGACACCACTCATCGAGCTGTCCTGCGACCCACTCGATTTCCTTCGGCGCAAGGTTGCCGGGATCCGCGAGCTTCAGCACCAGAACCATCAGGAACTGGCGCTCGATCGTCGTCGGTGCGCCGGTGCCGTCGAGCCTGACGGGCTCGCGTTCGAACCTCAGCGCGCACGCGCGCGAGAAGGGCGCGTAGAGCGCCGTCCATTTCGCCGGCGACCAGCGCTCGCACCGGTAAAGCCCGAGCTTTGCGTCGCGCGCGAGGTGCACGATCTGTCGGCCGATGAGCTCCGGCAGCGTCGCGACCCATTTGTTGCGGGGGATCGGATCCGAGATCTCGCGGGCAAAAGCCGCGTAGCAAGCCTCGAAGGTCTGCGCGAGTGCATTGAGCGCCTCCCACAGCTGCTCCTCGAGCTTCGGTGAGCGCTCGCAATGCTCGACGTACTGCGCTGTCAGGTTGCGGACGATTGCATTCGCGTGCCGGTCCGCCACGAACACCGCTTCCAGCACCGAAGGCGTCCGCCGCGCGGTGCGCGCCGCCAGCTTGTGGACCTCCGCGACGATGATCCGCTGCGCGGCGAGCGGGTCGTTCGCGCGCAGCGACGCGAGCCAGCGCTCGGCGGAGCGGGCGTCCTTTAGCGGGTCGGAATCGTCGTTGCGGAATCGAAGCATCAGGCCGTTGGGAGTGTGACGAGCGCGTACGGGTCGTGCAAGAGCCGGGCCGTGCCCGGCCACCCTCCGGTTGTACTGCACGAGGCGACGCGTCGAGCGCAGTGCCCGTCGCATTCACGCTGGGCTCTCCTGCCGGACGGCTTGCCTTTTTGTGGAGATGATGGCCGAAAGCACGGGGCCGGGCAAGGCCAGCGCAGCTCCCTGGCACGCATCGTGCATGGTACCGACCGTGATCCACAGCTTGCGATTAGGCACGGCGTGGGGCCTTCGGAGTGCTTGCACAGGCTTCCGACCGGCGATCGAGTATTTGCAAACTTGTGCAGCACATACCGCGCCACGTGAGTGACGCAAAACGCCAAGGAAGGACGACGATGGGCATCCTGATAACTGCGCCGGCCAGAAGGCGCGAGCCGCCGGTGGAGATGGCCGAAGTGACCGCCGCCTCAGGCGACACGCGCAACTCGCTGCACATTCGGGAGGTCGTCCGGATCACCGGCTTGCGGCGGGAGCAACTCTACATGTGGCAGCGCCGCTACAAGTTTCCCGCCCCGCTGCGCGATGGGTTTGGCGACCGCGTGTATCCGCCCGACCAGGTTGCCCGGCTCAAACTCATCAAACAACTCCTTTCGGAAGGCTGGCGCGCCGGGGCCGTGGTGCCGCTGACCGAGTCGGTGCTGCAATCGATGCTGGGCCTCACGGTCGAGGACCCCGCGCCTCTGCCGACGGAGATCGAGACGGCAGTCAAGCTGCTCGCGCAGCATCGCGTCGGTGAACTGCACCAGCACCTTTCGAAACTGCTCGCGGGCCAGGGGATGCGGAAATTCCTCGAGGCGACGCTCATTCCGCTCAACGAAGCCGTGCATGAAAGAGTCGTGCGCGGCGAAATGGAGAATTTCCAGGAGCTGCGCTTCGGGGATCTCGTCCAGCGCCTCCTGCGCGACGTCACGCGCCTCGTTCGTCCGCAGCGCGAAGCGCAGCACGTGCTTCTCGCGACGCCGCCGAACGACCCCAATCAGCTCGGTCTCGCCATCCTCGAGTTGCTGCTGTTCACCGAAGGCGTCAACTGCCTGACGCTGGGCGCAGGTGTCCCTGCTCAGGAGATCGCGGGCGCCGCTGCCGCGTACAAGACGAGTCTCGTCGTGCTGCTGTTCGATCGCGGCATCTCGGGCAAGATCGCGGGCCAGGAGATCAGGGCGCTTCGCGCCGAGCTGCCGCCGGAATTTCCGCTGGTGGTCAGCGGGCGTGCGGTGAATCTGCTCGCGAAACCAATTGCGAGCGTCCAGACCGCGGCCGATTTCAGCACGATCATGTCGATGATGAAGGACCTCGGAGTGACCTCCGCGCCGGCGCCGCAACCTTCGCAGCCCGTGCAAGCGTCGGTTCCGATGCTCGCGGGCTGACAGACGTTTCGTCGAGCTCCGTTGCGGACGCCCGCCGCGGAAGCGTAAGCTTTCGGGATGGGCACCGGCACCGCAACTCCCGTCGTTCCGCCGCCTTCGATGCGGCTGCGCTTTCAGCGCGCAACCTGGCATACGGTGGGTCTGATCGTCGCCGCGCTGCTCGCCTACGCGATCTGGCGCGCTTATCAGAATCCCGACCTGCTGCTCGACCTTTCGGCGCTGCGCCTCTGCTGACGACGCCCGACGATTCCTGCCGCTGATGCACGGCGCGGCAACGATCTGCGCTAGCTTGGCTCGTTCACTTCCCGCATCCACTCCGCCGTTGCGATGGCCTCGGCGTAGCCTTCGGCCGCAAGGCCCGCTGCGACCCTTCGCTGGTCGTCGGGCGAGCGATTCTGGGAGAGCTTGAATTTCGCTTCGATGCGTGTCACGCGGATCTTGAATCCGACGATCGCATTGACCATCGCCGCAAGACGGTCGGGTGCAAGCCCCAGTCGCCAGGGCTCGGCTCGACCGGACTCGAAACGGTCAACCAGAAGATCGAGCACGGCGCGGGTTTCCGCAGGATCGGTCGCGAGCTCGATGACGCCATGCACGTGAGCGACGGCGTAGTTCCATGTCGGGACGGCCCCGGCGGGATCGGCGTACCACGACGGCGTGACGTACGCGTGGGGCCCGTGAAAGATCGCGACGGACTCGCTGGTCGCTTTGCTGCGCGCGTGCGGGTTGGCGCGGGCGAAGTGACCGAACAGCGTGCCGTGCGGCTCGCCGTCGCCCACGAGGAGGAGAGGCAGGTGCGTGACGAACGGCTCCGGGTCGCCGGGCGTGATTAGCGTGGCGAAGGGATGGTCGTGCACGACCTGCGCGACCCTCGCGTCGTCTCGACTCGCGAAGTGCTGCGGGATATAGACGCTCAATTCGAGGACCCTCCGCCTTTAACATCGATTTCCGGCGGCGCAGCTCCGCCCGCGCCGCCTTGCCTGAACAGCGCGAGCGCGTCGGAGGCGACGAAACTGTAGCTGCGGCCGCAAAACTCGCACGTGACGCCGACCATTCCCTGCTCCGCGAGGATGCTTTCGATCTCGGCGCGGCCCAGCATCCGGAGCGCGTTCGACACGCGCTCCTTCGAGCAAGCGCAGTGGAAGCGCAGCGGTCGCCCCTTCATGACGCGGATGTCGTCCGTCGGAAACCGCGCGGTAAGCAGCGCTTCCACGCTGGTCGCGCCGACGAGATCGGCCTCCTCGATGTCGGTGCCTGCCGCCGCCCGCCGCCACGTGGCGTCGTCCTCGGCGCCGGCGCTCGGCATTCGTTGCAGCAGGATCCCGCGCGTGCGCTCGCCGTCGGTCGCAAGCGCCAAGCGGCTGTCGATCTGCTCGGAGGTCGTGAGGTAATGCTCGATCAGCTCGGCGATCGACGTGGCCTCGAGTGCGACGACGCCCTGGTACACCGGACCGCCATCCTTCGGATCTAGCATGATCGCAAGCCGGCTCGTTTGCGGGTCGCCCGCGAGCGCGCGAAGCGATGCGTCTTCCGGCAGCGTCGTTGCGGTGTCGCGCCACTGGGCGGTCGCGCGGAGCCCCAGGTCGGAGGTGCACTCGACGACCAGCAGCGTGACGGGTCCCGTGCCCTGAAGTTGGACGATCAGCGTGCCCTTGAAGGCGAGCGCCGACGCGAGCAGCGCCGAAGCGGCCAGAAGCTCGGCGAGCGCGCGCCGCAGCGCCGGTGGATAGGCGTGCTGGGCGAGAATCTCGCGGCCGGCAGCGTCGAGGCTCACGACCGCGCCGCGGACCGCCGCGCGCTCGAAGTGAAACCGTGTGACGGTGTCGGCGAAGGACGTCGGGTCGGCCACGTTTATCGGAACCGCCGCACAGGCTCTGCGCGGCAGCGATTCATGTTCAGGCCGTCTTGGCCTTCAGCGTGAAGATCGTCATCGGCAGGCCCGAGTTGCGGTCGAACGCGGCGCCCGCCGCGATGCCGGCGCGGGCGATCGCTGCCGCGCCTTTGCGCTTCGGATACTCGGCGTGCATCGCTCCCAGCGCGAACTCGCGGCCCGAGCCGACCGACCAGTAACGGCTGTATTCGAACACCTCGCGCATCGAGTACACGCCGAAGATGCCGTTCTCGTTCGCGACGAGCGCGGTCACCTGGGTCGACTCGTAGGGGTCGTCCTCTTCCTCCTTCGGGTTGAGGAAATGCTGCTCCTTGAGGATCGGGTGCAGCTTGCGGAACGTCTCGAAGATGGCCGCCTTGTTCGAGAAGTCGAGCTCGGCGTGCGCGGCCAGCAGGCTCTCGAACACGAGCTGGTGGGCGGCACTGCCGCACAGCCCGATGTACGTGCCCCTGTAATGGACGATCTTTTCGGACGTGCGGTCGAACTCGGCGGAGAGCCGCGTATCGCCGAACGTGGTCAGCGAATCGGCGGCAATGGCGATTTCATCGTTCTTGCGAACGGCAACGAGCGTTGTCATCGGTCGCGGCCCTCGGGGTTGAGGTCGAGGCCTAGGCGAAGGGAAGGGGAACCGGCAATTATACCTTTCCGGACCCTCCCCCCGAGATCGCCCAGGGTGCCGGCAGCATGGCGGTGGGTGGGAGCCGGGACGGATTCCAGCAGGGCAGGGCGGACGCCCAGAAATCGGTAGCGCGCATCCCGCCCCTGCCGTCGTCCGGCAAATCCTGGCCGAGAAATCGCCACGCGGCGATCAGTGCGGGGCCCGGATCCTCGGGCAAGGGCGCGGCGCCGGTTTGCTTCGAAAGCTTGTCGCCGGTTGCGCTGATGGCGACCGGTACGTGCAGGTACGACACGGCCGGATACCCCAAGCGCCGCTGCAGAAGTATCTGCCGCGGCGTGGACGCCAGGAGATCGGCGCCTCGGACCACGTGCGTGACGCCCTGAAACGCATCGTCGACCACTACGGCGAGCTGATACGCGTAGAGGCCATCGGCGCGGCGGACGACGAAATCGCCTACGTCGCGGGCAAGATCCTGCGACTGCGGACCTTGCAGCCGGTCGCGGAAATCGATGTGCGCGTCGCCGACTTTGATGCGGAGGGCGTGTTGCGTGCGGCCGCCACGGCCTGCGGGAATGCCGTCGCGGCACGTGCCCGGGTAAACGCGTTCGCCGCCCGGCCCCATGGCAGCGGTTTCAAGCTCGCGACGCGAGCAGGCGCATGCGTAGACGTCGCCGCCTGCTCTTAGACGCTCGACGGCCGCGGCGTACAAATGCGTGCGCTCCGACTGCCGAACGACGGGCCCATCCCAGGCGAAACCGTAGCGGTCGAGCGTCGCGAGGATCGCGTCGTCCGCCCCACGCTGCGCGCGCGGCACGTCGACATCCTCGATGCGCACGAGCCACTCCCCCTTTGCCGCCCTGGCGTCGCAGTAACTGGCGACGGCAGCGACGAGCGAACCGAAGTGCAGGGGGCCGGTGGGCGAGGGGGCGTAGCGCCCGCGGTAGCGCGGCGGGGGTGAACCACCGCGATGACGCGGTGAGGGTGACCCGGCGGCGGCGTTCACCGCGCCGTGTAAGAGGCGGGGATCACTCCGGCTGGGCTCGTTCGCCTGCCGCCGTCGTTCGGGCCTGCCGGCGCAGGGGTGTACAGCCAGTTGCGGTTCATGATTTCGAGCACGGCAGTCGGATATTCGGGCCGGCCGAGGCTCCCGTTGTAGCGTCCCAACGCGCGGTAGACGTCGCCGTTTTCAGCGTCGAGATAGTGCCGCAGGATCACGCAGCCGTAGCGGAGGTTCGTGCGGAGGTGGAAGAGATTGTGGTCGGTGGCGCCGATCAGTTTCGTCCAGAACGGCATCACCTGCATGTAGCCGCGGGCGTCGGCGGACGAGATCGCGTACTTGCGGAAGTTGCTTTCGAGCTGGATGACGCCCAGGACCAGTTGCGGATCGAGGCCGGCGCGTGCCGCTTCGTAGTGGACCGTCGCCATGAACTCGTCGCGCGACTGCCCGTCGGGCACCTTCGGCGCGAGCCGCTTCGACATCTCGTCGAGCCAGGCGCGGACGCCGGCGCTTTTCACATAGTCGCCGGGAACCGGGCTGTCGGCGATGGCGCGCTGCAGGCCGGCGACCACGGACGGGGCAAGCCGCTCCTCGACCTGCTGGCCGGCCTGGGCGGGCGCCGACAGCAATGCGGGAGCGAGGGCGAAAAGCGCGGCGATCGTGGCCGCCGCGCGGAACATGAAGTGGTTGCTGCCAGTCACTGCGCTTCCAGTTTCCTCTTGATGAAGGCTGCAATCTCCCCCGCGGGGACGGCGGTCGGAACCAGGTCCTCCCCGCGCCTTGCCTGATACTCGACTTTCCCTTCCTTCAAGCCCCGGTCGCCGATGGTGACCCGGTGGGGAACGCCGATCAGCTCGAGATCAGCAAACATCACGCCAGGACGCTCGCCCCGGTCGTCCAGCAGTACGTCGATGCCGGCCGCTTCGAGCGCTTCGTGGAGCGAGTCCGCGAGCGCCCTGACACCCTCGTTGCGGTCGTACCCCACCGGGGCGATCGCCACCGCAAAGGGGGCCAACGGGAGCGGCCAGATTATACCTTTGGCGTCATGATTCTGCTCGATGGCGGCGGCGACGACCCGGGTGATCCCGATGCCGTAGCACCCCATCTCCATGGCCCGCGATTGACCGCCGGCGTCGAGATAAGTTGCGCCCATCGCCTTGGAATACAGGTCGCCCAAGGCGAAAACGTGCCCCACCTCGATGCCCCGCAGAATCTCGAGCGTGCCTTTGCCGTCGGGCGAGGGGTCTCCGGCGACCACGTTCCGCAGGTCGGCCACCCGGTCCGGCTCCCGGCAATCCCGTCCGAAGTTGACGCCGCGCAGGTGGTAACCCGGTTCGTTGGCGCCGCAGACGAAATCCGCCATGACCGCCACCGACCGGTCGACGATGAGCGGCAAATCGGCCGAAATCCCGACCGGACCGATATAGCCGGGCTTGCAGCCGGTCGCCGCGAGGACTTCGGCCTCGCTGGCCCAGCGGAATTTGGCGAGGCCCGGCACTTTCGTGACCTTGACCTCGTTCAGGCCGTGGTCGCCCCGTATCAACAGCATATGGACCCGCGGCGGCGCATCCGCAGTTTCCGCGGCGAGCATGATGCACTTGACGGTGCGTGCGAGGGGCAGCGAAAGGAGCTGCGCCACGTCCTCGCACGTTTCCTTCCCGGGCGTCGGCACCTTCTGCATCGTCTCGGAAGGCGCCGGCCGGGCGGGCGCGAGTGCAACCGCCTCGGCCAGCTCGATGTTCGCCGCATAGTCGGAGCCCGGGCACCAGGCGATCGCATCCTCGCCCGAATCAGCGAGCACCTGGAACTCGTGCGACGCGCTGCCGCCGATCTGTCCCGTGTCCGCGGCGACGGCGCGAAACTTGAGCCCCATCCGGCCGAAGATGCGCGCGTACGCGTCGTACATCGCCTGGTACGACCGCAGCATCGCCTCCTTGTCGACGTCGAACGAGTATGCGTCCTTCATGATGAACTCGCGCGAGCGCATCACGCCGAAGCGGGGACGAACCTCGTCGCGGAACTTGGTCTGGATGTGATACAGGTTGAGCGGCAGCTGCTTGTAGCTCCGGAGCTCCTTGCGGGCGATGTCGGTGACGACTTCCTCCGAGGTCGGCTGCACGATGAAGTCGCGCTCGTGCCGATCCTTGAAGCGCAGGAGCTCGGGACCGTACTTGTCCCAGCGGCCCGTCTCCTGCCAAAGCTCCGCCGGCTGCAGCACCGGCATCAGCAGCTCGATCGCGCCGGCGCGATTCATCTCGTCGCGGACGATCGCCTCGACCTTCCGCAGCACGCGGAGGCCGAGCGGCAGCCAGGTGTAGATTCCCGCGGCGAGGCGCTTGATCATCCCCGCGCGAAGCATGAGACGGTGGCTGGCGAGCTCCGCCTCGGCGGGCGCCTCCTTCAACGTCGAGAGCAGGAACCGCGATACGCGCATGAGTGCGGGCGGCTAGTGGACGACGATGACGGGAAGCTTGGTGTGCGTCAGCACCTTCTGCGTCTCGCTGCCAAGAAGCACCGCCGAGATGCCGCGCCGGCCGTGCGACGCCATGACGATCGCGTCGCACTTGTTCTTCCTCGCCGCGGCGAGGATCGCTTCCCACGGGGCCGCCGCGATGGCGTAAACGGTCTTGCAGGGCACGCCGGCGGCCTCGGCCTTCGTCGCGGCGGCCTTGAGGATCTTGTCGGCGTCCTCGGCGGCAAGCTTCGCGTATTCCTTGCGCGGCACTGGTTCATACACCACGCCGTCGGCATAGGCGGGCATCGGATATTCCGGTGCGGCGTAGAACGCGGTGAGCGATGCGCCGACAGCCTGCGCGAGCGAAATTCCGTGCGCGAGCGCCTTGTCGGAGAGCTTCGAGCCGTCCGTTGCCACCAGCAGATTCTTGTACATGTTTGCTCCTCGATGGGTTGGCGCTGATTCGCGGCTTCCAGCCGTCGGTCAAAATGATACCGTGTTCCCGCGAGCGCGCCCGCCCGCGCGTCGCGTTGGTGCGGGTGCTATCCTCGGCGCGGCCATGAAACGGCTTGAACGATTCGCGCTTCTGCTGCTCGCGGTGTGGCCCCTTGCGCCAGCCGGCGCGCACGCGGTCCTCGACACTTCCGTTCCGGCGGCGCGCAGCACGGTGCGCGTCTCGCCGCAGGAAATCACGCTCAGGTTCACGGAGCGGCTCGAGCCGGCGTTCAGCAGCATCCGCGTGCTCGATGCGAATGGCAACGAGGTCGACAACCGCGACTCGCGGATCGACGCGGGGGACGCGACGTCGCTCCGCGTGACCTTGCGAGCGCTTGCCGCGGGCCGCTACCGCGTAATCTGGCGGGTGCTGTCGATCGACGCGCACGTGACCAAGGGCGAGTTCACGTTCGATGTCGCACGCTAGAGGGCGGCGGCGGGTGCCTCGCGTCGCGCGGTCATGACCGGGTTGTTCGCAGCCGTACGCAGCGTCCACTATGCGTCGACGCTGCTCGTCTTCGGCGAGCTCGTGTTCCTGCTGGTGGTGGCCGGCCGCCGGCGCGATGCAGTCGGTGCGGAAGAAGGGCACGCGTTCGCGCGCCGCTTCGTGAACGTAGCGCTCTGGAGCCTCGTTGCCAGTGTCGCTTCGTGGCTCGCGTGGTTCGCGGTGGCAGCCTCGGTGATGAGCGATTCGCCGCTCGCTGCGCTCGATGGCCGAACGATGGCTCGAGTTCTGGCCGACACCGAATTCGGCCGCATCTTCGCCCTGCGTTTCGCCCTTGCGGTGGCGCTCGCCGGGCTGCTCGCGCTGTTCGCGACGGCGCGGCGTCCCGGCACGCGCGCATGCGCCGCCCTCGGCTTGCTCACGGCGGCGGGCGCGTATGTCGCGGCGCTCGCATGGGCGGGGCATGCGGGCGCAATCGCTGCAAGCGGCAGCGGCGTCGAGATCCTCGCGGACGCTACGCACCTGCTCGCGGCCGGCGCGTGGCTCGGCGCGCTGCCCGGCTTCGCGTTCCTGCTTCGCCGGACACACGTTGTCGCCGATGCCCTCGCGGCCACGCGCCGCTTCTCGGCGCTCGCCGCGGCGTGCGTCGGATTGCTGACGGTGAGCGGTACTGCCAACGCGTGGTTTCTCGTGGGCGACGTGCCCGCGCTCGTCGGCACGCTCTACGGCCGGCTGCTGCTCGCAAAGCTTGCGATCTTCGTCCTCGTGCTGGCGCTCGCGGTTGCGAATCGCTGGTATCTCACCTGCCGGCTTGCCGAAGGCGACGCCGACGCCGCGCCGCTCATCCGGCGCAACGCCAAAGCCGAGATCCTTCTCGGCCTCGTCATCGTCGCGATCGTCGGCGTGCTCGGCGTGACGCCTCCTGCGATTCACGAAACGCCGATCTGGCCGTTCGGGCATACGCTGAGCTTCGCGCCCGCCGAGCAGTACCCGTGGCTGTTGACGGCGCTGGTCGCGGGGGGCCTCACGGCTGTCGTGTGCGCAGGCGTGATGGTTGCTGCAGTTCGCGGCCAACGGATGTGGAAAGCGCTGTGGGGCCTGGCCGCCATCGTCGCGCTGGCCGCGATCCTCCTGCCTTCGCTTGCAACGCCCGCATATCCGAGCACGTACTGGGCCTCGCCGATCCCCTACACGACCGACGCAATCGTTGCCGGCGCGAGCCTCTACGCCGCGAACTGCCGCCAGTGCCACGGGCGCTATCGACTGGACGGTGCAGGTCTTGCGCAGTCCGTGGCCCCGGCACGCAACCCGACCGAACACGCGCTGCGGCACCGCGACGGCGAGCATTACTGGTGGATCGCG
>Ga0207676_10000635_pt1 | contig 28333 bp, 30 predicted proteins | sample KBSSwiS72_FD_184307 | JGI IMG/M metagenome (GOLD analysis project Ga0207676, IMG submission 184307) | Switchgrass rhizosphere microbial communities from Kellogg Biological Station, Michigan, USA - KBS Switchgrass S7-2 (SPAdes) (version 2) | ecosystem: Host-associated > Plants > Roots >...
GCCTTCGCCCGAGGAGCAGGCCAGACATCAACAGTTCGTAGAAGCTGTTAAAAGTTATTTTTCGCGGCTGGGGATGGGGCAGATATCCGCCGAACATGCGCCGAAGCGGGGCGTCATCGTGCGTACCGCCGGCGTGTTCGAGAAACCCAGCCTCGTAAAGTTTCGCGAGATATTCGCTCGCTGTGAGATGAAGCGATTTATGCCGGTGACGATAACCAGGGGCGTCGACGGCCCGAGCAATACGACTTATGTTACGGAATGGGCGTGTCCGGAAGGTGCACCTGATCGGGCGCCCACAGCCGCATTCTCATTCAATGGCATGGATGTTGATGACCTGCGGGTCCAATTCTCCGGTGCCGGGAAGGGGCAAGCGGAATGAGCGGATCGAACGCCCACTCTGACCGCATCGACACCGCCCACCGCATGATCGCGCTCTACAATGCGCAGGATGCGGATGGTTATGTCGAACTGATGACCGACGCCGCCTGCGAGGCGACCTATCGCGGCGCCGTGCTGCGGGGCGGCAAGGAAGGCGTGCGTTCCGGCCTGAAGGCGATGTTCGCGCAATTCCCGCAGAACCGCGCCGATGTCCTTTCCTCCCACCTGCTCGGCGAGACGGTCGTGCTGCACGAGAAGGTCTCGCGGGCGCCCGACGGCGACCAGTTCGAGGTCATGTCCATCTATTCCTTCAGCGGCGACAAGGTCGATCGCGTGGAGTTCATTCGCTAATGGCCGACCCAGTTCACATTCCCGACGAGGCCGAGACCCGCGCGCGCTGGGGCGCGTTTGCGTGGACGGCCGAGAACGCCGCCAAGGCCAAGGAAATCCTCGGTCGTTATCCGGCCGGGCGCGCCCAGTCGGCATCGTTGCCGCTGCTCGATCTCGCCCAGCGCCAGGTCGGTGCCGAGACCAACACCCAGGGCTGGTTGCCGGTGCCGGTGATCGAGTTCGTCGCGCGCGAGATCGGCGTGCCGTACATGCGCGTCTATGAGGTCGCGACCTTCTACACCATGTTCAACATGGCGCCGGTCGGTCGCTATCATGTCCAGGTGTGCGGCACGACGCCGTGCATGCTCGCCGGCTCCGACGATGTGTTCGCGGCGTGCAAGAATCACGGGCTGATCAAGGGCAAGACCACGCCCGACGGGCTGTTCACGCTGACCGAGGTCGAGTGCCTGGGCGTGTGCGCCAATGCGCCGATGGTGCAGATCAACGACGATAATTTCGAGGACCTGGATTACGATCGCACCACCGCGGTGCTCGAGGCGCTGGCGCGGGGCGAGACGCCGACGCCGGGTTCGACCACGGGCAGGCGCGCGAGCTGCCCCGAGGGCGGCCCGACCAGCCTGAAAGAGATGGTATCCGAGAATCACGATTATCGGGGGGAATGGGCATGAGGGACGTCAATCCGATTATTGCCGTGCTGGCCGTTATCGGCGGGCTGGTCGTGCTGGGCTTCATCCTGCGCGTGACCTTCAGCCTGTTACCGCTGCTCATCCTGATCGCGATCGGCGTTGTGGTGTATCTGTTCGTCAAGCAGGCGGCGGGGCGGCGGTGAGCCGAGGCATATCCTCCAGTGCTCCTGCGAAAGCAGGAGCCCAGAGCCACGGGCGCTGCGCCTGGAACCCTGGACTCCTGCGTTCGCAGGAGAACGGTAGAAAGAAGGGCGACGCAAGTGCTGGCCGATAAGGACCGGATCTTCACCAACGTCTATGGCTTTCAGCCCTGGGGGCTGAAGGCCGCGATGGCGCGTGGCGACTGGGACAATACCAAGAAGCTGATGACCATCGGCCAGGACGCGATCATCGACACGATCAAGGCCTCGGGCCTGCGCGGGCGCGGCGGTGCGGGGTTCCCGACCGGCACCAAATGGTCGTTCATGCCCAAGGAACCCAAGCCCGACCGGCCCAACTTCCTGGTCATCAATGCCGATGAATCCGAGCCGGGCAGCTGCAAGGACCGCGAGATCATCCGCCACGATCCGCACAAGCTGATCGAGGGCGCGCTGATCGCCGGTTATGCGATGCGCGCGCGCGCGGCATACATCTACATCCGCGGCGAATATATCCGCGAGGCCGAGATACTGTTCGCTGCGGTGGCCGAGGCCTATGCGGCGGGGCTGATCGGCAAGAATGCCTGCAAGTCAGGCTATGATTTCGATGTGTTCGTCCATCGCGGTGCCGGCGCGTATATTTGCGGCGAAGAAACCGCGATGCTCGAAAGCCTCGAGGGCAAGAAGGGCCAGCCGCGCCTCAAGCCGCCCTTCCCGGCCGGGGCGGGGCTCTATGGCTGCCCGACCACGGTCAACAATGTCGAATCGATCGCGGTCGCACCGACCATCCTGCGGCGTGGCGCGGACTGGTTCGCCAGCTTCGGCGCGGAGAATAACCGCGGCACCAAGCTGTTCCAGATCAGCGGCCATGTGAACAAGCCGTGCGTGGTCGAGGAAGCGATGAGCATCCCGTTCCGCCAGCTGATCGAGGAACATTGCGGCGGCATTCGCGGCGGGTGGGATAATCTGCTCGCGGTGATCCCGGGTGGATCGTCGGTGCCGCTGGTGCCGGCGGCGCAGATCATGGACTGCCCGATGGATTTCGACGGATTGAAGGCGCTCGGTTCGGGCCTCGGCACGGCCGCCGTCATCGTGATGGACAAGTCGACCGACATCGTTCGCGCCATTTCGCGGCTGAGCTACTTCTACAAGCATGAGAGCTGCGGCCAGTGCACGCCGTGCCGCGAGGGCACCGGCTGGATGTGGCGCGTGATGGAGCGGCTGCGCACCGGCGACGCCGACATCTCCGAGATCGACACGCTGCAGCAGGTGACCAAGCAGGTCGAGGGCCACACCATCTGCGCGCTGGGTGACGCGGCGGCATGGCCGATCCAGGGGCTGATCCGGCATTTCCGGCCGGAGATCGAGCGGCGCATCAACGAGCGTAACGGCGGCGCCGGCGGCCTGGAACCGATGATGGAGGCGGCGGAGTGACCGACGAGCGCGCCGATCTGATGTTGGAAATTCTCAAGGGATTGCAGAGCGATGTCGGCGCGATCAAACGCGAGCAGATATCGCAAGGAATCCGCCTGCATTCGATGGAAGATCACATGCGCGGGCTGATGACCTCGCTTTACGGCGTCCAGAGCGACGTTGCCGATCTCAAGGTGCGTGTCGATCGCATCGAGCGGCGGCTCGGCCTGGCCGATACGGAACATTGATATGCCCAAGTTGAAAGTAGACGGAATCGAAGTCGAGGTCCCTGCCGGTGCCACTGTGCTCCAGGCGTGCGAGGCTGCGGGCAAGGAGATTCCGCGCTTCTGTTATCATGAGCGGCTGTCGATCGCGGGCAATTGTCGCATGTGCCTGGTCGAGGTGAAGCCTGGGCCGCCCAAGCCACAGGCGAGCTGCGCGCTGCCGGCGGCCGAGAACCAGGAGATCTTCACCAACACGCCGATGGTGAAGAACGCCCGCGAGGGCGTGATGGAATTCCTGCTGATCAACCATCCGCTGGATTGCCCGATCTGCGACCAGGGCGGCGAGTGCGACCTGCAGGACCAGAGCCTGGCCTATGGCCGCGGCCATTCGCGCTACACCGAGAACAAGCGCGCGGTGACCGAGAAATATATGGGGCCGATCGTCAAGACGGTGATGACCCGCTGCATCCAGTGCACGCGCTGCATCCGCTTTGCCGAGGAAGTGGCGGGCGTCGAGGAGATCGGCGCGATCGGGCGCGGCGAGGATATGCAGATCACCTCCTACCTCGAAGGCGCGGTGACCAGCGAGCTGTCGGGCAATGTGGTCGATCTGTGCCCGGTGGGCGCGCTGACCTCGAAACCCTATGCCTTCGAGGCGCGGCCGTGGGAGCTCAAGAAGACGCTCTCGATCGACGTGATGGACGCGGTCGGCACCAACATCCGGCTCGACAGCCGCGGGCGCCAGGTACTGCGCGCGCTCCCCGTGATCAACGAGGACGTCAACGAGGAATGGGCCTCGGACAAGACGCGCCACGCGGTCGATGGCCTTGTGCGGCGGCGGCTCGACCGGCCGTTCGTGCGCAAGGCCGGCAAGCTGGTCGAAGCGACATGGGACGAGGCCTTTGCCGCGATCGCCGATGTGAAGGCGGGCAAGAGCGTTGCCGCGGTGCATGGCGACCTGCTCGACTGCGAGACGATGTTCGCCGCCAAGGCGCTGCTCGCCTCGATGGGCTCGACGCTGCTCGAAGGGCGGCAGACGGGCATGGATTACGACACGTCGTCGCTGGCGGCGGTCAATTTCAACACCACCATTGCGGGCGCCGAAAAGGCCGACGCGATCCTGCTGGTCGGCACCAACCTTCGCTGGGAGGCGCCGTTGGTCAACACGCGCATCCGCAAGGCGATCAAGAAGGGCGCCAAGGTCTTCGCGATCGGGCCTGAGGTCGATCTGACCTACAAGGTCGAGTGGCTCGGCAACGATCTGTCGGTGCTCGCCAAGCTGCCCAAGCCAGCGATGGATGCGTTCAAGGAAGCCGACCGGCCGATGGTCATCGTCGGCGGCGCGGCGCTGAAGGGCGGCCACGGCGCGGCGCTGAAGCTGGCCAAGACCTATAATGTCGTGCGCCCACTGGCCGACGGAGGCGCGTGGAACGGCTTCAACGTGCTGCACTTCTCGGCGGCACGGAACGGCGGGCTGATGCTCGGCTGGGCGCAGCCCGGCGGCATCGCCGATGTCGTGGCGGCCAAGCCGAAGCTGGTGTTTTTCCTCGGCGCGGACGAGGTGGATTTCTCCAGGTTCGCCAAGAGCTTCAAGGTCTATATCGGCCATCATGGCGACAAGGGCGCGGCGGTCGCCGATGTCGTGCTGCCGGGCGCGAGCTATGCCGAGAAGTCGGGTACCTGGGTCAATCTCGAGGGCCGCGTGCAGCGCGGCGAGCGCGCCGTGTTCCCGCCGGGCGATGCGCGCGAGGACTGGACGATCCTGCGCGCGCTGAGCGAGAAGCTCGGCACGGTGCTGCCGTTCGACACGATCGAGGAACTGCGCGCGGCGATGGCGCTGGATTGTCCGGATCTCGCCACGACCGGCCTGGTGACCTTCCCGTGGAGCCCGCCGGCGCTTGACGCCAAGGGCGAGGGCGCGGTGACCTATCCGATCAAGGATTTCTACCTGACCAACGCGATCTGCCGGGCCAGCCCGACGATGCAGCGCTGCTCGGCGGAACTGGTCCATGGCCAGGCATTCGCGGAGGCGGCGGAGTGACGATGCAGATCGCACCCCTTTTCCCTTCCCCGGCGAAGGCCGGGGCCCAGTTGGAAAGGTTCCAGCGAGCTAGCGCTGCGGCCAACCAACTGATCGTTCCCAACTGGGCCCCGGCCTTCGCCGGGGAAGGTGCTCAGGCATGACTGCTTTCTTCGTCTCGCACGGCCTGCCCTATGGCTGGGCGTGGTTCCTCTCCACAATCATCGGCATCCTCGTCATCGCGTTGCCGCTGATGCTGGCGGTGGCGATGATCATCTATGTCGATCGCAAGATCTGGGCGGCGATGGCGCTGCGCCGCGGGCCCAATGTGGTCGGGCCGTTCGGCCTGTTGCAGAGCTTTGCCGACGGGTTGAAGGTGTTCCTGCAGGAAACCATCATTCCGTCCTCGGCCAACAAGGGCCTGTTCCTGCTCGCCCCGATCATCACCTTCACGGTGGCGCTGATCGTGTGGGCAGTGGTGCCGTTCCAGGCCGGCGTTGTGCTTGCCAATATCAATGTCGGGCTGCTGTACGTGCTCGCGGCGTCGTCGCTGGGTGTCTATGGCATCGTCATCGCCGGCTGGGCGTCCAACTCCAAATATCCCTTCTATTCGGCGATCCGTGCCGCGGCGCAGATGGTCAGCTACGAGGTCGCGATCGGCTTCGTGCTGATCTCGGTGGTGATGTGGGCCGGCAGCTTCAACCTGACGACGATCGTCGAGGCGCAGCGCGGCTATGCCGGGGGCTGGATCAACGGCAATTTCATCAACCCGCTGCTGTTCCCGATGGCGGTGGTGTTCTTCATCTCGTCGCTGGCCGAGACGCAGCGCGCGCCGTTCGACCTGACCGAGGCGGAGAGCGAACTCGTCGCCGGTTACCAGACCGAATATTCGTCGATGAGCTTCGCGCTCTACTGGCTCGGCGAATATGCCAACGTCATCCTGATGTGCGTGCTCAACGCGACCCTGTTCTGGGGTGGCTATCTGCCGCCGCTCAATGTCGGCTGGATGTACGCGGTGCCGGGGATCATCTGGCTGCTCGGCAAGGCGTTCCTGTTCTTCTTCCTGTTCAGCTGGGTGAAGGCGACCGTTCCGCGCTACCGCTACGACCAGCTGATGCGGCTGGGCTGGAAGATCTTCCTGCCGTTGTCGCTGTTCTGGGTGTTCCTGGTGTCCGGTTTCCTGATGTTGACGCGCGTAGGAGTTCCGGCATGACGCTCGCCCAGATCATCAAATCCTTCACCCTGTGGGAGTTCGTCAAGGCACACGCCCTCACGCTGCGCTATTTCTTCAAGGCGAAGGCGACGATCAACTATCCGTTCGAGAAGAACCCGATCTCCCCGCGCTTCCGCGGCGAGCATGCGTTGCGCCGTTATCCCAATGGCGAAGAGCGCTGCATCGCGTGCAAGCTGTGCGAGGCGGTGTGCCCGGCCCAGGCGATCACGATCGAGGCCGAGCCGCGCGACGACGGCAGCCGGCGCACGACGCGCTACGACATCGACATGACCAAGTGCATCTATTGCGGACTGTGCCAGGAGGCGTGCCCGGTGGATGCGATCGTCGAAGGGCCGAACTTCGAATTCTCGACCGAAACGCGCGAGGAACTGATCTACGACAAGGCCAAGCTGCTCGATAACGGCGATCGCTGGGAAAGCGCGATCGCCGCGAACCTTGCCGCCGATGCACCGTATCGGTAGGCGGCGCGTATGATCGATTCACTTCATTCCTCCCCGGAACGGGGAGGGGGACCAGCGAAGCTGGTGGAGGGGGGGCGCCGCATGTGCCCCGCCTGCGGCAACCCCCCTCCACCGCTCTGCGAGCGGTCCCCCTCCCCGTTCCGGGGAGGAACATTATGATCCAAGCCATCGCCTTTTACCTGTTCGCGTTCATGGTCATCGCCTCCGCGGTGATGACCATCACGGCGCGCAACCCGGTCCATGCCGTGCTGTGGCTGATCCTGGCCTTTTTCAACGCCGCGGGGCTGATGGTACTGGTCGGCGCCGAGTTCATCGCGATGCTGCTGGTGATCGTCTATGTCGGCGCGGTCGCGGTGCTGTTCCTGTTCGTCGTGATGATGCTCAATGTCGACTTCGCCGAACTGCGCAGCGGCTTTGCGCGCTATCTGCCGCTTGGGCTGGTGCTGGCGATCGTGCTGGCGGCGGAGATCGTGTTCTACGCTTTTGTGCGTAGCGCGGCCGCGGGGCCGGTCGAGCTGGGCCGCCGGGTTGCGGTGATCAAGGACAATGTGCCGAACATCGAGGCGATCGGTAACCTGCTCTACACGCGCTATCTTTTCGTGTTCGAAGGCGCCGGCTTCGTGCTGCTGGTGGCGATGATCGGCGCGATCGTGCTGACGCACCGCGAGCGCTCCGGCGTGCGGCCGCAGAATGTCTCGCGCCAGATCGCGCGCCGCCCGCAGGACGCGGTGCGCAAGACGCAACCGACGGTCGGGCAGGGGGTCGAATTGTGATCGGGCTGACATCAAAGAGCATTGTGCTCCTGCGCACGCAGGAGCCCAGGGTCTCGGGCGCGGCGCTTGTGGCCCCGGGTTCCTGCTTTCGCAGGAACACAGGCATTGATCTGACGGAGGCCGCCGCATGATCGGCCTCACCCATTATCTCGTCGTGGCGGCGATCCTCTTCGCGCTGGGCGTGTTCGGCATCGTCATCAACCGCAAGAACCTGATCGTCATGCTGATGGCGATCGAGCTGATCCTGCTCGCGGTGAACCTCAACCTCGTCGCTTTCTCGGCCTATCTGCATGACCTGGTCGGCCAGGTGTTCGCGATGTTCGTGCTGACCGTCGCGGCGGGCGAGGCCGCGATCGGGCTGGCCATTCTCGTTATCTATTTCCGTGGACGCGGCACGATCTCGGTCGACGACGTCAACCGGATGAAGGGCTGAACGCGTGATCCTCTTCATCGTCTTCCTGCCGCTCCTCGCCGCGGCTGTTGCGGGGCTGAGCAACAAGGCGTTCGGCAGCACCCTGCCCAAGCTCGTCACCACGGGCGCGCTGTTCGTGTCGTGCTTGCTGAGCTGGCCGATCTTCATCCATTATCTCGGCGGCGCCGAGCCCGCGGTCACCCAGGTGTTCACCTGGATGAAATCGGGCGATCTCGACATCGCCTGGGCGCTGCGCGTCGACGCGCTGACCGCGGTGATGCTGGTCGTGATCACCTCGGTCTCGGCGCTCGTCCACCTCTATAGCTGGGGCTATATGGAGGACGATCCGGACCAGCCACGCTTCTTCGCCTACCTCTCGCTGTTCACCTTCGCGATGTTGATGCTCGTCACCGCGAACAACCTGGTGCAGATGTTCTTCGGCTGGGAAGGCGTCGGTCTCGCTTCCTATTTGCTGATCGGCTTCTGGTTCCGCAAACCGAGCGCCAATGCCGCGGCGATCAAGGCGTTCGTCGTCAACCGCGTCGGCGATCTGGGCTTCATGCTCGGCATCTTCGGCATCTATCTGGTGTTCGGCACGGTCTCGATCCCCGACATCCTCGCAGCCGCGCCGCATATGGCCGGATCGACGATCGGGTTCCTCGGTTATCGCGTCGATACGCTGACGCTATTGTGTCTGCTGCTGTTCGTCGGCGCGTGCGGCAAGTCGGCGCAGCTCGGCCTGCACACCTGGTTGCCCGACGCGATGGAAGGCCCGACCCCGGTGTCGGCGTTGATCCATGCCGCGACGATGGTCACCGCCGGCGTGTTCATGGTGTGCCGCATGTCGCCGCTGTTCGAGACCTCGGTGGTCGCGCAGCATGTGGTGATGACGGTCGGCGCCGCGACCTGCTTCTTCGCCGCGACGATCGGGCTGGTGCAGAACGACATCAAGCGCGTCATCGCCTATTCGACCTGTTCGCAGCTCGGCTACATGTTCCTCGCCGCCGGTGTCGGCGCCTACAACGCCGCGATGTTCCACCTGTTCACGCACGCCTTCTTCAAGGCGTTGCTGTTCCTCGGTGCCGGCTCGGTGATCCATGCCATGCACCATGAGCAGGACATGCGTTTCTATGGCGGCCTCAGGAAGAAGATCCCTTACACCTTCTGGGCGATGATGGCCGGCACGCTGGCGATCACCGGCGTGGGTATCGAGGGTGTGTTCGGTTTCGCCGGCTTCTATTCGAAGGACGCGATCATCGAGAGCGCCTTCGCCTCGGGCCAGACCGGTGCGGCGCTGACCGGCGTGCTCGTCGCGCTGCTGACCAGCTTCTATTCGTGGCGGCTGATGTTCCTGACCTTCTGGGGCAAGCCGCGCTGGGCGCAGTCCGAGCATATCCAGCACGCGCTGCACGACGCGCACGGCCATGGCCATGACGATCATGCCGAGGCGCATGACGCACACCACGACAATGGTCATCAGGACGCGCATGACGGCACCGGCGGCTATCATCCGCACGAGAGCCCGCTCACGATCCTCATCCCGCTGATCTTGCTGTCGGTCGGGGCGATCTTCGCCGGCTTCGCGTTCCACAAATTCTTCATCGATCCGAGCGCGGGCGAGGCCTATTGGAAGGGCTCGATCGCCTTCCGCGAAAAGCTGATGGAGGCGATGGAAGATCTGCCCATGCTGACCAAGCTGTCGGCCAGCATCGCCATGCTGCTCGGTCTGCTCACCGCGATCCAGCTCTATCTCCGCAAGCCGGACCTGCCGGGCAAGATCGCCGCGCAATTCTCCGTCGTGTACGATTTCCTGCTCAACAAATGGTATTTCGACGAGCTGTACGACGTCCTGTTCGTGCGCCCCGCCTTCGCGATCGGCCGGCTGTTCTGGAAGAAGGGTGACGAGGGCACGATCGACCGCTTCGGCCCCAACGGCTCGGCCTGGCTGGTATCGCAGGGCTCGCGCGTCACGGCGCGGCTGCAATCGGGATATGTCTATACCTATGCTTTCGTCATGCTGATCGGCCTGACCGCGGCGCTGACCTGGGCGATCCAGTCATGAGCGGCTTCCCGATCCTCTCCGTCATGCTGGCCGTGCCGGCGATCGCTGCGATTGCCTGCCTGTTCCTCAGCGCCAATGGCGCGCGCTGGCTGGCACTGATCGCCACTCTGGTCGATCTCGCGCTCGGCATCATGCTGTGGGCGCAGTTCGACGTGGGCGGCGCGCAGTGGCAGTTCCAGGAATTCCACCCGCTGTTCGGCAAGTTCGGCTATGCGCTGGGCATTGACGGCTTCGCACTACTGCTGATCATGCTCAGCGTGTTCCTGATGCCGATCTGCATCGGCGCCTCCTGGGTCGCGATCGAGAAGCGCGTGCAGGAATATATGTGCGCCTTCCTCGTCACCGAGCTGCTGATGATCGGCACCTTCGCGGCGCAGGATTTGTTCCTGTTCTACATCTTTTTCGAAGCCGGCCTGATCCCGATGTACCTGATCATCGGCGTGTGGGGTGGGGCGAACCGCATCTACGCCAGCTACAAATTCTTCCTCTACACGCTGCTCGGCTCGGTGGTGATGTTCATCGCCATGCTGTGGATGGCGCAATTTGCCCACACCACCAGCATCCCGCAGCTGCTCAACACCGATTTCCCGGTGCATGTGCAGACCTGGCTGTGGCTCGCCTTCTTCGCTTCGTTCGCGGTGAAGATGCCGATGTGGCCGTTCCACACCTGGCTGCCCGACGCGCACGTCCAGGCGCCGACCGCCGGGTCGGTGATTCTGGCGGGCGTTTTGCTGAAGCTCGGCGGCTACGGCTTCCTGCGTTTCTCGCTGCCGATGTTTCCGGAAGCCTCGGCACAGCTCGGCTGGCTGATCTTCGGCCTGTCGGCGGTGGCTGTGATCTATACATCGTTGGTCGCGCTGGTGCAGAGCGATATGAAGAAGCTGATCGCCTATTCGAGCGTGGCGCATATGGCGATCGTGACGATCGGCCTGTTCGCCTTCAACCGCCAGGGGATCGAGGGCGCGATGATGGTCATGCTCGGGCATGGCCTTGTCTCGGGTGCCTTGTTCCTGTGCGTCGGCGTGATCTACGACCGGCTGCATACCCGCGAGATCGACCGGTACGGCGGCCTCGCGATCAACATGCCGCGCTACGCGCTGTTCTTCATGGTCTTCACCATGGCCTCGGTCGGCCTGCCGGGGACGAGCAATTTCGTCGGCGAGTTTCTCAGCCTTGCCGGCGTCTATCAGGTCTCGACCTGGATCACCTTCCTGTGCACCACCGGGATCATCCTCGGGGCGGCCTATATGCTCTACCTCTATCGCCGCGTCGTGTTCGGCGAGCTGACCAAGGACGATGTGCGCGCGATGCCCGATTTGTCGTTGCGCGAGATCGCCCTGCTCGCGCCGATCGCCGCCGCCGTGCTGTGGATGGGCGTTTACCCGGAAAGCTTCCTCGCCCCGATGCGCAACGATGTCGCGACACTCACCGCGCGGATCGACCGCGCGAAGCCTGCGGGTGACTCGCTGCCGACGGCCGGGCATGGCCCTGTCGCCACCGTGGAGGCCGCGAAATGATCGCCTCGCTGCTGATGACCCTGCCTGAGGAAATTCTCGGCACCGCCGCGCTGCTGTTGATGCTGGTTGCCGCCTGGGGCGGACCGGGCGCGACCCGCGCCATCTCCTGGACGTCGGTCGCCGCGCTGGTCGGCGCGGGGATCGCGCTGTTCGGTGCCGCCTCGTCTGGCGGCGATGCCTATGACGGCCTGTACCGTGCCGATGCCTTCGCTGCCTTTGCCAAGGTGCTGATCTATATCGCCTCGGGCGTGTCGATCCTGCTCGCGCCCAATTTCTTCCAGCGAACCGCGGGCGACGATCTGCGGCCGGAATATCCGGTGCTGATCCTGCTCTCCGCGACGGGCATGGGGATGATGGTGTCGGCGGGCGACCTGCTGACGCTCTATGTCGGGCTCGAACTGCAGAGCCTCGCGGCCTATGTGCTGGCGAGCTTCATGCGGCGCGATACACGCTCGGCCGAGGCGGGCCTGAAATATTTCGTGCTGGGGGCGCTGGCGAGCGGCATCCTGCTCTACGGCATCTCGCTGGTCTACGGCTTCAGCGGCACGACGCTCTTCTCGTCGATCGCCACCGCCTATGGCGCGGGACATTCGATGGGGCTGACCTTCGGGCTGGTGTTCGTCTTTGCCGGGCTGGCCTTCAAGATCTCGGCGGTGCCGTTTCACATGTGGACGCCCGACGTCTATGAAGGCGCGCCGACCCCGGTGACGGCCTTCTTCGCCTCCGCGCCCAAGGTCGCGGCGATGGCGATGGCGGTGCGCGTCGCGGTCGAGGCGATGGGCCCGGCAACCGACCAGTGGCGCCAGATCGTGATCTTCGCCAGCCTCGCCTCGATCATCTTCGGTGCGGTGGCGGCGATCGGCCAGACCAACATCAAGCGCCTGCTGGCGTACAGCTCGATCAACAATGTCGGCTTCGCGCTGGTCGGCCTCGCGGCCGGTACCGCCGAGGGCGTGTCGGCGGTTTTGGTCTATCTCACCATCTATGTCGTGATGACGCTGGGCAGCTTCCTGATCGTGCTGCAGATGCGCGACGCTGACGGCCAGCCGGTCGAGACGATCGCCAGCCTGGCCGGCCTGTCCAAGACCCGGCCATGGCTGGCGCTTGGGCTGGCGACGTTCATGTTCAGCCTTGCCGGCATTCCGCCGCTGTTCGGCTTCTATGCCAAGTTCGCGGTGTTCTGGGCGGCGGTGAATGCCGGCCTGTTCCCGTTCGCGGTGGTCGGCATCGCGGCTTCCGTCATTGGCGCGTACTATTATCTGCGGATCGTCAAGACGATGTATTTCGATGATGCCGCACCAGCCTTCGCGCCTTCCGAGGACCGGATCGAGGGCGGCCTGATCGCGGTGGCGGCGCTGTTCGTGTCACCGCTCGGTTATCTCGCCATTCCGCTGCTCGGTGCGTGGAGCCTGACGGCCGCGAAGGCGTTGTTCTGACGACGATCCGCACCGTCGCCACGACGGGGTCGACCAATGCCGATCTGATCGCGCTGGCCGGTAGCGGGGCCGAGGAAGGGCTATGGCTGCGCGCTGAGCAGCAGAGCGGCGGACGCGGCCGGCAGGGCCGCGACTGGGTCTCGCCGCCGGGCAATCTCTATGCCAGCACTTTGGTGCGCCTGCGGTCGAGTGATCCGCCGCCGGCGACGCTGGCGCTGGTCGCGGCGGTAGCGTTGGAAGAGGCGGTGCGGGTCTATCTTCCTGCCGTGTTTCCCCGCGAAAACGGGGATCCAGGGTCAAGAGCGACACCGTCCGTGACCCTGGGCTCCCGCTTTCGCGGGAGCAGATTGCAGATCAAATGGCCCAACGACCTGCTGATCGACGGCGCCAAGCTGTCGGGCATCCTGCTCGAACGTTCGGGCGACGCGGTGGTGATCGGCATCGGCGTCAATCTCGCGCACCATCCCGATCTGCCCGATCGTCCCGCGACCAGCCTCGCAGCGCATGGTGCGACGGTCGATGCGGCGAGTTTCCTCGAAACGCTCGCCGAAGCGTTCGCACGCTGGCTCGGCAAATGGCGCGGCGAGGGCCTGGCGCCGATCCGCGCGCGCTGGATGGAGCGGGCGCATCCGCCCGGCACCGCGCTCAGCGTCCGGCTGCCCGATGGCAGCGCGACCGATGGCCTGTTCGAGCGGCTTGATGCCGACGGCGCGCTCATCCTGCGCTTGGCGGACGGCACCGCCCGTGTCATTCACGCCGCCGACGTGTTCCTGCTCTGAAGGGTCCTCGCGATGCTGCTCGCCATCGATGCCGGCAATACCAATGTGGTCTTCGCGCTGGTCGACGAGACGCGCGCGATCAGGGCGCGCTGGCGCATCGCCACCGACGCGCGGCGCACGGCGGATGAATATGCCGTATGGCTCAGCCAGTTGCTCGCGCTCGAAGGCTTCGAGCGCAGCCAGGTGAGTGCGGTGATCATCGCCACGGTGGTGCCGCGCGCGCTGCACAACCTGCAGGTGCTGGCGAGCAAATATTTCGGCACCGAGGCGCTGATCGCCGGCCAGCCGCCGGTCGAATGGGGCATGCAACTCGATGTCGAGGAGCCGCATGCCGTCGGCGCCGATCGCGCGGTGACGATGATCGCGGCGCACGCGCTCTATCCCGGCGACCTCATCACGATCGATTTCGGCACCGCGACGACACTCGATTTTTCCGACTTCAAGGGCGCGTACAAGGGCGGGATCATCGCGCCGGGCATCAACCTGTCGCTCGACGCATTGGTCACGGCGGCGGCCAAGCTGCCGCGCATCGCGATCGAGGCGCCGGAGACGACCAGCGTGATCGGTCGCGACACGGTCAGCCAGATGCATATCGGCATCTATTGGGGCTATGTCGCGATGATCGAGGGGCTGGTCGCGCGGATGAAGGCCGAGGTGGGCCGCCCGGTGACGGTGATCGCGACCGGCGGCCTCGCGGCGCTGTTCGAGAAGCAGACCGATGTGTTCGATGTGGTCGAGGCCGACCTGACGATTCAGGGGCTCGCAATACTGTGGGAACGGGCGAAGGGTTAACTGACAAAATCCTTCGGTCGTTCTGCTCTTCATCGGCCGAGGAACAACGGTGCTTCGACAACCCCGGATCAAGTCCGGGGACGAACGGTGCTGGATGTCACTCGGGTAGCTGGTCGTTGGCTTCGAGGACCGTACCGGCGAGGTAGAGCGAGCCGAGGATTAATATTGTCAGGGGTCCGGGGCTGACCTTGGCTATCGCGATCAGTGCCGTTCGCACGTCCGACGCCGTGCTCGTCTGTTCGATGCCGAGCGCGGATGCGCTTGCCGCGAGGTCGGCCGGTGCGTGATGTTCGTGATCGGGTACCGGCACCGCCGTCAGGCTGACGACACGCGACGCGATCGGGGCGAGCAGCCCGGTCGCATCCTTGTTGGCCAGCATGCCGAGAACAAGGTGGATCGGGCCGGTTTCACTTGCATCGAGGCTGCGCGCGATGGCCGCGCCGGCGGCGGGGTTGTGCCCACCATCGAGCCACAATGCACTGCCCTGGGGCAGCAGGTCGGTCAGCGGTCCCGGAGCGAGCCGCTGCATCCGCGCCGGCCAATGCGCCTCGGTCGCGGCGGCGGCATAGGCCTCCAGCGGAATGGCAAGCTGGTTCTGCCGCCGCAGCATCGCGATCGCCAGCGCGAGGTTTTCCGGCTGATGCGCGCCGGCCAGCGTCGGTAGCGGCGTCTCGATCCGGTCGGCGGCGTCCTTGTAGATCAGCCGGTCGGGTTCGACCGCGAACATCCAGCTGCCGCTTGCTGCCGCTACCGGTGCGCCGGCGCCGCGCGCCACGGTGGTGACGCGCTTCTCCACCGACGGCGGGTAGCGCATCGTGACCAGCGGCACGCCGGGCTTGGCGATGCCGGCCTTTTCCGCGGCGATCTCCTCGATCGTCTCGCCGAGGAACGCCTGGTGATCGACGCCGAGCTGGGCGATGCCGGTGACCAGCGGTCGGGCGATGACATTGGTCGCGTCGAGCCGCCCGCCCAGGCCCACCTCGATGATGCAGGCGTCGGCCGGCGTGTCGGCAAAGGCGAGGAAGGCGGCGGCGGTGGTCACCTCGAAAAAGCTCGCGCCGATTCCTTCCGCCTGGTCGAGCACTTGCGCGAGCAATGCGGCAAGGTGGTCGTCGTCGATCAGCGTGCCGGCGAGGCGGATGCGCTCGTTGAAGCGCACGAGATGGGGGCTGGTATAGACGTGGCACGACAGACCGGCCGCCTCGATCGCCGCGCGCAGAAAGGCGCAGGTCGAGCCCTTGCCGTTAGTGCCGGCGACATGAAGCACGGGCGGCATTCGCTCCTGCGGATTGTCGAGCCGGTCGAGCAGCGCGGTGATGCGTTCGAGGCCGAGGATATCAGCACCGGGGGAGAGGTCCCATAGCCGGTCCAGTTGCGCTTGGACGGCGGGCGAGGCGGAGGTTGCGGAGTCTGCCATCATACCAATCTCGTTGAGGTGGCGTCCATTTCTAGCCCCTCCCCTTCAGGGGAGGGGTTGGGGTGGGGCCTCTCCACGAGCGCGGCGTTTGCGGCACTGCCCCACCCCCAACCCCTCCCCTGAAGGGGAGGGGCTTTAAAAGGGTCACGCCGCCTGCTTCACGCTGAGATAGTCGATCAGCTTGGCCAACGTCTCGCGCAGGTCGCGGCGATGCTTGACCATGTCGATCATGCCATGCGCGAGCAGATATTCGGCGCGCTGGAAGCCCTCGGGCAGTTTCTCGCGGATCGTCTGTTCGATCACCCGCTGGCCGGCAAAGCCGATCAGCGCGCCCGGCTCGGCGATCTGCACGTCACCGAGCATCGCATAGCTGGCGGTGACGCCGCCGGTGGTCGGATCGGTCAGCACGACGATATAGGGCAGGCCGGCGTCGTGGAGCATCTGGATCGCGACCGTCGCGCGCGGCATCTGCATCAGCGAGAGGATGCCCTCCTGCATGCGCGCGCCGCCGGCGGCGGTGAAAATGATATAGGGGCAGCTATCGGCGATCGCGCTCTCGACGCCGCGCACGAACGCCTCGCCGACCGCCATGCCCATCGACCCGCCCATGAAGGCGAAGTCCTGCACGCCGACGACTGCGCGGCGGCCCTCGATCGCGCCGCGCGCGGTGATCAGCGCGTCGCCCTCGGAGGTCGCGGCGCGCGCTGCCTTGATGCGATCGACATATTTCTTGGTGTCGCGGAACCTGAGCGGATCGTCCTGCACCTTGGGCAGCGGCACGATGGTATAGCCGGGATCGAAGATCTGCTGGAAGCGCAACAGCGGGCCAATACGCTCATGGTGGTCGCAATGCGGGCAGACCTGGAGATTGTCCTCCAGCTCCTTGACGAACACCATTTGCCCGCACCCCTTGCACTTGTGCCAGAGATTGTCGGTCGTCTCCTTCTTGGCGACGAAGGCGAGCGCGTTACGGACGTTGGTGAGCCAGCTCATGCGATTTCCTTGCCGGTTTCGCGGATCGCGACCGCGAGCGATTCGATATAGGCGCGCACCGGTTCAGCCGCATCCCCGCCATGCTTGCCGACCAGCTCGACGATCGCGGAACCGACCACCACGCCGTCCGCGACGCGCGCGATCTGCGCCGCCTGCTGGGGCGTACGGATGCCGAAACCGACCGCGATCGGCAGGTCCGTCGCGGCCTTCAGGGCGGCGACAGCGCTGTCGATCGAGGTCTGTGCGGCCTGTTGCAGCCCCGTGATGCCGGCGACCGAGACATAATAGAGAAAGCCGCTCGCGCCTTCGAGCACGGTCGGCAGGCGCGCTGCGTCGGTGGTCGGGGTGGCGAGGCGGATCAGGTCGATGCCGGCGGCGCGTAGTTTCGGGCCGAGCGCATCGTCCTCCTCAGGCGGGATGTCGACGCAGATCACGCCATCGACGCCGGCCCTGGCGGCATGTTCGGCGAACCAGTCGGCGCCGCGCCGCACCATCGGATTGGCGTAACCCATCAGCACCAGCGGCGTGTCGGGGTGTCGCGCGCGAAACGCGGTCGCGATCGCGAGAATGTCGGCGGTGGTCGTGCCGGCGGCAAGGCTGCGCAAATTCGCCGCCTGGATCGCCGGGCCATCGGCCATCGGGTCGGTGAACGGCATGCCGAGCTCGATCACATCGGCCCCGCCCGCGACGATCGCGTCGAGGATCGCGCCGGTAGCGGCTGGTGTGGGGTCGCCGGCAGTGATGAAGGCGACGAGGGCGGGGCGACCCCTGGCGAAGGCGGCGGAGAGGCGTGTCATCGCTTAGCCCTCTCCCCTTCAGGGGAGAGGGTTGGGAGAGGGGGAGTAGCGATGACACTCTCCAAGCTCGTCAACACACCCTCCAGATTTTCCATCACGTCGATATTGGTAAAACGAACCACACGATATCCTTGAGATTCGAGAAAGCGCGATCGGCTTGCATCCTCGCACTGGCGATCGGCGTGGGTATCACCATCAATCTCAACCACCAGCATCGGATCGCGCGATGCGAAGTCGACAATGTATGGGCCGATGACTTTCTGGTTACGAAACTTCACGCCGCCGAAGCGCTTGGCGCGGAGTGCAAGCCACATGCGAATCTCAGGCTCTGTCGGCTCGCTGCGCATCGCCTTGGCGCGCTTTATCAATTCGGGGTCGCGCATGGGAATGCCCCTCTCCCAACCCTCTCCCCTGAAGGGGAGAGGGCTTTTTGGGTCGCGCTCATATCTGCGTTCCCAGCGCCTCGGCGACGGTGAAGATGTCCTTGTCGCCACGGCCGCAGAGATTGGCGAGGATCACCTGGTCGCGGTCCATCTTGCGCGCGACCTTCGCCACGGCGGCGATGGCGTGGCTCGGCTCCAGGGCGGGGATGATCCCTTCCGTGCGGCATAGCAGCTGGAAGGCGTCGAGCGCCTCCTTGTCGGTCGCGCTGGTATAATCGACGCGGCCGATTTCCCTGAGCCAGGCGTGCTCGGGGCCGATGCCCGGATAATCGAGCCCGGCCGAGATCGAATGCGCCTCGGTGATCTGGCCGTCCTCGTCCTGCAGCAGGAAGGTCTTGTTGCCGTGCAGGATGCCCGGCGCGCCTCCGGCGAGGCTCGCGGCATGTTCCTTGTCGAGGCCGTGGCCGGCCGCCTCGACGCCGAGCATCTTAACGCTGGCATCGTCGAGGAACGGGTGGAACAGGCCGATCGCGTTCGACCCGCCGCCGATCGCCGCGACCAGCAGGTGCGGCAGCTTCCCGGTGCGCTTGAGCATCTGTTCGCGCGCCTCGCGGCCGATCACGCTCTGAAAGTCGCGCACCAGCTCGGGATAGGGGTGCGGGCCCGCGGCGGTGCCGATGATATAGAAAGTGTCGTGGACATTGGCGACCCAGTCGCGCAGCGCCTCGTTCATTGCGTCCTTGAGCGTGTTGGCGCCCGAGGTGACGGGAATAACCTCGGCACCGAGCAGCTTCATGCGGAACACATTGGGCTGCTGCCGCTCGACGTCCTTCGCGCCCATATAGATCACACAGGGCAGGCCGAAACGCGCGCACACTGTGGCGGTGGCGACGCCATGCTGGCCGGCGCCGGTCTCGGCAATGATCCGCGTCTTGCCCATGCGCATGGCGAGCAGGATCTGGCCGACGCAATTGTTGATCTTGTGCGCGCCGGTATGGTTGAGCTCGTCCCGCTTGAACCACACCTCGGCGCCCTTGCCGGCCGGCGCGCCGTCGCGCAGCGCCTCGGTCAGCCGCTCGGCATAATAAAGCGGCGAGGGGCGGCCGACATAATGTTCGAGCAGGTCGTCGAACTGGGCGTGGAAGCCCGGATCGACCTTGGCCGCGCGATAGGCGATTTCGAGCTCGAGGATCAAAGGCATCAGCGTTTCGGCGACGTAGCGGCCGCCGAAATCGCCGAAATGCCCGCGTTCGTCGGGCTGGGCGCGATAGGAGTTTGGTACGGTCATGACGGGGTCGCTTTAGCAGGTGGGCGCTTCGAGCCAACCCGTTTTGCCGATGATCGGATCACCGACCCTTCACGGCGTCCAGGAAAGCGATGATCTTCGCCACATCCTTGATGCCGGGCACGCTTTCCACGCCCGATGACACATCGACCAGCGTCGCGCCGGTCCGCTGGGTCGCGTCGGTGACGTTGAACGGGTCGAGGCCGCCCGATAGCGCCCAGGGCAGGGGGTGGCGGAAGCCTTCCAGCAGCGTCCAGTCGAAGCGCACGCCCATGCCACCGGGCAGCGCCGCGCCGGGCGGGGTCTTGGCATCGTAGAGAATGCGATCGACCGTGCCGGTGAAGCCCCGCGCCGCGTCGAGATCGCGCCGCGCCTTGACCGCCACGGCGGCCCAGATTTCGATACCCGTCTTCGCCTTGATCGCGGCGGCGCGCGGTGGCGCGACGTTATGGAGTTGCAGCGCGTCGAGCTGGCCAGCGGCGGTCGCCTCGTCGATCAGGGCGTCATCCGGATCGACGAACACGCCGACCCGCCGGACATGACCCGGCACGCGCGCGGCGAGTTGCGCGGCGCGCTCTCGGTTCACATGGCGCGGCGAGGGCGGAAAGAACACGAAGCCGACATGGCTCGCGCCGCCACGGATCGCGGCGTCGAGGGTCTCGGGCGTCGAGAGGCCGCATATTTTGGCGGTGACGGGCATGCGCCCCTATGCGCAGGACGGCGTGGCGAACTCAAGCCGGCAATCTTGGTGATGGGGGCTGGGCCGCTCGCTAGCGCGCAACCCTATCTCCCCGTCATGCCGGACTTGTCCCGGCGTCCAACGTCCCGCATGCGCACTAGCCGCTTCTTTCGCGGCACATTGGACCCCGGCACAAGGCCGGGGTGACGAGGTGGTTTGGAGTAACGAGACGCCTTACAGCGTCGCTTCGATCTCGCGTGCGGCAAAATCGGGATTTTCCGCCTGGGTGATCGGCCGGCCGACGACGAGGATCGACGCTCCCGCATCAAGCGCGGCGCGCGGCGTGACGACCCGCTTCTGGTCACCAATCGCACCGTTAGCCGGCCGCACACCCGGGACCACGAAGAATCCCTTGGGCCATAGCTTGCGCGCGGCGGCGACTTCGGCGCCCGAGCAGACGATGCCATCGACGCCCGATTCCATCGCCAGTTCGGTCAGCCGGACAACCTGGTCGTGCGCGCTGCCGCGTACGCCCGTCGTCACCAGATCGGCATCGTCGAGGCTGGTGAGCATGGTCACCGCAACGACCTTGGTGCCGGTCGGTGCGGCAGCCTTGGCGTCTTCCAGCATCGCCCGGCCGCCGGCGGCATGGACGGTGAGGATCGCCGGCTCGAGCGGGCGCAGCGCCTGGATCGCCTTGGCGACGGTGTTGGGGATGTCGTGCAACTTGAGATCGAGGAAGATCGGCAGGCCGACATCGGCCATGTCGCGCACCCCGGCACGGCCATTGGCCATGAAGAATTCGAGGCCGAGCTTGATGCCGCCGACATGATGGCGGACCTTGGTGGCGATCTTCATCGCCTTGTCGAAGTCGGGCGTGTCGAGCGCGACATAGATACGGTTGCTCATCAGAGCAGGCTCGGTGAGGCTGGCGGTGCGGCGGGCGTCGCTGCCGGCGTGGTCGATTCCGGTTCCGGTTCCGGGTCCGGCGATAGCGCCGCCGCCGCTGGCGCCAATGTGCCGCGCAGATCGCTGATCGCGCGCTCGGTCGTCGATAGTCGGTTGCGTAGCCGCCAGCGGATCGTGCTGTAATAGAGCATGGTCGGCAGCAAACCGGCGAGGAACGTTACCAGCAGCAGCAGCGGCAGGTTCACATCGGCGATCAGCCCGGCCCAGAGATGGATCGGCACGGTGCCCCAATTGCCGATCGTGAAGATCGCCGCGACGAAGGCGAGCAGGCACCAGAACAGGATCTTGAGAAACTGCATGGTGGCGACGCTAACCGGATTGCGCCGGATTTGCCAGCCTGACGGTCCTAACCGATTTCGCGGCGGATCGTGGTGATCAGTTCCGGGATGGCGGTCAGCTTCGCGGCTTCCTCGTCGAGAATGGCATGGAATGCCGCGCGCTTGATCGCCGCGACGCGGGCCGGCGGCACGATCGCACCGGCGTCGAGCGTCGAGACGGTAATGTCGATCATCCGTTCGGCGCCGTGCAGCCGCCCCCAGAGATAGTCATTCTCACGATAGGCGCGACTGAAGAACGCGCCAAAGGTATTGAACTGAATGCCTTTGAGCGTCGCGGCGGCCCCGCCGGCGCGGATCGTCCGGGCGTCGTCCGGCGCGATGCGATCGACCTTGATCGGATCGAACTCGTCGAGCCCTTCGCCCTGCAGCAGCGGGAGCGTCGCGACATCGTAATAGGGAAAGCCGAGATAGGCCAGCAGGATGGGGCGTTTGATGTCGCGTGCCAGGCCGTCGAGTGCCGCGGCGAGGCGAGTCTCGGTCGCGGTGTCGAGGCCCTTGAGGTTGAGCGACAGCGCCAGCTTGTCGAGCAAGGGCTCGGCGTCACCGCGCATCAGTCGCACATCCTTGCGCAGATGGGCGTGCTTCTCGGTCCGCTTGCATTCCAGATAATCCGCCAACGACAGATAGATAGCCTCACGGATCGGCGCGAGATCGGTATCCTCATGGTCTGCTTCCAGCCCCGACATACGCCGCGCGAGCATGCGCAGGCGTCGGATGCGGAAGCCGAGGTCATAGGAGCGCAGGAAGTCGATCGTCTCCTTGCTCGCGCCGCCGGAAAAGCTTGCATTCATATCGTCGAAGCCGCGCCGGCTGACCGCCGCGTCGACCGCGCTGCGGATCTGCTGCCAGCGCTCCGGCCCCAGTTCGTCGCCGGCATGGTAGAGCAATTGCGCGATTCCGCCGACCACGCCCGTCATCTTCAGCCGGCCATAAGCGGCATAGCCATAGCCGGCCGCCTTGGCGGCGGCGTTCTGCGCCTTGGCACGCCACGTTGCGAGGCGCGCCGGCGTCGGCGAATCGAGGAACAAGGTATAGTCGAACAGCGATTCGACCGCCGCCTCGACCTCGCCGCGAATGCCGCGAACGATCGAGCGCATGCTCTCGATGCGGCGCGATTTCTCGGCGATGGCGTCGAGATTGTCGCGAATCGGCTGTTGGCGCGGCAGCTCGGAGATCGCCCCGATGATCGTCTGGAAAAAACCCGGTGATTCCGCCGAGGTGTCGCCGAAGTGAATCTTCACTCCGGGCTGCGGGTCGATATAGACGAAGCGCCGGTCGATCTCGCGCCTTGCCGGGCGCTCGCGCAGCGCGTCCATCGCCGGCTTGAACGGCGCGTTGGCGAGCACCGAGCCATCGATCAGCACGGCGGATTCGGCGGCACCGGCGGCGGCGTGGCGCGGCAGGGTGCGGTCGAGAAAGGCGGTGCGTCCGGGCCAGTCGACGTGCCGCTTGCGCAGCACCGCGTCGAGCTCGGCGACCGTGAAGGGCGGAAAGGCGCCGGGGAAACTCGATGTGGCGCGCGCTGCATAGGCCAGCTCGGCGGGGTGGGCGAGCGTGTCGCGCACCTCGCCATGGTCGCCATAGGAGGCGATCAGGCGATGCTCGGTCTCGATCACCTCCGGCGGCGAGTTGAGTCGCAGCTTCTCGGGGTGACCGCGAAAATCGGTCATCGTCACGAACAGGTCGAGCGGCTGGCGCGGTGGGAGCAGGCGCGGGCCGCCCTTGCTCGCGGCCATCGCGTCGAGCGCGTCGAGCAACAACCCGGTGAACAGCTCGCCACCAAATGGGGGCTCGAACCAGCGCGAGCGGATGAAGTGCGACAGCTTGGCGTGTACCTCGGCCCGCGTCTCCGGCTCGACCAGCGCGTCCACGCTGGTGCCGCTGCGCCGCGCCGCCAGCCAGGTCAGCGGCATCGCCCACATCTTGGAGAAACGCGAGCGCGGCGCCTGCAGCGGGTCGATCAGCGCTTCGACATCGGCCGAATCGAGCCATAATTTTGTCAGGGGTTCAAGCGACTGTCCGGTCGAAATCGCCTGGCCGAGAAACACGCCGTTGATGCCGCCCGCGCTGGCTCCGGCAATGATGTCGATCAACACCCGCAGGCGCAGGCCACCCTTGTCCTCGATCTCCTGCAGCAGCGCATGGTACACGCCCTGGCTGCCGCTTGTCGGCGCCTCGTCGGCGTGAAACGCCGCGCTGGCGCGGGCGAGTCGCCAGATCTCCTTGGTGATGCCGTGCATGTAGACGGCAAGGCTGATGCCTCCGTAGCAGACCAGGGCGAGCCGCAGCTCCTTTTCCCGCATCAATGCCTCTCCAATACCGCCCAGATCGGCAAATGATCCGAGGCGCGGCGCGCGATCGGGCTGGCGTGAACGCCGCACGCGATCACGCGCAGATCGGGTGTGTACATGATGCGATCGAGCGCGGCGACCGGGCGACGGACATGGAAGCTGGCACCGGTCGCGGCAAAGCGGAAATGGTGCGCGAAATCACGCAGGCAACCGGCGTGCGTGCTCCACTCGTTGAGATCGCCCATCATCACCGTCGGGCGGGGCGTCTCATGGGCGTGGACATGCGCCATGATCGAATGCGCCTGACGCCGGCGGCGCAGCCCCGACAGGTCGAGATGCATGCCGACCACCCGCAACGCCGCGCCGGCGCTGTCGACATCCGCGGTCACCGCGCCGCGCGGCTCCAGCGCCGGCAGGTGGATGATGGTGCTGCCCAGCACCGTCGCCTCCTTGCGCACCAGCAGCGCATTGCCGTGCCAGCCCATGCTGCCGGGGCGATCGCCAACCGCCACCGCCTTCCAGGGACTATGGTCGGCAAGCAGTTGCGGGTCGATCACGGACAGGCGCGTGCCGAAGCGGCGGTCCGCCTCCTGCAGCGCGATGATGTCGGCATCGATCTCACGCAGCACGTCGAGGATGCGCCGCGGGTCGCGCCGACGGTCGAGGCCGATACCCTTGTGGATGTTATAGCTGGCGACCTTGATCATCGGCGAGACGTTAAATCCTGGTCGAGCGTTGCGGTTCCTATCATCGGGCCGTTTCGGCAGCGACGCAATCGCGCTGCGCGAGCGGGCTGCTGGCCGGGGCGTCGGCTCAGGGGATGCAGGCGATCTCGGTGAACCCGGGCTCGATCGGGTAACCGGTCACTTCCACGCCCGCCGCGTCGAGCCAGGCATGGGCCACGAGCGACAGGGCCTCGCCATGCTTCGTGCCGAAATGCATCACACTGGAAATGCCACGCCGGGCGAGCATCGCCTTGGCCGCCATCGCCTGGGGCAGGCACACCGCGCCGAACGGCGCATGCCGCGCCGCGCGCGTCACGGCCCAGCCGATGCTGGTTGCGATCACCCGGTCATCGGCGCTCGGCGCCCGGGCATCGACCGATGCCCGCGCCTGTGCCGGGGTGGTGAAGCCGCCGAGGCGCCGAGCGATGCGCGGAAAGGGTTGCGTGGCGAGCTGGAGACGCGCCGTTGCCAGGCGCCAGAATGCCTCGGCGAGCAACAGCCGCTCGCGATAGCTCACTTGCCGCGTGCGATTGACGCGGTGGCGCCACATCTTCCAACGCCGGCGCAGCGGCCGGCTCATCGCCCTCCGCCCACCCGCGGTTCGGCGACCAGCCCGACACGGCGGCCAAGCCACAAAGGCAGGCGCACCAGCGGATAGAGGAAATAAAGCGAAGGCGGCGCCTTGCTGTGGTACAGGTCGGTCTGGATGAACAACGTCCAGCGCAGGATTTCGACAAAATAGCGCGGGCCTCCGGCGATCAGCAGCTGGGCCAACAGCGACAGCCGCTGCCCGGCGCGCCAGGCGGACGGCTCGGTGCCGCCGTCGGCGGGAATCATCAGCCGGCGCGAGATGCGGCACAACAGGCGCACCCGACGCGAGCGGCGCAGTCGGTTCGCCAGCACCGAATCGAGCGGCAGTGCAAGCAGTTCGGCGCAGAGCAGCAATGCCGCGGCCGAGCAGCGTCCGACGCCGAGTCGTTCGGCGTGGGCGTGAAGCGACGCGATCGTCGCGGTGTCGAGCGGCGCGAGCAGCGCATTGAAATCCGCGAGCCATTTGAGCCGTGGCCAGCCGTCGCCGGAACCATGTGCGGCGAGATAGGCATAGAGATCGGGTAGCGCGAGCGTGTCGACCGCGATACCACCCGACAGCATCACCGTCTGGCGCGGCGCCTTCGCGCTGATCATCGGCAGCAGCGCGCGATTACCGAACATCCGCCAGTGCAGCTCGAGTTGTGGATAAGGCCCGGCGCGGCGCATCGCCACGTCCTTGCCGTAGCGCGTCAGCATGGCGCGTTGTGCCGGGCTGAGCTCGAACGCCGGGAAGGTGATGTGATAGCCATCGGCCTCGAGCAGCGCGATCACGCCTTGCGCATGCTCGGGCAGGATCAGCAGGTCGATGTCCTTGCTGTGCTTGAGCGCGATCGAGCCATAAGCAAGCGCGGCGAGCGTCGCGCCTTTTACCGTCAGAACGGGGTAGCCGGCCTGTTCGATCAGGCGCGTCAGTCGCGCCGTCTCCGCCGCGGCGGTCAAGCCCTGACGGAGGATGTCGGCGGCCATATGCGCGATTGCCGGGCCGGCGGGGGCCGGCAACGCCACCTCGGCGCTTTTCAGCGCACCATGCACCAGCCCGGCGATTCGCTGGCGACGAACGACCCGCACGAACCGCTCACCATCCCGCACCTTCGCGGCGGCCGCGCGCACCGCGGCGTCGCGCGCGGCGGAAGGTGGCCAACGACACGCGGCGGCGGCGAGAGCGAAGTCCGGATCGTCGGTCGTCGGCAAGCTGCTTTCCGTGGTTGGTCCTGGTGCCGGTTGCAGGAATCGAACCCGCGACCTTCGGTTTACAAAACCGCTGCTCTACCAGCTGAGCTAAACCGGCACGTTGGTCGCCCATGCGTCAGGTCACGCCGAAGGTCCAGCCCTCGGATAAGGCGACGTCGCGAGTCAGTGCCGGCGGATGCCAGAGTTCGGGACGGTTGGCATTGGCGCGCAGCCAGGCGGCGGTGAGGATCACGTCGGTGGCATGATCGGTGTAGCGGGTCAAAGGCTCATGCGGGCGCGAGCCGATCGCGGCCAGCGCGGCGTCGAGTGCGGCTGCATCGCGCAGCTTGCTCAAACCCTTGCGCAGGCCGGCGGCGCGCGCGGCGATCGCGGTATAGATTTCGACCACTAGCGCACCGCGCGCGCGAAGGGGATCGAACGGCCAGACCGGGATCGCCCGACCGAGATGGTGGAGCAGCCGCATGCCCGCGAAACTGGCCTTGGCGACCTGTGCCGCGCCGATCGCGTCATAGACGGTCGAGGGCTTGCCGCCGCCTCCCGCATTGTAGTGCGCCTCGCAGCGGCGGAAATGCATGAAGCGCGCCTTGGGGCCGTCGGCCGCGCCGAGATAGAAATGCGTGCCGCGGCGCGATTCGAGAAACGAGGCGGCGCCAAGATCGGCGTCGTCGGTCCGCGCATCGACATAGGCCCAGAAGGCGCGCGCGGTGCGCGGCGCGTCCTCGCCCGGGAGATAGGCGCAACGTTCGATCAACGGCGGGGCGAAGCTGAAGTCGAAGCCGGCGAGCAATGGCGTGTCGCGCTGATCCCTCAGCCAATGCAGAACTTCGTGGCGCGACCATGTGCCGTGGGGCGGCTCGACCAAAGTCGGCGCCGCATCGCCGGTTCCGCAGATCGCCACCGCGATGCCGGGATGGCGTACGCCCTTGGCGCCCGACCAATCGATCGCGGCAAAACGCGTGAAATGACCAGGACGCTCGCCCAACTAAATCACCACCCCGGCCTCCGCCGGGGAAGTGAAAAGGGCAGCGAAGCGCGTAAAGCGGGCGGTCACTTCTTCTTGCGCGGCTTCACCGGCTTCTTCGCCGCGACCCAGTCGCGCGAGCGTTCGACCATCGCGCGGACCCGGTCGGGGTCCTGGCTGTCGTAGCGGATCAGCAGCCCCGGCCAGCCCTCATAATGCGGCGTCTGCCAGAAGGTATCGGGGTCGGTTTCCATGAGCATCTCGACGGTATCGAGGTCGATCGCGATGCCGAACGAGGTCTGGTCCTCATGGCCTGTGAACAGGAAGGCGCGGCCGTTCGACTTCACCTTGACCGCCGGCTTGCCATAGCTGGTCGACAGCTCGGTATCCGGCAGCGACAGGGCATAGGCCACGGCTGAATCCCAATCGATCGTCATTCCCCGCGCTCCTTCAGTTCGGCCCACCACGCCATGCGCTCGGCGATGCGCTTCTCCACCCCGCGATCCGTCGGCGTGTAAAAGGTCTGCGGGTCCATCTCCTCGGGCCAGTAGTTGGAGCCGGAATAGCCTTCCGCCGTGTCATGGTCATAGGCATAGCCCTTACCGTAACCGATATCCTTCATCAGCCGGGTCGGCGCGTTGAGGATGTTCTTCGGCGGCATCAGCGAGCCGGTCTCCTTCGCGCTGCGCCAGGCGGCACCCGCCGCCTTGTAGGCCGCGTTCGATTTGGGCGCGGTGGCGAGATAGAGGCAGGCCTGGACGATGGCGAGCTCGCCCTCGGGGCTGCCGAGGAAATCATAGGCCTCCTTGGCGGCGAGGCACTGGACCAGGGCGTTGGGGTCGGCGAGGCCGATATCCTCCGAGGCCGCGCGGGTGAGGCGGCGGAGGACGTAGAGGGGTTCCTCGCCCGCGGTCAGAATGCGCGCCAGATAGTAAAGCGAGGCCTGCGGGTCGGAGCCGCGGATCGCTTTGTGCAGCGCGGAGATGAGGTTGTAATGCCCCTCCCGGTCCTTGTCGTAGACCGCGACGCGGCGGTGGA
>Ga0207676_10000637_pt1 | contig 28167 bp, 28 predicted proteins | sample KBSSwiS72_FD_184307 | JGI IMG/M metagenome (GOLD analysis project Ga0207676, IMG submission 184307) | Switchgrass rhizosphere microbial communities from Kellogg Biological Station, Michigan, USA - KBS Switchgrass S7-2 (SPAdes) (version 2) | ecosystem: Host-associated > Plants > Roots >...
AAACCGATCGGATGAGAAGGGGCGATTCAGAAGTCCAGAGCACGTCTGGCGGCGAAACCGGCGTCCACTTTCGCCTGACGTGCTCTAGAGCGGCGTCTCGACCGAGACGACAGCCTGGGCGAGCAAGCCCTCCTCGCGGCCCGTGTAGCCCATGCCCTCGGTCGTGGTGGCCTTCACGCTGACCCGATGGATCGGCAGATCGAGGAGCTCGGCGATGCGCTTCCGCATCGCGTCGCGGTGCGGTTTGATCTTTGGGCGCTCGCAGATCAGCGTCACGTCGGCGTTGAGGATGCGGCCGCCTTGCGCCGCAACCCGTTTGACCGCGTGCAACAGGAACTGGTCCGACGAAGCGCCTTTCCAGCGAGGGTCAGTCGGTGGGAAATGGTCGCCGATGTCGCCGTCGGCGATGGCGCCCAGGAGGGCGTCGGTCAGGGCGTGGAGTCCGCAGTCAGCGTCGGAGTGACCGATCAGGCCGAGGTCGTGCTCGATGCGGATGCCGCAGAGCCAGACCACCTGGCCAGGGCCGAAGCGATGAGCGTCGACGCCCAGGCCGGTACGTACGATGCGGCGCGAGGCCGCGAGCTGCTCGGCCATGAGGAAGTCCTCTGGATAGGTCAGCTTCATCAGCATCGGATCGCCGGGCGTCATCGCCACAGTACCGCCGGCGCGCTCCATGACCGAGGCGTCGTCGGTCGGCTCCTCGGTGGCCGGCCAACGACGGTAGGCCGCCTTCAGCCGCCCGAAGCGGAAGGCCTGCGGCGTCTGGGCGCGCCAGAGGCCTTCGCGCGACACGGTTTCGTCGACCAGGCCGTCGCCCCGCTTGAGGGTGTCCGGGACCGGCAGGGTCGGCACGGCGCCGTCGGCTAGCTCCAGCGCGGCGAGCAGGCGCTCGACGTGCGCGCGGGTGACGAAGGGGCGCGCCGCGTCGTGCACGAGCACCGCCTCGTTGCGTCCGCAGGAGAGGGCGGCCAGGCCCGCTTGCACAGACTCGGCTCGGGTGCGCCCGCCCGTGACCGCTCGCCAGCCCGACAGGCCCTCCAGCGCCTCGTCTGCGTGAGCGACGCGGTCGTGCGCGACCACTACGACGACCTCCTTGGCGCCGGCCGACAGCAGACCCTCGACGGACCAGCGGATCAGGGCTCGCCGGCCGACCGTTCGCCACGCTTTCGGTTCGCCCGGACCGGCCCGCAGCCCCGCGCCTGCAGCGACCACCACAGCTGAAAACCCCATGGCCTTTCTTTAGGTCGCGGCGGCTCTACGATCCAGCTTTACGCACTGCACAAAAGTGCCTAAAAAGAGTGCTGCGAGGTTGACTACTAAATGAGCAGACCATTGAGGATCGGCTCCGTTGAAGTCGGCGGACGAGCCTGGATCGCACCGATGACGGGCGTGTCCGATCTGCCGTTCCGCCGGGCAGCCAGCCGGCTGGGCGCGGCATATGTCGCCACTGAAATGGTCGCCTGTGCCGAGCTGGCGCGCGGCCGTCCCGACGTGGTGCGGCGCGCGGCGGTGGGCGAGGGCCTGCCGCTAATGGTGGTCCAGCTTGTTGGTCGCGATCCGCACCATATCGCCGAGGGCGCTAAGGCGGCGGCGCGAGCCGGCGCGCAGATTGTCGACCTCAACTTCGGCTGCCCGGCCAAGGAGGTCACCGGCGCGCAGTGCGGGTCGGCTCTGATGCGCGAGCCCGAGCTGTCCGCCAGCCTGATCTCGGCCGCCGTCGAGGCCATCGCCGTCCCGGTGACGGTGAAGATGCGACTCGGCTGGGACGACGCCTCGCGCAACGCTCCCGAGTTCGCCGCCATGGCCGAGCGGCTCGGGGCAGCCGCGGTGACGGTGCACGGGCGCACACGCTGTCAATTCTACAAGGGACATGCCGACTGGCCCGCGGTGGCTGACGTGAAGGCGGCGGTTTCGGTCCCGGTGATCGTCAACGGCGACATCCACGATGGCGAGAGCGCGCGCGCCGCGCTCGGGGCCTCGGGCGCCGACGCGGTGATGGTGGGCCGCGCGGTCTACGGGCGTCCCTGGATCGCCGCCCAGATCGAGGCGGAGCTCGCTGGGGGCGCCTATGCGCCGCCCGCGCTGGAGGAGAGGTTGAGTATCGCCATCACGCATTTCCGGGACAGCCTGGCCTTCTACGGCGAACGGCTGGGCCTGAAGATCTTCCGCAAGCACCTGGCCGCCTACATCGAGGAAGCGCCCAGGCCCGCCAGCGCGGAAGTCCGGCGCGAGGCGCGCAGTCGCCTCTGCCGACTGGAGGACGCCGCCGCGGTGGAACGCGGTCTGGAAGAGCTCTGGACCCGCGATCAACCCAGGCTCGCTGCATGACAAGCCCGAACAAACGCCGGCCACCGGTGATGACTTTAGAAGCGTTGAAGGCCGCCGCATTTGAACTCAGTCCCGATCCAGCGCTCGTCGTCGACGGAGAGGGCGCGCTGGTCGCCGCCAACGAGGCGGCCGAGGCGCTGTTCGGACAGGGCTTGGGCCTGCTGGCGCGGGGGCGGTTCCGCGCCGCCCTACCGCCCGGCTCGGCGTTGGTCGAGCTGCTCAACAGGGCGGTGGAAGAGGACGCGCGGGTGCGCGAGCGCGGCCTGCACATCAGCCTGTTCGGCCTGCCGCCGTTCGAGGCCGACGGGGCCGCCGCGCCGCTCGGCGACGGCTCCATCCTGCTCACCCTTTCGATTCGCAGCGGCATCGGTCCTGAGCGAAGCGTGATGGAGGCCTCCGGCCTGCGCTCGATCGTCGGCCTCGGGCGCATGCTCGCGCACGAAATCAAGAACCCGCTGGCCGGCATCCGCGGCGCGGCCCAGCTCTTGAAGTCGGGCGCCAAGGCCGAGGACACCCCGCTCGCACAACTGATCGTCGACGAGACCGACCGGGTGCGTCGCCTGGTGGATCGGATGGAAGCCTTTTCCGACGACCATCTTCCCGAACAGCGGCCGATCAACATCCACCAGGTGCTGGACCGGGTGCGGGCGCTCGCCGCCAACGGCGTCGCCGACGGATTGGGGCTGAAGGAGACCTACGATCCGTCGCTGCCGCCGGCGCTGGGCGACGAGGACCAGCTCATCCAGATCTTCCTCAACCTGGTGAAGAACGCGGCCGAGGCGGCGCACGCGCGCGGCGACGGCTGCGGCGAGGTCACCATCACCACCGGCTACCGCCACGGGGTGCGGGTGCGCGCCGCCAAGGGACAGGCGTTGCGCGGCGCGCCCCTTGAAGTCCGCGTGCAGGACAACGGCCCGGGCGTGCCCGGCCACCTGCGCGAGCACCTGTTCCAGCCGTTCGTCACCTCAAAGGCGAACGGAGCGGGCCTTGGCCTCGCTCTTGTCGCCAAGCTTGTCGCCGGTCACGGCGGCCTCATCGATTTCGAGTCGGAGCCCGGGCGCACCGTCTTCCGCGTGCTGCTGCCGATCGCCTCCGAGGGGGACCTCTCTGCATGAGCGCTGTTCAGAAGAAGATCCTGATCGCCGACGACGATTCCTCGATCCGGCTGGTGTTGAGCCAGGCCTTCACCCGCCTGGGCTACCAGGTGCGCGCGACAGGCAACGCCACCACCCTGCTCAAGTGGGTGTCGGACGGCGACGGCGACCTGGTGGTGACCGACGTGGTCATGCCGGACGAAAACGTCTTCGACGTGCTGCCGCGGATCCGCAAGGAACGCCCCAAGCTGCCGATCATCGTCATGAGCGCGCAGAATAACCTGGTCACGGCGGTCAACGCAGCCGAGATGGGCGCGTTCGACTACGTGCCCAAGCCGTTCGATCTCGACGACATGACCTCGGCGGCGAAGCGCGCGCTCTCGCGGCCGGCCGACGCCGAAGCTGCCAAGGCGCAGGCCCGCGCGGTGCGCGACGACCGGCTGCCGCTGATCGGCCGCTCCGCGCCGATGCAGGATGTGTATCGCACCATCGCCCGTTTGGTGGGCGCGGACCTGACGGTGCTGATCACCGGCGAATCCGGCACTGGCAAGGAGCTAGTCGCCCGCGCCCTGCACGACATGGGCCGGCGCCGCGACGGCAAGTTCGTGGTCATAAATCTGGCCGCCACTCCGCGGGAACGGGTCGAGGCCGAGCTGTTCGGCAAGGAGGACGGCGACTACGGCAAGCTGGTCGAGGCCGATGGCGGCACGCTGTTCCTCGACGAGATCGGCGACATGCCGCTCGACGCCCAGACCCGCCTGCTGCGCGTGATCGACGGCTCGGAGCCGGCCCTCAACCCGAAGACCAACCGCCGGCCGAACGTGCGGATCATCGCGGCTACGAACCGCGACCTGCGCGGCCTGATCCAGCAGGGCCTGTTCCGCGAGGACCTGTTCTTCCGCCTCAACGTCGCGCCGCTGCGCCTGCCGCCGCTACGCGACCGCACCGAGGACATTCCGGACCTTGCGCGCGCCTTCCTGCTGCGCGCAAACCGTGAGGGCCTGCCGGCCAAGACCATCGACGCGGGAGCGCTCGACCGCCTCAAACTGCATCGCTGGCCGGGCAACGTCCGCGAGCTGGAGAACCTGATTCGTCGCGTCTGCGCCCTATATGGCGAGGACCTGATCACGGCGCGGATCGTCGAGCGCGAGCTGGTCGAGCATACGCCGGCCGTCGAGGGACAGCAGGGGCCGGAGACGCTGTCGCAACTGGTCGAGCGCAAGCTCGCGGCCTACTTCGCCGACGAACCCGACGGCCTGCCGCCGCCCGGCCTCTACGACCGGGTCCTGGAAGAGGTCGAGCGGCCGCTGATCCAGCTGACCCTGTCGGCTACCCGCGGCAACCAGCTGCGCGCCGCGGAGATCCTCGGGCTCAACCGCAACACCCTGCGCAAGAAGATCCAGGACCTCGGCGTCGAGATGAGCCGAGGGCGTCGTTAGGCGGCTGCGCGCCGCCTGACGCAGCGCGGCAACATCGCTGTTGAATTTAGGGCACAGCGGCTTAGGCTCCTGACCCGATGTCGTGGCTGATCGACCGAGTCCGGAACAGTCCCGCCGTTCAGTGGGTCTGGCGCGTTCTGCAGGCGCGCCTGTTCCTTGGCGCGGGCTATGGCCTGGCGGTCGCACTGACCGCCCTAAGCATCATTCTCGCAGCGTCGCCGCCGGCGAGTGGGCCGATCGGACCGGCCAGCCGGCTGATCCTGACGGTGCTCAGCCTCAACCTGATCCTGATCCTGACGCTGGCCGCCGTGGCCGCGCTGCAGCTCGCGGGGCTGGTGAACGCCCGCGCCAGCGACGCCGGCGCACGGCTGCACTTGAGGTTCGTCACCCTGTTCGCCACGGCCGCGGTCGTGCCGGCCGTCGTCGTCGCGCTGTTCATGGGCGTGCTGGTCAGCCAGGGCGTCGATCGCTGGCTGGGCGGCCGGGTGCAGACTGTGGTCGAGAACTCTGCGACCGTGTTCCGTTCCTATGTCGACGATCAGAAGCGCTACATCGGCGATCACGTCACGGTCATGGGCGCGGACCTGAACCGCGAGGCGGCGCACCTGCGCTCCAGCCCCATCAGCTTCAGCCACTATCTGGCGGTGTTGGCCTCTTACCATGCTTTCCCCGCCGCCTATCTGGTGGACGGTGAGGGCCGGGTGCTGGCGCGGGCGGAAACCGCGGACGCACCGCCCTACGTCGTGCCGCCGCCTTCCAGCTACAAGGCGGCGGACGAGGGCGACATCTCGGTGCGGCCGGTGGAACAGGCCGACCTGATGCGGGCGGTCTACCGCCTGAAGGGCTATCCCGACGCCTATCTCTACGTCGTGAGGCCGGTCGAGAAGGGGATCCTCAACCACCTGCGCGAGGCGGAGGGGTCGTTGCTGGCCTACCGCGAGGCGGCCGCCAGCCGCACGCGCATCCAGGTGATCTTCGGCCTCAGCTACGCGGAGACCGCGCTGCTGGTGATCATCGGGGCGGTGTGGCTCGGCATGGGGGCGGCGAGCGCGATCTCGGCTCCGGTAGCCCGGCTGGTGCAGGCGGCGGGCCGCGTCGCCAGTGGAGATCTCAGCGCTCGCGTGGACGCCGAGGCGGATCCTGAAGAAATTGCCGTCCTATCGCGTGCTTTCAACAGCATGACGCATGATCTTCAAGTCCAGCAACAGGCGCTGCGGCGCGCTCGAGAAGAAGCCGAGAGCGATCGTCAATTCATCGAAACGGTGCTTGCGGGGGTCAGCGCGGGCGTGATCGGCCTGGACCGCGACGGACGGATCTCCGCCGCGAACGGCCAGGCCTCGGCGCTGCTGGGACTGCAGGGGGAGCCTCGCGGACGGCGACTGGGCGAAGTCGTCTCCGAGTTCAAAGAGGTGGTCGACTCCGCGGTCGGCGTCGGCCGCGCCGAGGAGGAGGTCGACATCGTGCGCGAGCGCGAGACGCGGCGCCTGCGGGTCCGCGCCAGCCGCTCGGAAGCCGGCGTCGTGCTCACCTTCGATGACATCACCCGACTGGTCACGGCGCAGCGCAACGCCGCCTGGCGGGACGTCGCGCGCCGCATCGCTCACGAGATCAAGAACCCGCTGACGCCGATCCAGCTCTCCGCCGAGCGGCTGCGGAAAAAATATCGCAAGGGCGTGCCGGAGGCCGAGCTGGAGACCTTCGACCGCTGCACCGACACCATCGTGCGCCAAGTCGGCGACATCGGCCGGATGGTGGACGAGTTCTCGGCCTTCGCCCGGATGCCGGCGCCGAAGTTCGCCGAACAGGACGCCGCCGAACTGCTGCGGGCGGCGGTGTTCGCCCTGCGCGTCGCCAGTCCGGATCTGGACGTGGAGCTCGAGGAGCCGCCGCAGGTCGCGTTGCTGGCGGACGGCCGCATGCTGGCTCAGGCGTTGACCAACGTGCTGAAGAACGCCGCCGAGGCGGTCGACAGCCGCAAAGCCGGCGCCCCCAGGCACCGCGGGCGCGTCCTCGCGCGATTGGTCGCCGACGACAGCGGCGTGGCCTTCGAGGTGGAGGACAACGGCGTGGGCCTGCCGGAGAAAGACAGGGCGCGCCTGACCGAACCCTATGTGACGACGCGGGAGAAGGGCACTGGCCTCGGCCTCGCGATCGTGAAGCGAATCCTGGAAGACCATGGCGGCGAACTGGAGCTGACCGACGCACGGTCCGGCGAAGGCGCGCTCGCCATCCTGAGATTGCCCGCCAGTGCGCGGGTGCGTCCGCAATCCGCCGCCAAGACCGTGACGGCTTAAGGGGTTAGTTGCATGGCGTCTGACGTTCTGGTGGTCGACGACGAGGCCGACATCCGCGAACTGGTCGCGGGCATCCTCTCCGACGAGGGCTATTCCGTTCGAACGGCGGCGAACTCTGAAGAGGCGCTGGCCGCAGTGCGCGCGCGCAAGCCGGCGCTGCTGATCCTCGACATCTGGATGTCCGGCGGCGGCATGGACGGCCTGGAGCTGCTGGACCTCGTCAAGGAGCTCGACGCCGACCTGCCGGTGATCATGATCTCCGGGCACGGCAACATCGAGACCGCGGTCTCCTCGATCAAGCGCGGCGCCTACGAGTTCCTGGAGAAGCCGTTCAAGTCCGACCGCTTGCTGCTGGTGGTCGAGCGGGCGCTGGAGGCCACCAACCTGCGGCGCGAGAACCGGCGGCTGCGCACCCAGGCGCTGACGCCGGAGGGGCTGCTCGGCCGCTCGGTGGCGGCTCAGCAACTGCGACAGACGATCGCCAAGCTCGCGCCGGCCAACAGCCGGGTGCTGATCTCCGGCCCGCCGGGCGCCGGCAAGGAGACCGTGGCTCGACTGATCCACGAAGGGTCGCCGCGGGCGCGGGGCGAGTTCGTCGCGATCAGCGCCGCCGGCATGACGCCCGAGCGCATGGACGTCGAGCTGTTCGGCGAGGAGGGCGCTGGCGGCCGTCCGGCCAAGATCGGCATGTTCGAGCGCGCTCACGCCGGCACGCTCTACCTCGACGAGGTGGCGGACATGCCGCGCGAGACCCAGAGCCGGATCCTGCGGGTGCTGGTCGAGCAGCGGTTTCGGCGGGTCGGCGGGGATTCCGACGTCCAGGTGGACGTCCGCGTGGTCTCCTCCACCTCGCGTGACCTGCGCGAGGAGATCGCCGGCGGCCGCTTCCGCGAGGACCTGTTCCACCGCCTGAACGTCGTGCCGATCAACGTGCCTGGCCTCTCCGAGCGGCGCGAGGACATCCCTGAGCTGGTCGACTACTTCATCAACCGGATCTGCGAAGCGACCGGGATGTCGAAGCGCATCCTGGCCGACGACGCGCTGGCCGCCCTGCAGGTGCGCGCCTGGCCGGGCAACCTTCGCCAGCTGCGCAACAACATCGAGCGCATGCTGATCCTGGTGTCGGGACCGCCCGCGGAGCCGATCACCGCCGAAATGTTGCCGGCGGAAGCCGCGGTGAACCAGCAGAGCGCCACGCTCGGCGCCGAGCGGATCATCGCCCTGCCGCTGCGCGAAGCCCGCGAGGTGTTCGAGCGCGAGTACCTCAACGCCCAGATGCTGCGGTTCTCGGGCAACATCTCGCGCACGGCGGCCTTCATCGGCATGGAGCGCTCCGCGCTGCACCGCAAGCTCAAGTCGTTGGGCCTGACCAGCGGGCGCTCGCTCGAGGAAGAGGTCGGCTGATGGGACTGCTTCGCCAAGGCTTCGCAGTCTCCGACGCGCATCCTTCGAAGCTCCTTATGGGAGCGAAGTAGAATGGGGCGCGTAGCCTATGTAAACGGCCGCTTCGTCCCTCACGGCCAGGCCATGGTCCATATCGAGGACCGCGGCTACCAGCTGGCCGACGCGGTCTACGAGGTCTGGGCGCTGTTCGAGGGCAAGCTGGCCGACGCCGAGGGGCATTTCGCCCGGTTGGAGCGCAGCCTGTCGGAGCTGCAGATCCCCCTGCCGATGAGCCGCAAGGCGCTGACGCTGGTGCTGCGCGAGGCCGTCCGCCGCAACCGGATCCGCGAAGGCACGGTTTACCTGCAGGTCAGCCGCGGAGTCGCGCCGCGGGATCACGCCTTCCCGGCCGGAGAGGTCCGCCCCTCCGTGGTGATCACGGCGAAGGCGGTCGACCGGGAAGCCGCCGAGGCCAAGGCGGCCAAGGGCATCTCGGTGATCACCGCACCGGAGAACCGCTGGGGCCGCTGCGACATCAAGACGGTGGGCCTGCTGCCCAACGCCATGGCCCGACAGAAGGCCAAGGAAGTGGGGGCGGCGGAGGCCTGGTTCGTCGACGAGCTCGGCTTCGTCACCGAAGGCGCGGCCTCCAACGCCTGGATCGTCGACGCCGATGGACGCTTAAGGACACGGGACACCAACGCCAACATCCTGCGAGGGATCACCCGCCGCACCTTGATGGAGCTGATTCGTGGCGAGGGGCTCGACCTCGACGAGCGCCCCTTCACGCCGGCGGAGGCCGTGCAAGCGCGCGAAGCCTTCATCACCGGCGCCGGCGCGTTGCTGCTTCCCGTCGTAGCGGTGGATGGCAAGCCGGTGGGCGATGGATCGCCCGGGCCGCTGGCGATGCGGCTGCGACGTCTCTATATCGAGCAGGCGCGGGCGACAGCCATCTAGGCGAAGCTGACGATTGCATCGGCCGCAGATCCCAGCTTAGCGTGAACTTGCGTGTGTGGGCGGCGTTTGGCCGCTCGTAACAAAAACGAGGCGGAAAAGCCGATGACCGACAAGAAACAGAACCTGCAGGACACCTTCCTCAACAGCGTGCGCAAATCCAAGACGCCGCTGACCATCTTCCTCGTGAACGGAGTGAAGTTGCAGGGCGTCGTGAGCTGGTTCGACAATTTCTGCGTTCTGCTGCGCAGGGACGGGCAATCTCAGCTCGTCTACAAGCACGCCATCTCCACCATCATGCCGGCTCAGCCCGTGCAGCTGTACGAGCCGGCTGAAGACGACAACGATTGAGTCCATCCAAGCACGTTGACCGCCAGGCGCCGGTTCAGGGCGCCGTCGTCATTCATCCCGACCGGGAAGGCCGCGGGTCCGCGCGCGCCGCGGACGCGCGGCTCAAGGAGGCCTGCGGCCTGGCGCTTGCCCTCGACATCGAGGTGCGCGAAGCCTTCGTCGTGTCGCTGCGTCGGATGACGCCGGCCACCCTGTTCGGCAAGGGCAAGGTGGATGAGATCGCCGCGATCGTGCGGGCCAACGAGGCCGACGTCGTGGTGGTCGACGACGCTCTGACCCCAGTGCAGCAGCGGAACCTCGAGAAGGCCTGGCAGGCCAAGGTGATCGACCGCACCGGCCTGATCCTGGAAATCTTCGCGAGGCGTGCGCGCACGCGCGAGGGTCGCCTGCAGGTCGAACTCGCCCGGCTTTCCTACGAGCGTTCCCGGCTGGTCAGGACCTGGACCCACCTGGAGCGACAACGCGGCGGCTTTGGCGTCATGGGCGGCCCAGGCGAAACCCAGATCGAGACCGACCGGCGGCTGCTGGCGGACAAGATCGGCCGGCTGAAGCGCGACTTGGCCGAGGTGCGCCGCACGCGGACCCTCCAGCGGTCGGCGCGCAAGCGCGTGCCGTATCCCGTGGTGGCGCTGGTCGGCTACACCAACGCTGGCAAGTCGACGCTGTTCAACCGGCTCACTCAGTCGGAGGTGCTGGCTGAGGACCTGCTGTTCGCCACGCTCGATCCTACGCTTCGATCGCTGAAGCTGCCGGACGGCCGGCCCGCCATCCTCTCCGACACCGTGGGCTTCATTTCCGACCTGCCCCACGAGTTGGTCGAGGCGTTCCGCGCCACCCTGGAGGAGGTGCGGGAGGCCGACGTGGTGCTGCACGTGCGCGACATCGCCTCCGACGAGAGCGAGGCCCAATCGCAGGACGTGCGCGCGGTGCTGGAGCGGCTGGACGTCGACATGGACGAACGGCGAATCCTCGAGGTCTGGAATAAGGTCGACCTCGTTCCCGCCGACGAGGCCGAGACCTTGCGCGGCGACGCGCGACGGGCGCATCCACCGGCGGTCCTGGTGTCGGCCGCGACCGGGGAGGGGTGTTCCGAACTTCTCGCCGTGATCGCCGGACTCGTCGATGAGGCGCCGCCTGTGCGCGTGCTGACCCGCGCCGGAGATGGCGCAGCGGTCGCGTGGCTCTATCGCAACGGCCGAGTGCTGGAGCGCGAGACCCAGGAAGACGGCGGCGTGCGCTTGAACGTCAGCCTCTCGCCCCAGGCGCTAGGCCAGTTCGAGCAGCTGTTTCCCCATGCGGAGGTGAGGGGAGTCTGAACGCCCCTCAGTCGCCTTCGGCGACAGCCCCCGCAAGCGGCGGAGTTGGATCGGCGCGAAGCACCGAGACGGAGGTGGCGTTCCACTACGTCTTCTCCGCCGCCTTGGCTTCATCCCAGAGGGCGTCCATCTCGGCGAGATCGGATTCCTCAGGCCGCTTGCCGCGCTCGGCAAGCCGCGCCTCGATATAGCGGAAACGCCGCGCAAACTTGGCGTTGGCGAAGCGCAGCGAGTCTTCCGGATCGACATCGAGGGTGCGAGCGAGGTTGGCCACCACGAACAGGACGTCGCCCATTTCCTCGCGCGCCTTCTCGACGTCGCCGGCGGCGAGCTCCTGCTCGAGTTCCTCGACCTCCTCGTGAAGCTTCTCCATCACTTCCTTGACCGAAGGCCAGACGAAGCCAACGCGGGCGGCGCGCTTGGAAAGCTTCACGGCGCGGGTCAGCGCCGGCAGGCCCACCGGCACGTCATCGAGCAGGCTCTCGGCGCGGCCCTTGCCGTGTCGCTCCTGCGCCTTGAGCGTCTCCCAGCCGGCCTTTTGGGCGGCGAGGCCGGCGTAGGTCTCGTCGCCAAATACGTGCGGATGACGTCGGATCATCTTGTCGTTGATGGCGCGCGCGACGTCCTCGAAAGCGAAGACGCCCTGTTCCTCAGCCAAGCGGGAATGGAAGACCACCTGGAGCAGGAGATCGCCCAATTCCTCCTTCAGGTCCTGCAGGTCGTCGCGCTCGATGGCGTCGGCCACCTCGTACGCCTCTTCGACGGTATAGGGCGCGATGGTCGCGAAAGTCTGCTCGACATCCCAGGGGCAACCGCTCTCGGCGTCGCGCAGCCTGGCCATGATGGCGAGAAGCCGATCCATCGGCGGTAGATCTGAAGGGGGAGGAGAGGCCGGCATTCCGATCATTTAAGCCGCCACGAAGGCCGAGGCGAGGACTCGAAAGGACGCGGCAGGGGCCAAAACGCATTCAGCCCGGTCGCGGCTCGAACGAGCGCGCGACCGGGCCGAAATCTCCGGCGTCGGCGCCTAGACCCTTCTCGGAGCGGGTTGTTTCAACCCGCTCCGGACAAGGAAGGTCGATTCAAAGGTTTAGAGCGCGTCGGGCGGCGAAACCGGCCTCCAATTTCGCCTGACGCGATCTAATAGCGAGGCTGACCGTTCTCCCAATAGTAGCGGCCCGAGGAGCGGTCGTAGTAGTAGTACCGCTGCGCGCGCGAGTCCCAGTACTGTCGGCGATCCGAGCGATCGCTGTACTTCGGCGCGGTGGCGGCGCCGATCGCTGCGCCAGCGGCGCCGCCGATCAACGCCCCCGTGACGGAGCTGTCCACCGCAGCGCCGACCGCGGCGCCGGCAAGGCCGCCCGTAGCGGCTCGTTCCGTCACCGTCGTGCCGCAACCGGCGACCAGCAGGCCCGCCAACCCCACGCCGCAAATCACTTTCTTCATTCGCGTCTCCAATCGATCCGCCTTCGACGGCCCTGGCGCTCGCCAGTCACATCATAAGGCCAGCAACCCGACGGCGGATGGAACAGGCGAAGGTCGATCAGGTTCCCGCGGCGCGTGTCAGAGAATCGGCTGGCGCGCGGGGAAAGGTCGCCAGGACCGCATACTCCGACGCCACGTCGCCGCCGATTACGTCCACCCCATCGCAGACCACCCAGGCGTGCGCCTTCAGGCCCTTAGCGTCTCCGGGATTGGCCCCGTAGTACAATACGGCGGGCGCGCCGCGGCGGCGAAGCAGGATCTGGGCGGTGAGGCTCTGATGCAGGCAGACTGCGCCCGGCGTCCGCCGGCTCAGCACCTGCAGGAGCCAGCGGACGCGCTTCGGAAGCGCCTCGCGCGGGATCTTCGACGATCCGCCCAGCGGCCATTCGGCGAGCCGCATCAGGTGTCGGAAGGGAACCAGCCGCACGGCGAGCGTCATCAGGGCCAGAACGGCGGCCCCCTCGAGCAGCAGGCCGCGTTCGAACCAGCTCAGCTCGCGAACCTTTTGCGCATGTGAACGCGGCGAGCCCACGTCAGCCGTCTCGCAACCAGAGCCATAGGCGGCCGTGGTCGTGACGCCCGCCGATCAACGCCCGCCCGCCTGGCGCGCTGTCGAACGGGTCCACCGGATGCGCCTCCACCCCAAACGCCATCACATCCAGCTCGTCGGTATCGTAGCGGATGTCGTCAAACAGCCGAAAGCGCAGCCACTGAGCGATCGCGTTGACCGGCCCACCCGTGGTCCGCACGGAGATCTCGGTTTCGCGCGCTTCGACGGGTGGATTCGACGTGAAGTCGAAGCTGAAGAGGGTGGCAGGCTCGCTGCGGCGCTCGACCTTCTTCGGATGCCGTGTGGAGGTTCGGCGCAGCCTGTCGAACAGGCTCAGATCGAAGCCTTCGACTTCGGCCATCTTTTCGAAACCGCCAGTCTCCGCTAGCGCGACTTTGATCTCGGCGGCGAAAGGGATCAGCCTGGCGGCCGGCTTGAGTAGGCGCTTCTTGGCGTCGTCTACGGTTTCCAATCCGCCTGCGCCGATTAGGTTGTTGGCGAGATTGTCCCAAACCAGCACGTCGGCCTGCTCGATCAGATCGGCGCCCAGCACAAGCTCGCGGGAGTCCTTGTCGAGAATCCGGACAACGTCGGAGAAACCGTTCTGCGCGACGATCTGGCGTGCGGTCTCGGCGACGATCGGGTCACGTTCGCAGGCGATCACTTCGTGCGCGCCCGCTCGCGCGGCCATCATCGCGAACAGGCCGGTCCCCGCCCCGATGTCGAGAACCCGGTCGCCGGGGCGGATCGCCCGACGAAAAGCCTCGTCATAGAGGCGATGCCGTCGGTGGTCCTGAACCATGGTGAAATACCAGTTCCCGACGTGGCGCGACAGGAACTCCCTGCAGATTGCGCGCAGCTTGGGGTCCTCGGGGGCCAGGCTCAGCGCCTTGCGGTACAGGTCGGCGGCCCCGCGATAGTCATTTTGGTCGGCCAGCAGGGTCCGGGCGAGATTCACCAGTGCGTATGGGCGATCGCCGACTGCGGCCACCATGTCCGACACGGAGAGGCGAGGGATCGGTTTCGGCTCGTTCAATAGTTGGCCCCCGTGGCGCGCCGGACGAAGTTTGCGACGGATACTGCGCGCAGCAAGCTCAGCCGATAATCGGCGTAATTTTCTTCGCTGTCCCAGCCGTCCGCCGGCCAATCGGCAACGAGGCGCTGAAGCCGCTCGACGTCGATCAGTTCAGTCGTGTCCGTCCGATCCTTGATGCTTTCAACCTCGGCTTGGAGGCGCTCTCGCAGGCGCGTCATGTCCTCGTGCCAGTCCGCGCCCTGCTGCCCCTTTCGGCGCGCTGTCAGCATCTCCTGAGGCGCGCGCCCAACCAGTGCATCCCGAATGATCGCTTTGGAATTGCCGCGATGGACGAACTGCGTCGTCGGAATTCGCAGGCTGAATTCGACGAGGCGCCGATCCGACGTGGGATCGCGGTTGTCCACGCCCCACCATCCGAGCATGCCCTTGGAGATCGCTCCGGAATCAGAGGTGAGGATGCCCAGCCGGTCGGCCTGACCACTTCGCCGTGGGCGATCCCAATAGTCCATCGACTGGCGCCCGAGAGCGGGGTCCACCCCATCCTGCGACGCCTCGGTGTAGAGCTTTGTGAGCTTGTCGCGCCGCAACGAAGTGTAGCGCGCCGGATCCAGGCCCTGCCAACTGAACAAGCCGAGGATCCCGTTATAGACGGGCGGCGGCATTCGTGGAGCGAAGGTGTTCCAGAAGACCCCGCGCCAGCGCGTCAGGCGTCGACGCCTGAGGTCGCTGGCCAGGCGAAACCACTCCAGGAAGCGTCCCTCGAACATCAACTCCGTGAGCGCGGCGTCGCCGCTGTAGCTCAGGCTTGCGTTCCCCATTGTCCCGTTCAGCAGGACCTTCACGCCTCGGCTTCGCGCCTCGTCCAGAATGCCTTCGACCCAGCGCAGATTGCATAGGTTGAAGATGGGGCCGCCGTAGAGCGTCGACGCACGATCGATCTCGTCGAGAGCGTTGCGTTGGCCGGTGCGAACCACGACGTGATCGATGTTCGGATGACAGGCGGCCGTCTGTGCGGCGAGGGCGCTCTCGTCGAGGATGTTGGAACCGGAAGTCGCATAACCCTCTGGCGGGCAAGCGGTGAAAGCCGTCACCTTACCGCCGTTCGCCTGCAACAGGCGCGCGGCGGATGTTGTCACCGCCGTGCTGTCGAAGCCGGAGCTCAAGTGCGCGCCCACGTTGTCGCCCGCGCCGCGAAGCTGAGCCGCGACCGCCTGGTCCAGATGGTGGAGCATGCCCTCGACGTAGTCCTCGTGGGACTTCAGATGGAGGAGGTCCAGGTTCGGGAGCCAAAACCGCGTCTGCCGCAGCACGCCGTCCTGCCCGACGACGCCATAGTGTCCCGGCAAGATCCGCTGCACGCCTGCGTAGTGCGAGCGTGTCGTTCGAGGCTGAAAAAGCGCGAGCACCTCGGCCATGGACTCGTAGTCCGGCGTCTTCGGGATCTCGGCCAGGGCGTGCAGCCCAGCGGGCATGGACGCGAAGGCGAAAAGGTGGCCGCCCTCGTGGCAGAACAGGGGACGTTCTCCTAGGAAGTCGCGGGCGAGGATCAGGCGCCGTTCCTGACGGTCCCAGGCGACAATGGCGAACACGCCCACCAGCCGTGCGAACGCCGCTTCATGCCAGCGGTCGAGGCACCAGGCGGCGAGCACGCTGTCCGGCGTACGATCGAGCTCCGTCGCAGGGAACGACAGGTCGCGCGCCAGGTCCGAACGGTCGTCGATCCGCAGATCCGCCACGACGACATAGCGCCCGCTCGGCGACACGATGGGCTGCTCGTCGTAGCGATCTTCCGGAACGGTTCCGACGAGCTTGCGTCCCAGCGCAAGGTCGCCGTCGACCCACGTGCTGGTGTGTTCTGCCGTGCGCAGAAGGATGGCGGCGAGCATCCGCTCGCACTCGCCCGGCTGCAACGCGCCGCCCGGACGCCAGATGCCTGCAATTGCGCTCACCTACGGACAGCTCCCTGAGCGCCCGGATCGATGGGGGTGAGCATTGGCGATTCCGCTCGGACTATCGAGTCCGGATCATGCCTTCGGACTTGAGGTCCTGCAGCAAGCTGATCACGTCAGCCTCGCATTCTGCGTACTCGACGTCGAACGCCTCGCAGAGGTCGCGGCATAGGTCCTTGACGGCGATCTCGGATGCAATCCGACGCCAAATCTCGGAACCTACGCCATTCAGACCGAAGCAGAGCCCGCTCTCGACATCGAGCGCGACGACTTGCCCGTCGACGTCGCCGACGAGCACTGAGTCCGATTGAACAACAAAATCTGTCGCGCGAACCACGACCGGCGCGTCAGCCATGCTTGCGTCGGCGTATCAGCTGCCGCCGCCGGTCACCATGTCAGTGCCCGGGTGAGGACCCGAATTGAGCATCTCGATGCTCATCATGTTGTCGTTTTGCTGAGCGTCAGACGCGTCCAGGCGACGAAGCGTCGGCCGTTCCCAGGCGGCGCGCTCGGCGCCGTTCTTCATTTCGTTCTGCACTTCGACTTCCCCAACATTACAAGCGGCGAGGCCGCATCAACCCAGCTATCGATCCCGCGGCGACCAGCAAGAGTCGTGCCGCAGCAGCGAAGCCATCCACCAATGCGGCAAAAAGCCAAGCAATGCAAGCATTAGGGCGCAGCTGCTCCCCAACGCTTCAACTGCCGATAGAAGCAGCAACAGCGGTCACGCTATCGTGGATGGCGCCTAGCTCCTGATCGAATTCGTCGTATCCCCAGCGCCGGCGGACCACGAACACAGGGATGGTCTGCGCGAACCGCACCACGCGGCGCAGGTAGGCGGCGCTTGCGCCCTGGAAATCGATGAAACGTCGGCGGTAAGTGTGGGCGACCAGAGTGTTCACCGCGTCGACGCCGGTGAGCCGATAGACCCCGCGGGACGCGTCGTCGTCTTCCTCACGCAGATCATAGACGGCCGCGAGCGGCAGGGACTCCTGGCCGACCTGATAGGTGACGGGCGCTTCGAACTTTTCCGTGGTCCAGGCCAATGGCCGGAGCGTGGTCTCGTCGATCGAGAGCCGATCGAGGGCGTCGCGCCACAGCTTGACGCGGGGAATGCCGGGCCAGGCGTTGGGGCGCTCGGCGCCTTGCCAGCTCAGCGCGCACAGGTCGTCCGAGAGGAATCCGTAGCCCCGCGCATGCAGTCGCGCCGCCAGCGTCGATTTGCCGGCGCCTGAAGCGCCCGCGAAAGCGTAGGCACTGCCGTTCCATTCCACGACGTTGGCGTGGAGGGGCAGGTAGCCGCGCTGGTGGAGCAGGGCGCCTAGGGCCGTACCCAGCAGGAAGTCCCTGGCGTTCGCGGCGAGCGGCTCGACGACGATCTCGTCGGCCGACACCTGGAAGCGCGCTGTCTCGGGCACGTCGATGTAGAGCCCTGCGGACGACGCCTTCACCCCCATGCCGAGCAATTCGTCGGTGGTGGGCTGCGGCGGAACGTCGCCGAAGCGGATCCAGGCGTCCGGCCGCTTCACGACCGCGATCGCCGCCGGCTCCAGTCCGGGGATCTGTTGCTCGGAGGCGAAGCTGAGGCCGAAAAGGCGATAGTGCTGCGTCATGCTCGCTACGAATGCCGTTCGGCCTGCGGCCTACAGAAGGCGGCGCGCTTCGGCAGCGTCAAGGCTCTTCGCCCAGCACGGGGGGCGAAAACCGCTGTCGGCGTGATACCCAACGTTCACGCGCATTTCCGTCAATATATCCCACCGCGATACTTCGGCATAACGCGCCCGTAATATTAATTCGAACGACGTCGGAGTATCTCAGATCCAGGTCTTCCCGGTCGGCGAGGGCCGAATCAGCCTCTCAGCAAAGAATGGGCGGGGGTCAGTTGCGGCAGTCGGAGTTCGAACGCAAAGCGTTCCTGATGGTCATGATCGCTGGGCTCCTGTCGGCAGCCGTCGCGATCTCCGCGCGCGCCGCGATCGTGCACCAAGTGTCGCCGCCGGCGGCGCCAGCCGCCGTTGCGGCGTCGCACCAGTCCTGATCTGCTGGGCGCTAGGCGGCGCGTTCCGCCTGCTTCGTGATTATCAAACTGCAGACCGAGGCGAGCCGCAATTGCTGAATTGGGCGCCCGACGGAACGAGTTCGCGTGTGTTACGCTTCCCAGCCGCATCGGCATTGGAGCACGCCCCAGTGAAATCACCGCCGCGGTGGGCGCCGTATCTGGTTCTAGGTCCCGTCACGGGCCCGCTGACTCACCGGCTATATCGCAGCCTGGAAGCGCGGCGCCCAATCCTCGCTACGCTCTATCTCGTCGCGATCCTTGAATCCTACGTCGTGCTGCCCGTGGTGCTGCTGGAACTCCTGCAAGCGGTCCTCCGCCAGCGCTCGGGGCTCTGAGACGCAGAGATTGGCGGGGAATCCGCTAAAGGATGCTTGGACCGGCCTGTCCGCCGACCTAGGGTGCCGGTCATGCGCTGCTGGCGCGAACGGAGACAGGAGCCCGGAGTGGACCTTCCGACTATCGACCTCACGCAACTCGACAATCCAGGCGCCCATGATGGGCTCGCAGATCAAGTGCGCGCAGCTTTGGAAGATGTCGGCTTCTTCGCCATCGTGAATCACGGCGTCGACTGGGCCTTGGTCGAGCGCGTCTACGCCATGGCCGCGGCCTTCCATGCACTGCCCCTCGACGTGAAGCTCGCGCGCCAAATGGGCGAAGGCCGGCTGGGCTACAGCCCGATCGGCAACCACGCGCGCCAGGGCAAGGTCGCCGTCAACGAGGCCTTCTTCATGGCCCACCCGAAGTCGCGACGCACGCAGTGGCCGCCGGAAGCGGAAGCGCCCGAGTTCCGAGACACGGTGTCGGCCTACTTCGAAACGATGGACGATCTCGGCCGGCGCCTGCTTCCGCTGTACGCGCTCGGGCTCGGCCTTCCGCGCGACTACTTCGACGCTTCATTCTCGCCGTCGATGGCGACCCTGCGCCTGACCAGGTATCCGGCCGTCGAGGCGGCGGTGTCGGACGACGACTGGGGGATCGATGCCCACACCGACGCCGGCTTCCTGACGATGCTGCCGGCGAATCCAGTCGCTGGTCTCTGGATCTGCCGCCCGGACGGGTCCTGGTTCGAGCCCCGTCAGGAGCCGAAGTCGTTCGTCGTCAATTCGGGCGACATGATTCATCGCTGGTCCAACGGCAAGCTTCGATCGACGACTCACAGGGTGAAAAACGTCAGCGGCGGTGATCGCTACGCAGTCCCATTTTTCTACGATCCGCGCGGCGACACGCTGATCGAATGCCTGCCGACCTGCGCCGCGCCCGGCGAAGCGCCACGCTTCGAGCCGATCCGCTACCTCGACTACATCAACACCTTTATGGCTCAGGGCTACGACTCGTTCCGCAAGGACGAAGCAGCCGTTCGCGCTTGAGCTTTTGGCGGGCGGGGTGGGATTCGAACCCACGGTGGGCGTGAACCCACGGCGGTTTTCAAGACCGCTGCCTTAAACCACTCGGCCACCCGCCCGCGTGTGCGGAGCACGGGCCTATAGCAAGCGTCGGCCGCGGTCTCCACTGCAACCATGCGGATTAACTCGCGCGCAAGCTTGAGCTGACAACCTTAGGGCGGGGCGTCAGTGGAAGGGGGCCAGATGCGCAGCATGGCCATGATCCGCCGCGCGACTATGGTCGCCGCGGCCTCGGCGTCTTTGGCGGCCTGCGCCACAGTCGAGCCCAAGCCTACTCCGGGCGGCGAGATCGCCGTCGAGCGCACGCCTCAGACATCTGGCCCACATGCGCGCCGGCCGAGCGGCCAGAGCGCGCAGAACGGCCGCAAGGGCGGGCAGGGCATCGGCAAGCCCTATCAGATTAACGGGGTCTGGTACGTGCCGCGCGAACAGCCCGACTACAACGTCGTCGGTACGGCGTCCTGGTACGGAGAGAAATTCCACAACCGGACGACCGCCATCGGCGAGCCGTTCGACATGTTCGCGGTGACTGCGGCGCATACGACGCTGCCGCTGCCCTCGATCGTCGAGGTGACCAATCTGGAAAACGGGCGCCGGCTGCGCGTGCGGGTCAACGACCGCGGGCCGTTCGTCGGCGACCGAGTTATCGACCTGTCCCGCGAAGCCGCCCGGCAATTGGGCTATGAGCGGCAAGGCCTGGCGCGGGTTCGCGTGCGTTACGTGGGCCCCGCGCCGCTGCTGGGCCGCGACGCTGGCGTTCGGGTGGCGAGCGCTGCGCCCAACCGCGCGAGCGCCGCGCCTTCCGCAGAGCGCGGCGATCCGGCGACGGCGCAGACGCCGATGGCGCGCGCGAGCCTCAGCTATCGGGACGAACCGGCCTTCGTCAGCGGCGGCAAGGCCCCGGTGTCGGTCAGCCGAATGGAGATCATGCCGACCATGGCCGCGGCTCGCGCCGTGTCGGGCAAGCCGGACGCCGCCGCCTACCGCATCCAAGCCGGCGCCTTCCGAGACCAAGAGCGCGCTCGCGAGGCCGCCCTCAAGCTGAACAAGGTCGCCCCCTCGGTGGTCGAGCCGGTCGAGCGCAACGGCGTGAAACTGTGGCGCGTCACCGTGCAGGGGCCGCCGGATCAGCTGCAGGCCTACAGCCTGCGCCAGCGCGTCGCCGCGGCAGGATTCTCGGACGCGCGAGTGATCGGCCCGTTCTGACCAGCGTCGCGCTGGACCCGGCCTGACGAAGCGGCCATCCTGCGCGCGTGTCACGCGGGCGGTTCATCACCTTCGAGGGCGGCGAGGGCGCCGGCAAGTCCACCCAGCTCAAGAGGCTGGTCGAGCGGCTGCGCCGGCGCGGGTTGGACGTCGCGGCGACCCGCGAGCCGGGCGGCTCCATCGGCGCCGAGGCGATCCGCGAGCTGGTGCTCAACGGGGCTGTCGATCGCTGGAGCCCGGTCACCGAAACGCTGCTGATGTACGCCGCGCGCCGCGATCACATCGAGCGGATCATTTCACCGGCCCTGGCCAAGGGCGGATGGGTCGTGTGCGACCGGTTCGCCGATTCCACCCGCGCCTATCAGGGGGCCGCGGGCGGGACCGATCCGGCGTTGATCGCCGCGCTGGAGGCCCAGGTTCTGGGCGGTGCGCGTCCCGATCTCACCCTGGTCTTCGATCTGCCCGCCGAGGTTGGCCTCGCCCGGGCCCAGGCCAGGGGCGGAGAGATGCGCTTCGAGGCCAAGGGGCTGGCCTTCCACAATCGGTTGCGGGAAGGCTTTTTGGAGATCGCCCGCGCGGAACCGCAACGTTGCGCTCTGATCGATGCGGCGGGCTCGATCGAGGCGGTCGAGGAGTCGGTCTGGGCTGTGGTCCGGTCGAGGCTTGGCCTGAATGGCTGACCTTGATGTTCCGCACCCTCGCGAGGTGTTCGCGCTGCAAGGCCACGACGCGACGGAAGCGGCGTTCGAGGACGCCCGCGCCCGCGGCCGGCTGCATCACGCCTGGCTGCTGACCGGGCCGGAGGGCGTGGGCAAAGCGACCTTCGCCTATCGGGCTGCGCGGCGGCTGCTGGGTGCGCCGCCTGCGCCGGAGCTGGGACTGCTGGGCGCCGATCCTGCTCATTCGGTCAGCCGCCAGGTGATGGGGCGCGCCCACCCGGACCTGCTGGTGCTGGAGCGCCTCGGCGAAGACGGCAAGCCGCGCAAGGTGATCCCGGTCGACGACGCCCGGAAGCTGTCGGAGTTTTTTTCCAAGTCGCCGGCCGCCGCGCCGCATCGCGTGGCGATCATCGACGCGGCCGACGACCTCAACGTCAATGCCGCCAACGCGCTCCTGAAGACCCTGGAGGAGCCGCCGCCTCGGGGCGTGCTGCTGATGGTGGCCCATTCGCCCGGGCGGCTGCTGCCGACCATCCGTTCCCGCTGCCGCCGACTGGCCTTTGCGCCGCTGACGTTGGAGGAGGCTGCCGACTTCGTCAGCGCCCGCACCGACGTAAGCGAGGAAGGGGCGCTACGCCTTTCGAGGATGTCCCAGGGCGCGCCGGGGCGCGCTCTGGCGCTCGCCGCGTCGGAGGCGCTGACGCTGGACGACGCCGCCCGCGCCCTGCTCGCCGACCTGCCCCAGGTGGACGAAGCGATGGCGCTGTCGCTGGCCGACCGGTTCCGCGGTGGCGAGGGGCAGGTGCAGTTCAACCTGCTCTTTGAGCAGCTTGCCGAGCGGGTTCGAGGACTGGTGGCCGATCGCGCGCGGCAGGGGATCGGCTCGCTTGATCGCTGGGCCGCGGCGTGGGAGACGCTGCAGCGCCTGCCGCGTGAGGCGGAGGCGCTCAACCTCGATCGAACCGACGCCCTGTTCACCGCGCTCCTGGAGTTGAAACAGGCCGCGCGGGCCTGACGGACGCGCAAGACCAGACCCCGATGCTCATCGACAGCCACGTCAACCTGCACGCCCACCAGTTCGACGAGGACCGCGAGGCGGTGATCTCGCGTGCGCTCGGCGCGGGCGTGCGACTGATGGTCAACATCTGCGACAAGGTCTCGAACTTCGAGGCCGTGCGGCAGGTGGCACGCCATCCAGACATCTGGTGCACGGTGGGCACCCACCCGCACGAGGCGAAGGAGGATCCCGGCCTCGCGCCCGCCCGCCTGATCGAACTCGCAAGCGATCCGCGAGTGGTCGGCATCGGCGAGTGCGGGCTCGACTTCCACTACGATCTCAGTCCGCGCGACGTGCAGGCGCAGGTGTTCCGCGCCCATGTTGCCGCCGCGCGCGACAGCGGACTGCCGCTGGTGGTGCACACCCGCGAGGCCGACGATGTCATGGCGGAGATTCTGGAGAGCGAATACGCGATCGCGCCGTTTCGCATCCTCATGCATTGCTACACGTCAGGCGCGGAACTCGCGCGCCGGGCCGCGGCGCTGGGCGCCTGGTTCTCGGTCTCCGGGATCGCCACGTTCAATGCTGCCCAGGACGTGCGCCAACTGGTGCGCGACATGCCCGCCGACCGGATCATGGTGGAGACCGACTGCCCCTATCTGGCGCCCGTGCCCTACCGCGGCCGTCGCTGCGAGCCGGCGATGCTGCCCAAGGTGCTGGAAAAGCTCGCCGAGATCCGCGGCTGGACGCTGGCGGAGGCGGAGGCGCGCACGGAGGACGCCTTCTTCGCCGTGTTCGACCGGATCCCGCGCCCATGAGCGGCCTGCTGGAAATCACCATCCTGGGCTGCGGCTCCTCCGGGGGCGTACCGCGCGCCGACGGGGAGTGGGGCGCCTGCGACCCTGCCGATCCGCGAAATCTCCGAAGCCGCTGCTCCTTGCTGGTGCGCCGAAGGGGCGATGGTCCCGAGCAGGAGACCACGGTCGTCGTCGACACCTCCCCAGACTTTCGCCTTCAGTGCGCGGGCGCTGGCGTGAAGCGGCTCGACGGGGTGCTGCTCACCCACGACCATGCCGACCAGGTGCATGGAATCGACGATATCCGCGCCTTCTTCATCCGCCAGCGCGGCCAGCGCATCCCGACCTGCATGGACGCGCCCACCTGGAAAACGATGATGCGGCGCTTCGGCTACGTGTTCGAAGGCGAGGGGGGGTATCCGGCGATCTGCGAGCCCCGGCTGCTGCCGCCACATGGCGAATCCTTCCACATCGGCGGGCCGTCCGGCGCCATTTCCGTCGTGACGTTCGAACAGGACCACGGGCCGGTGCGCTCGGTCGGCTATCGCTTCGGCGGCGTGGCCTATTCCAGCGACCTGGTGAATCTGGACGATGCTGCGTTCGAGGCGCTGCAGGATCTTGACGTCTGGATCGTCGACACGCTCCGCTATCGGCCGCATCCGACCCACGCACACCTGGAGCGCACCTTGGCGTGGATCGAACGGGTGCGACCGCGGCGAACCATTCTGACCAACATGCATATCGACCTCGATTATGCGACGCTGGCGGCCGAGCTTCCCTCGGGTGTCGAGCCGGCCTTCGACGGCCTTCGCCTGGAGCATGAACTGCGATCGGAATTCCCGTGAAGTTTCAGGGTCTCAAGATCGGCTTCCTCGCATCGGGCGCTGCATCCAGCGCTCGCGCCATCGTGGCGGCGTTGGAAAGCGGCGCGCTGCCTGGCGAAGCGCGCGTAATGATCAGCAACAACAAGAGCGCGGCCGCCCTGGAGTTCGCACGCGAATACGGCGTCCCCGCGATATGCGTCCCCACTCAGGCCGATCCCGAGGCGGCTGATGCGCGGATCGCCCAGGCGATGACCGACCATGGCGTCGAGCTCATCGTCCTGTCGGGCTATCTGCGCCGACTGGGACCGGCGACGCTGGAGCGCTTCGCGGGCCGCATCCTCAATATCCACCCGGGCCCACTGCCGGAGTTCGGCGGGGAGGGCATGTACGGCCGCCGTGTCCATGAGGCCGTGCTCGCGGCCGGGGTGAAGCAGAGCGGGATCGTCATTCACCTGACGGACTCCGAGTACGACCACGGCGCTCATGTCGCGCGGCGCGTCGTACCGGTGGAGCCGGGCGACACGCCCGAAACGTTGGAAGCGCGGGTTCGCGACGCCGAGCCGGCGTTCTTCGTGGAGACGCTACAAAAGCTTGCACGCGGGGAAATCAGTCTTCCGTCCGGCCCCTAGGGCTGGCGGCCTCGCTCTTCGCTGTCTGACCGCGTTCCAGCTTGCGCAGCGTCGAGAGCACGCGCCGCAAGCTCTTAGCGGCGTCCGCCAGTTTGCGGAGGTTATTATGCGAAATATTCGCCAAAGCCTCTTCGCCGCGGGGCTCCAGCTTGAGAAGCACGCGCCGGCGATCAGTTTCCGAACCCCAGCGGCGCACGAGGCCGCGCTCGACCAGACGCGACACGAGGCCGACGGCGCTGTGGTTCTTGATCAGCAGGCTGTCCGCCAACTCGCCGATGCTCATCGGCTCGAGCCCGGCATGGGCCTTGATCGACAGCAGCGCCTGATGCTGCTGCGCAGTGACGCCATGAACCCGCGCGCTTTCCTCGCTGAACGCCAGGAAGTCCCGGATCGCCTGGCGAAATTCGCCCAGGGACTGATAGTCCGAGGGGTCCAGAGGCGCGACATGCTCGGAAGTTCGCGAGGTCGGCGGCACGCCGGGATCGTCCTTGGTTCGTGCTACGATGCGAAACTAATCCAATGCGTGGGCGGCTCAAGAGCGGCCAACGCCTGGAAGAGGCCGGGATCGACATGAGATCGCGCTCAGCTACGCTGGAGACGTCGCCTCATATTTCCGATAATCTTCCTTAGGCGCGTAGACAGACAGACAATGCCGAAGGGTGAAAGCGTCCCTCGGGTTGGACGCCTACTCTGTGCGCCCCAGGCGCCCTGGCAAAAGGGCACGGTCGAGAACAGGAAAAGGCCGCTTACGACGCTTCCTGCCGCTCGATGCCGATATCTCCGAGCGCAGCACGGCGGACTTGCGCGCCCTCGCCGCCCAAATGAACGCCACTCCGCATAAGTGCCTCGGATTCATGACGCCGGCTGAAGCGTTCGCCGCGTTGCTGCTCAAATGCAGAATGTCACCAGAGGCACCGAGCCCCTGAAGGTCGGATTTTCGGATCGGCTTCAATTTCGGTCCGCGACCCGGCTGGTAATCGAGTTCCGAGCAGCCTAGCTTCGCCCCATGTCGGAGATTGCAGGAACCCTCTGATCGTCTCGCTTGAGACGCACGGCCGCAGCCGGCCCGTGTCGCGACGCCGCGGCGCGGCGGCCGTCTGCGCGTTTGGGCTTCTACAAAGGTTCACTGCATTGGAAATCAGACCTGAGCGACGCGACGAGGTCGCCGCAATAAGCAATGTCACGACCGCAGCTTTCGAGACTGCGCCTCACAGTAGCGGAACGGAGGCGCGCATCGTCGAAGGCCTCCGGACCGGCGGAGCGCTGACTGTCTCTCTCGTGGCGGAAGATGACGGTGAGATCGTAGGTCACGTGGCGTTTTCGCCCGTGATGATTGTCGGCGTTGGAGGCGACTGGTACGGGCTAGGGCCGGTCTCCGTCCGGCCTGACAGGCAGCGGCATGGCTTGGGCCAATCGCTCGTCCGAACAGGGCTCGAACACCTCCGAGCCCTGGGCGCCGCCGGTTGCGTGGTTCTTGGCGATCCTGCGTATTACCAACGGTTCGGCTTCGAGAGCGATCCGGCTCTGACCTACAGCGGCTATCATTCGCCGTACTTCCAACGCTTGGTCTTCGGTGGCCCGCTAGTCAGCGGCGACGTCACCTATCACGCTGCGTTCGAGCCCTAGGTTAAGCGAAGGCGGTCCAACTTGATGGACCGCCTTCCACCCCGAACCAAATTTCCGAACGCGGGTTTCAGGCGGCGACCTACGTGCCTCGCGCGCCTGCCGGCGCGCTTCGGAAAACCCGCCGTCATCGTCCCCGTGCGCCGGCCGGGCGGTCGGGCCCTGCGCGGCGTAGGGCTTCGCGCCCGCCCGCCGTTCGGTCCCCTGCCCTCGTTGCACTTCGCCTGCAACCCACGCAGACAATGCGGAAGGCGGCGGATAGCGCCTCAATCGGTCACCTCGGTTTTACGATGGCCTACCTCGCGCGCCTGATGATAGGTCGAGGCCCAGCGCGCCGCCGGCGTGGCCCAAGTCTCCGGCCCGTCTTGCGGCCGAACGGCCGGCCGCCGGGCGCCGGCGACAAGAACACGACGAACATAGGGCCAGTTCATGCCAGACAGCGCGTCCGACGGCTCCATCAGTCAGCTCGCGAACATCCTCCAGCCGGCGTCGATCGCCATTCTGGGCGCGTCGGAGCGGAACCACTACGCCGCCATCGCGGTGAACAATCTCCGGTCGCTGGGCTACGCCGGCAAGCTGTTCATGGTTAACCCGCGAGGCGGCGAGATCTTCGGCCAACAGGCCTTCACCTCCTGCGCCGCGATCGGCGAGCCTGCGGACACGGCCTACGTCTGCGTTCCGCTCGCAGCAGTGCTGGACGCGGTGCGCGAGGCGGCGCAGGCTGGTGTCCGTAGTTTCGTCGTCCTCTCGTCCGGATTCGCCGAGGTGGGCGCCGAGGGCGCGAAGCTGCAGGCGAAGCTGATGGAGATCTGCCACGAGTACGGCGCGCGGGTGCTCGGCCCCAACTGCCTGGGCTTTGTGAACTACGTCGACTCCGTCGCGCTCGGTTCGATTCCTGTCTCCCTGCCCCAGCCCGCCGGCCGACTGGCCATCGTTTCGGGCAGCGGCGCGACCTCATCGCTGCTGGCAAGGCTCGCCAACCAGCTCGGCGCCGGGGTCACCCACGTCGTGGCCACGGGCAATGAGGCCGACGTCACCACGGCCGATTGCCTGCACTACCTGCTGGACCAGCCGTCGGTCGGCGCGATCGCGGTGTTCCTGGAATCGGTTCGCGACCCACAGACGTTCATCGCCGCGGCCGAGTTGGCGATCGAACGCCGCAAGCCCATCGTCGTGCTGAAGGTCGGCGCCTCTCCGGTCACCGCGGCGGTCGCCGCCGCGCACACCGGCGCCCTGGTCGGCGACGACAAGGTGTTCGACGCCGTTTGCGAGCGCCTGGCCATCGTGCGCGTCACGAGCTTCGAGCAACTGGTCAGCACCGCGGTCACGCTGGGAACCTATGGCGTCCTGGAGCAGGACGGCGTCGCCGCCGTCAGCATTTCCGGCGGGGCATGCGAGGTGATGTCCGACCTCGCCCATCAGTTCGACGTGCCGATGCGGGCCTTCGCACCCGAGACGGTCGCCGCGCTCAGCGAGGTGATCTCGCACCTCGGCCAGACGCACAATCCCATCGACCTGACCGGCGCGGCCGTGCCCGACCCGACGCTGTGGGAAAAGGCGATGCGGATCGTCGCGCGCGATCCACAGATGGGCGTGGTGCTGTGCAACTTCGACGTCCCGGCCTCGGCGACCATGTCGATGCCGGCCATGTACGAGCAGATCGCGCTCGGACTGCATGCCGCGGCTCCCAAATCCAGCCTCGTCAGCACCTTCTTCGGGCCGATCAACGAGCACGGCCAACACTGGCTCGACGAGAACCAGCTCGCCCCGCCGCTGCCCGGTCTCGCCGAA